>TARA_R110001599_G_scaffold53656_1_pt1 | contig 23742 bp, 20 predicted proteins | sample TARA_R110001599 | Tara Oceans TARA_R110001599 (sample SAMEA4398360) | marine metagenome | biome: Polar Biome; feature: [MES] marine water layer (ENVO:01000295) within the mesopelagic zone...; material: water (ENVO:00002006), including particulate matter (ENVO:01000060) such as......
GGAAACCGTAAGGTAAATGTGATGCTCACAGGCGACCTTGAAGTACCCGTTTCAAAAACTTATCAGGCTGCAGTAGAAACAGCCGTCAATTCCACTTCAGAATAATCAGGTTTGGTGTTGCACCTTAATATGTTGGTTTCAAGGCCGATTTCTGTCTTGTCGGATTGGCTCATACTCATCTAAGTCGTTTAATAATAAATCCTTAACTTCCTTCTTCAACCTTAATTACTTTTCAATGGACAGAAGAGCATGGCTTAAAAGGGGAGGAGCATTGAGTGCCCTTACCTTACTCGGAGGGCAGGCATTCGCCTCAACACTGACCGAAAGAGAAATACGTGAGTTCAACCCCCGTCAGCTCCGAGACCCTATCCAACTTAACTTTAATGAGAATCCATTTGGCCCTTCGGCCAAAGTAAGAAGGGCAATGACTGAAGCCTTTGACTTTGGCTGTAGGTACCCTGACGCCCTCATTGAAGAACTGACTGAAATGATTGCGCAAAAAGAGGGTGTTTCAGTGGATCATATTGTGCTCGCAGGTGGCTCTACAGAAGGGTTGAAAGTAACGGGCTTGACCTTTGCCAATAACGGAGGTGAAATTATAGCTGCACGGCCTACCTTTCTGGCCATGATGACTTACGCCAGTCAATGGGGAGCCACCGTCAATTGGGTAGACTTAGATGATTCGCTCACACACGATGTTGATGAAATGGAGAAGAGAATATCCTCCAAGACGAAGCTTGTATTTCTCTGTAACCCCAACAACCCAACATCCACTTTACTAGAGAAGAACAAATTGATTGACTTTTGTACTTCAGCCGCAAGAAAAACCATTGTATTTAGCGATGAGGCTTATTATGATTTTATTGAAGAGAAAGACTATCCATCCATGGTGTCTTTGGTGAAGCAGGGCGAAAACGTAATTGTTTCACGTACCTTCTCCAAGGTTTATGGTTTGGCGGGGTTACGAATAGGCTATTTGGTTGCAAAGCCTGAATTGGCCAATAAAATCAAAGACAACATTGTGGCCAATACCAATGTGATCGCCCTCAAAGCAGCCATGACTGCCATGACAGATGATGACTTTTATAAGTTCAGTGTGAGCAAAGTCAAAGAGGGGAAGCAACTAATGTATGCCGCCATGCGCGAATTGAAATTGGAATACATTCCATCCAACACCAATTTCATTTTCTTTAAAACAGGGCGTGATATTCAAACCTTCAATAAGCAAATGCTAGATGCTGGCGTAAAAGTGGGCAGACCATTTCCACCTTATAACGATTGGTGCAGAGTAAGCATGGGGACTATTGAAGAAGTAAAATTATTCAATAATGCACTGAAAAAAGTGCTTGGGTAGTACTGATGGTTTTAACAAACATGATGCTTAAGAGTGATTTTCAAGTACCTGTTTCAAAAACTTATCAGGTTACAGTAAAAGCTGCCGTCAATTCCACCACAGAATAGTGTGATTTCGCCACAAGCCTTATTAAATAGGTTTCAAGGCCGATTTCTGTTTGTACGTTTGGGTCATAGTCAAACACAAACAAACAGATATGAAAAATTTACTGACCCTCATTTTCCTGATTACTTTAAGTTTTAGCCTTTCGGCACAAGCCAATTGCGATTGCAAACCCGAACTTGATTTTGTGTATAAGCAGATGAAGGGGATGAGCTCATTTAAGCATCAGGTAAAAGGAAATAAGAAAACTGAATTCGAGAATTTATACCAACAACTTCGTGGCGAAATGTCCAATGAAATGACCAAGGTCGATTGCTTTTGGAAGCTCAATCAGCTAGAGCATTTCGTGAATGATAAGCATGCCGAAGTGTACGAGCCAAGGCCTGATTATACGATGGACGATATCTTCGATTCTACATTTATAAAGAGCTACAGAATCAGCGATGCCTTCAAAAATCACCCCAAGGTGGACCTGGATTTAACGCAATTAAAAGCCCAACTGAAATCTAAACCGGCAGCAGGTATTGAAGGCATCTACAATGCGGGCAGCAGAATGAAATTAGGCGTGTATCGTATCGATGCTGATAGCTTGGTGGGTGTGGTGTTAGAATCTCAGATCAGCATTTGGGAGCCAGGACAGATCTATGCTTATATCAAGGAATCCGATTCGCCTTCACGTTTAAATATTGTCTTCTACGGTCAGTTGTATAAGAACCTGATTTTTGCTGAAGAACAGCTTTTCGAAAACGGGCAGTTGTTTTCTACAACTAGAAAAGAAGGAAGCGATGAGGCTTATGATATTGTAAATGTTACGTCTGAGGAGGCTGAAAACTTCAAGCTGACTCACTTAAATGATGATGTGCAATATGTTTGGATGAACAGCTTTAATAGAAGCTCGATGAGAAAAAATAGAGACCAATTGATCACTCAAATCGAAAATGAACTGAACGCACCTTACTTGATTGTTGATTTGAGAAACAATGTGGGTGGCTCTGATAAAATATCTAAGCCCATTATAAAGGCCATAAAGAAGAGCAAAGCGCAGGTGTATGTATTGACTAACTTCTACACTGGCAGTAACGGAGAGCTCACCACAGGACGCTTAAGAAAATTGAAGAACACGGTTCATTTAGGGCAAACCACTTATGGAGCGCTGGCTTATGGTACTAATTACGGTAGAACCTACACTTCCCCATCGGGTATGTTTACTTATATGCCAACGGATATGAGACAAGCTTCTTTTCTTCCTTATGAGAACAAGGGAATTGCCCCGGAGATTAAGTTGGATGCCAAATCCGACTGGGTGCAGCAAACCTTGAGCATCATTGAAAAGAATAAGTAGTTAGTATTAATCAAGAGACTGGGTCAGATGTGTTTGACTGCTGTCTAATCCAAAAGAGACTACCGAGAGGTGGTCTCTTTGCTTTTGTTGGTGCTCTGGTTAAACCGCAAAGCCCTATCAATTACCGTCACTCTGAGGTTGAGCTTGTAGAGCGAAACCGTGAGAGTCCGTTGATTCGGAGAGGGTATGCTAAGTACAGACACTCCGAAGCCTCGGAGCTCGCGGTCAATCAATTCTCTATCGAGAATCGTTTTTCCTCAGAATGACGCTCCGAATGGGCTTTATTGGGCCGTCACTCTGAGGTTGAGTTTGAAAAACGAAACCGCGAGAGTCTGTTTGTACGGAGGGGAGGTGCTAAAGACAGCTTCACGAACAATAAGGGCAGAACTTAGCTCATTTTTTAGAGAGGGTTCAATTAGAGTTATCGCGTTTTGAAATTAAGCGATCTTTCAGAAAAAGAAACCATCCTTTTGTCTTAGGCCTTATCATGCCAGGCCAACTTATAACCATTGATGCAAGATATTTTCTACGTTTAAAATATCTTTTTGGGAAACGATAAGGTCTTCGTTGACGAGATGAAATTAGGCTCATTTTTTAAGGTTATAAAATTCAAAATAATAGGCAGATGATGATCTGCTCCAGCCTATCCTTCTTCCTAAGATATTTATAAAACCATGTTATCCCTAATTTCCGGACACATTACCACTCTAGTCGAGTAACTTATTTTCCCTAAAATTTAACTTTCTTTTCCTTCGCTTACTAAGGATGGAAAGTAGATTTTAGACTACTTGTCGATGAAGTACATGAACTAGTGCACGGATGTCCGCCCTCGGGGGCGGTAGGTTGGGGGATTTACCCTAAAGAAAGCGGATAGCGTCCTTAATGAATAGTTAGTCACAAACCCGCGAAAGGAGATGTTTGTTATAGTGCGTGTTTATTTAAATTCGTGAGGTAAACTGATCCCATTTGTATTTGCAATGGATTGAAATTCCTTTTTCTTTTCGGGGATTTTTGAGAAAGTGCTTATCAGTTCTCTAACTAGCCATTGAGAAGGATTACTGTTAACAGCCATTTTACTTATGCTTTCTACAACTTCCTTTGTCAATTGTTCATTTTCAATAAATGATATAATCAAATCACATTTGCTATTGACCCACATGAATTTTTTTAAGCCGTTCTCATGGATTGCAATTCTACGAATAGTTTGGAAAAATCCATTTGCTTTCAGTGTATCAATATCAATACTTTCGGGAAGGAATCGGTTATTCGTCTGCTCGTAGTACTCAAATAATGCCTCATTTCCTTCTTCGATTTCTCCTTTTGGAATCAAACTCTCTCTTAGTAGAGCAGAATATATCCTCAAAGGATTCATATTCATAGATTTGCTCGAAAGTTTGGTTTTCCAAATAGACCTAATGTCCTTATTTGAGTAATTAAACCTACTTATCTTATTAGGATGAGCATTAATTAAGTGAATGTCACGATTCTCTTTTTTTAAGAATTCAATCAAAGCTTCTTGAATTTCTGGTTCTGAAATATCTAATATTTTTGCAAAAACATTATATGTATCAGATGCACCATACCACCATCGTTTTCCATTTATTCTAGACTTTAATTCTCTAAAGAAATCATCATAATCAGTTGTAGAAACGCTTGATGCTATTTCCTTAACTAAGTATGAGAAATCCTTATTAGGGGGTGTTTTCGTGTCATCAAAATGGTCATCAAATTTATTCAATAGGCTCTCTTTTCCTCCTTCAACAGTCATCTTTTGAATATTGCTTTTCATAAAGCTCCAAAAGGATTCTGTATGGTGACTTTCTATTTCATTACTTTTGAAATGAGCGCAATCATTTCTTCTATCCTTCCAATACTTTAGTTGCAGTCTAAGGTCATCCCTTAATTGAAAAATCGGTTTTTTAGTACGAATTAGCATTTCATAAACTTCCTTTTCCCATAGTTCATCATCATTAATTTTTTTTATCTGACTTGTCCATTCTGGTTCAGTGAAATTTGATGGTCTCTTAGAGTTAATTAGTACCTGTTTTATAATTGTGAGGAAGCCGATATATGAAAAAAGTAATGAAGCTCTATATGCTTCATTACGATAGCATATTACTGATTCACTAAACAGCCGTTTAACATTTGTTGAGTAGTGCTTTGATATAATCCAATTCTCAATTTCTAGTTTCATATTTTGTTATTCCACGGCATCAGCTGCAAGGTTATATAAATGCCAAGTATATTGCGTTTATATTCCATTTAATTTATCAAAACTTCTTTATAACGTACTAACAATTTAAGCGATGTGGTTTTTTATTTTGGTTGAAAACATCAGGAATAATAGCAACGTGTTTGACTGCTGTCTAATCCAAAAAAGACCGCTGATTGGTGGTCTTTTTGATTTTGTTGGTTCGTCAATACCGAAGCTGTTACCATTAGTTCCTATTCGTCATAATACCATGTTTCGAATTCTAATTCATTCTTGATATTCAGTTTTGATTGATAAAATTTCACTTCGTTATTTTTCAATTCTATTATTTTATAGATGCGATTTTTAATGTTGTCTGCTGTTTTTAGTCCGAAATAGATTCCTGAGAGTGCTTCAATAGGGTATTTACGTATTCTGTCCTCTGGGATTTTGGGTTTGTCAAAATTTATTTCAATTGCTCTCCATTCTTCTTCATATTCCCAAGTTGGAAGTTTTTGAGAAAAAGCCATTTCTAATTTGTGAGCAAAATAATGTGTCCAAGGTTTTGATAAACCTATTAAATCGCAGTCATATTCGTTATTGAAAACTTGTGCGAATTCAAAAAAATTAATATGCGGATGTTCCTTTTCGTATGTTACTTTTTTTATTCTATCCCAATAAATTGCTTGTTCAGTATTCCATTTGGACATTCTTTTTATGAACTTTTCAGAATCTTTTTCTCTTTGACCTTCGAGGATATAAGGAAAACCTTCTACGTTTTTTAAATCAAACTCCAAACATATTCCTCTATGGCTACTTGCATAATGTGACCACATTAATTGATTTTCATTTCTTGAAGAAAAACAAGTCACATAACTGTTCTTGAGAAACTTTAGGGTTAACCGATTAATCTCTTGTTTTATTTTGTCATAGTCAAATTTGAAATCAACAGATTCTTTACCTGAAGTCCATTTTATTGCATTTAAAACTTCTTCTAAAGTTATTTTTCTTGGGCTTTCTTTTTCATTCAATAATTTATTGAACAGAGTCATGCAAAAAGACTTAAGGCGTTCTTCGTCACGCCAAAACTTAATTGTCAGAAGTTTGTTTTTTTTATACTCTTCCGATACATTTTCTATTTCAAAATCAGACTTCATTATAGTATATAATAGAAGTTCTAATTGTTCAGATTTTGAAGGGTAATAATCAATAGTTGCACTTAAGTCTAAAGGGTCATTTAATTCGTCATAAGAAGCAAAGTATATTTCTTGGTAATAAAGTTCTTTATACAGGAATTCAGATACTGGTCTGTACTTATAAAGTTTCATTCAGTTTTACGGGTTTGATGAAATTTAATGGCAATGTTATGCCTCGGCCAAATTTTATGACGTTTATATTCCACGTAATTTATCAAAACTTCCTTATAACATACCAATAATATTAGCGATAAGGTTTTTCACCTAAACTGTTTTGGCTTCAGGTTTTCACTGGCGTTTTCTGCGATTTCTAAAACTCTCTTTTGTCTGGTTTCTGGCCTTTTAGCAGAGATTACCCAGTGCAGCAAAATCTTTTTAGCGGACTTACTTAGTCCATTAAAGTAGTCTATGGCGCCTTTGTGATGGGCCAATGCTGCTGCTAAGTCCTCTGGAACGACAAGGGCTTCAATTTCATCTAAGAATGTCCAAGAACCATTCTCTTTGGCAGTGTCTATGCAGGCTAAACCAGCTTGGGTCATTTGGTTGTTTTGAATGAGTTGGTCCACCTTTTCTTTGTTTACTCTAGACCACATGCTATTCGGCTTTCTTCTGCTGAAATACTGCATGTACCTTTCTTCGTCAATGGTCTTTTTGGTGCTGTCTATCCATCCAAAGCAAAGGGCTTCATCCACGGCTTCGCTCCAAGTCACAGAAGCAACTTTTGTGGACGTCCTAAAATAAACCAGCCAAACAGACTGTTCAGACGCATGGTTTTTTGCTAACCATTGTCGCCAATCTGCTCGGCTTTTAGGGCAATAGGTTTCTGTTTCCTTGTTACTCATCTCATTCAATTTCTGGTCTATTGCCTTATCCGGGTTAAAGACTCATTGGCACAAACCTATACCTGACAAGTGACAACCCTATGTCAGTAGTGAGCAGCAATTATAATAGTATTGGTGGAGAAACATCAAGAATAAACTGATAATAGGTGTTTGGCTGCTGTCAAATTAAGAACAAAAAGACCACTCAAGGGCGGTCTTTGCTTTTGTCATTTGTTAAACCGCAAAGAACACTAAGAACCGCAAAGATCCATTTCTTACCGTCACTTTGAGGTTGAGTTTGAAAAACGAAACCGTAAGAGTCTGTTGGCTCGAAGAGGAGGCGCTAAGTACAGATACTCCGAGACATCGGAGCTCGCGGTTGGTTATTTTCCTCCGTTTAGTTGGGAGAATTTAGGCCGAGTTTATTTCCTTCTGGATCTAAAAACAACGCGAAAAATCCACTGTCATCAGCGTGAGCCATTTTTGGAACAATGATTTTCCCTCCATTTTTTTCAACCTTATCTAAGATGGTTTGAAGATTGTCTCCGCCATTCAGATATATGGTTACCCCATCAGCCATAGGTTTAAAACCTTCTCCTTTCATTATAACACCCGTAACCATTTGCCCTTCGTATGGGAATATTCCCATCTCCATTCCTGGCATTTCCATTTGCTCGATGTGAATGTCCAAAATGGCCTGATAAAAGCTGACTGCTCGTGAAATATCCGTTGCTGGAATTTCAAAAAGGGAAATAAAACTTTTCATATCGTTTGTTGTTTGCGTGGCGTTTGAATCAATCTGTGGCTTATCTGAACTAGTTGTACTTTGGCTGTTACAAGCCATCACACTAAGGGAAAGCACTAGGGCAGAACAGAGTATTGTCTTTTTCATATTGTCCTATTTTAAATTGGCAATACAAATTTGCACTACTCTTAATGGCTAAAATTGTAAAAATGCGACACTCAATCTATTTGTAGAAAAGGGCAGAAAGGGTCATGTTTTCATTTCCTAAAAACTCTTTGGGGTTCGTTCCAGTAAACTCCTTAAAGTCTTTGATGAAGTGTGCTTGGTCGTAATATTCACTTTCATAAGCGATATTAGTTAAGCTTTCTGAGTCTTTGTTAAGTAGCATTTTTAATGCGGTTTGTAATCGAATTAATTTACCTAACTGTTTGGGGCTAACGCCAATTTCTTTTGCAAACTTTCTCTCAAGTTGTCTTCTTTTGGTCAAGTCATCTTTAAGAATCGTTTTTATCGGTGCGTTTCCGTTTGTCGATAAAAGGGCATTTACGGTTGTTTTTACAATGTTCTCAACGGTTGATTTGTCGTTTAGCCTTTCTAATAGAAATCCCTCTATGATCTCTATTCGTTGTTTAACATCTTTCGCTTCGATTATTTTTTCTTCTAATTCCTTGGCGATATTTTCCTCAAACAATAATGCTAAAGGCGTCTCTTTATTGGCTAAGTTTTTAATTGGTTCCGTTACAAAATTGGCAAACCCATAAGGATAGAATCGGATAGCGAAGGTTTTCACATAGCCTGTTGGTTCGATATAAAATGGTTCAATGGTTTGTCCAAGCACCATTGCGCGGGGTTGTAAAATGAATTTATCATTCGAAGTATATCGCTTTATGTCATCACCAAGAATAAAAGCCATTTCAATACAGCCATCAGGAACAATTCGTTGTTTTTGAGAATCATTATCATGAGGTACTTCCAAAGTCCAATAACAACTTACTAGCGCATCTAAATCTGGACTGGGCTGAAATGTTTGATAATCCATATATGGGTAGTTTTACTCAAGTGGCGCACAATGTTATGTATACGTCCTATTTGTGGGCGTTATATCTCGTGTAATTTATCAAAACTTCCTTATGGCATGTTGGCTTTAAGAGCCTTTTAATAATTAGCCACATGGGTTTGGCTGCTGTCTTATCCAGAAGAGACCGCTCAAGGGCGGTCTCTTTGCTTTACTACATCACCTGGTATTGAAATTCGTTGCCCCTAAATGATTCTTAAGTCTTTGGGGAGCAGCATTACACTAGTTTTTATTTTTTTTGAAACCAGACGTTTTCGACTCGATTCATATCCACATAAATACCATTAGTTTCCCCTTTTTCGTCTCGTGTGTATTTAACTATGGCCATGCCCGACCAGTCTGTTACATCTTTTTTCAAAACTCCAATTGGAAACTCGCCATGTCTGCTATGGTAGCCCATCAACTGATCGTTTATCAATGATATGGTATAGGTAGTCTCAAGTTCAGGACTATAAAACTGGCCCGTGTACGCTTCCTTTTCAATTGTTGTTAAGGGCGAACTATCATATTCTTCAAGGATTTGCGGGAGGCTATTTCCATCAGTTATAATCATTTTGTTCTTTTCTCCTTCCTCAAACTCTACACTGACAACAGTCTCGATGCCTCCAATGATAAATTGATGTGCCTTAACTTGGATAAGAGGGGATTGCACTCCATTGTCTCTTAAGTACCATAAAGTATCATTCTTTGCATAAACTCTACGTGGGTAGTTTTCTTTGTCATTCCAATAATCTCCCGCTATCTTTTTTGCCAATTCGGAGTCAAATGCGATGCCTTTAATAGGTTGTGGTGCTTCAGTTTTGGGAGTTTTATCTTTCAGTAATAATTGAGAAAGCATGATGTATTTGTCCTCGGGGCTGATGAATGAAATGAAATTGCTAAGGAGTACAATGGTTAAGTCTTCATCAGGATAATATGCTGTATTAGACAAGAAACCGGGTACTCCTCCTGAATGTTGGATTCTTCTGTTGCCCAAAAAATTATCTAGAAACACTCCAAAAGCATAGTTGTTGGCTGAACCGTTATTCAACACATCAACAGTTTGTAACATATCAAATGCTAGCTTCCACCCTTTGGTGGGGGTTCGGAAGTTCTTCATCCAAATGGTTAGGTCATTTGCTGTTGTGTAAATGTTAGAAGCTCCAATGTCTAAACTTGTATTCTCTCCAATGGTAAATGGACCGGGTTCGTATTGATTATATGGGGTGGCAATTTGAGCAAGCGTATTACTATTGGTCTCATCTACAAAAGTGCTGGCCATTTTTAATGGGAGAAAGACATTGTCATGCATCCATAAGCTGAAAGGCTGTTGTGTTACTTGTTCAATGATTTTTGCCAATAGTACATAGCCCGAATTGGTATACATAAACTGTGTGCCGGGCTCAAAATTTAGGCTGGTTTGCTTACTGAAATAGCGATAGTCATCTTCTGTTGTAATAGGGTCTCCATCTCTCCATCCCGCTAAGCCAAATAGCTCGGGGGTACTTCTAAAACCGCTTGTATGATGGAGTAAGTGGCGAATAGTGATCTTGTTGTCAAAATCGTATAGTTCAGGTAAGTACTTTCGGAAGTCATCATCGATTGAGAGTTTACCTTCTAAATTGAGCAATACAATTCCCATGGCGGTGAATTGCTTCGAAACAGACCCAATATTGAAAACGGTTTCTGTTGTGTTTGGAATCTTGTATTTAATATTGGCTAGTCCATAGGCTTTTGAGAAAACCACTTCGCCCTTTTTCATAATGGAAACTACGCCACCGGGGTGGTTTTTCTGATTCCAATCACTGAAGACCTGATCGATTTTGGCATTTATATTTTGAGCATTGATTACCAAGCTCGCATTTAATAGGAGCGCTATTAAGAGAATTTTTTTCATATGTTTTGACCTTTGTGAGTTCCTCGAAACATGCTCAGGCATTGAGCCATGTAGATGGAGTTACTCTATTCATTATGTTTTTGACTTGAGCCCAAAACTGTAATGAATTGCCGAGGTTGGAAGAATAAAATCTATGAGTGATGGAAAGTAATCTGTGAAATGAGCATACTATTCAAAAAGGGGAGTGAGGGTGATGTTACTTTTCACCCTTCTTATTTCTCAGAGACATTAATAGCACGATAAAAATCATCTTTATAAGTGGCTGAAATGGGGATTCTTTCTTTACCTATTACGATGATGTTGCGTTCAATGCTGTCAATCTTATCTATCGAAACCACATAAGACTTGTGTACTCTTTTGAAATTATTATTTGGAAGTATTTGCAGCAACTCTGAGAAAGTTTGAAGGGTCATGATTTTTTTATCCTTGGTATGAATCCCCCTGTAATCTCCCATCCCTTCTATAAAGCGAATATCACTGAAATATACTTTCTCTAATTGGTAGCCTGATTTGATGAAAGTGTAATTGGTAGTTGGTGTAGCGTCTTTTTTAAATTTATTGACTGCCTGAAGAAAACGGGGATAGGTAAAAGGTTTTAATAGGAAGTCGAGTACACTTAAATCATAGCCTTTGATCGCATATTCTTCATAGGCGGTGGTGAAAATCACTTTACTGTTAATATGAGCGGATTCTATAAACTCAATTCCTGACAGTTCATCCATTTGGATATCCAAAAAGATGAGGTCAACCTCATTGCTATTTAGAAACTCAAGTCCTTCAAGGGCATTTTCAAATGAGCCTAATAACTCTAACGCAGGTGTTTTGTGTACGTACGATTCAGTGCGTTTCAAGGCCAAGGGCTCATCTTCTACTATAATGCAAGTGATCTTCATACTGGAATTTTCAATTCTATAGCGTAATCTACTTCAGAGGTTTTTACATTCAATTCATAGGTGTCTCCATAGATCAATTTAAGCCTTTTCTCAATCAGCAGATTGCCTATTCCTTTTGTGCCTGTTGCTGTTCTTTTTAGCTTATTGATACACTTGAAATGGACTTCATTTTCAAGTATTGAAATCTGAATATTTATGGCGTCCGTCTTCTTGTTTTGGGAGTGTTTGAATGCATTTTCTATAAAAGGAATGAATACCATCGGGAAGATTTTCTTTGCTCCTGAAACTCCCTCAATGGTCAGGTTTATGAAGTTTTGGTTGGTCGTACGGATTTTCTGCAAGTCAACGTACTCCTGAATGTATTTGATTTCATCACTCAATTGAATCATGGAATCAGATGTTTTGTATAGATAGAACCTGAGGACTGATGATAGTTTGACAATATACTCAGAGGCCTTTTTAGGGTCTGTTTCAATCAAAACATCAATATTGTTTATGGTATTAAACAGGAAGTGAGGATCCAGTTTTAGCTTCAACATTTCAAGTTCTAAGGTTTCTGTTTTTTGGCGGAGTTCTTCTTTTTTCTTCAGGTCGGTAAACCACGAAATGAAGCTGTGCAGAATGAATCCAACCAAAGCATTAAAGCTATTGAGTAATAAACTGACTAGGCCTATTTCCAACAGTACTTGAGGAGTGTCTATTAGGGAAGAAATGTTCACTAAAGCGATCAAGCTTGAAATCACCAATAGTGAGAGTGAAAACAACACTAATTTCCCTTTGTTGGTCTTTTGTACAAACAGCTTGAATAAGATGAAATAAGAGCCGTAAAATGATATTAATGAAGGGATTAAAATGTAACCACCTATCAATACATAGAGGTTGATGACAAGTGATCCGTTTACAGTGCCTATCCGTGTAGCGATAAAGAGTATGGCTAGAAGTAGAACAAGAGACAGCCAGTAGCCTAGGTTGATTGCTATGACATAAATTTTCTTCATTCAGTATTTCAAAGCTAAACCTTATTGGGTATTTATACTTGAATAATCTGTGAAGTGAGTGGTTTAATCTGTGAATAGGGAAAGTGAGTGGTCTGTTATTATTATCTGTCCACTATATAATCCAGTCCATTTCTCCTTTGGGTCCTGCTACAAAACCATCAAGGGAGATGTGCATAAATGAAATTACCTTTCTTGTTTAGATCTGTTTTTATGGTTGTCTTTGGTTTGTTATGGAGTTTTTACTTTGATTGGCCTTACTGATAATTCAATATGGTCATCCAAGTCAGAAATACAATAGATGGAAGTAGAGGTATCATAATTGCAATCAAAGTAATCATATCCCATTTATAATTTTTCAACTCTGTCAATATTGTCTCGGGTGGGGTTGGTGTGACTTTTAATAGTTTAGTTCCAAATAAGAGGTCACCTAGTCGTTTGTCTGACCACTGCAAAAAGATGAACTCAAAAGGGAAGAGTATTGCCGTCAAATTTCGAAGCATACATTTTATCGGTGTCGAGGTTATTTCTGTTTTAGCGTCAACAACCCGATATCCAAAATGTCGGTTTACGATTCCTTGCCCATTCACCAAATCTTTGTTCAACGTAATCGCCCCATGTATAAAAAACATTCCGTTGAATATCCAGAATGATACTTCGTATTCCGAATTCGTTATTAGTGGCACTAAAAATTCAGCTAGTGTTGAAATAACCATGAAAAGGAAGTACAGTGTTAAAGAAACTACCTGAAAATATATAACTTCTCGAATTAGGAGTAGGCTTCTCTCATTAGCCTTAATCTCACTTGGGAATTGAATTCTCAAAGTCCATCTAACTAATCTATTTAAAAATAATAGCCTTAGAATGTACATAGTTGTCGAATCGTTATGGCCGTTTGGTGGGTAAGGTGTGCGTTTTAGACATTTTGATTTTTTCTTTTAATTCTTTTTTTAACCATTCTGAATCATCAGTCCTAATTGTCATTTTTTGCTCTACTGTCACTTTTGTGTTGCAAATTAGAGCATGTCGAACAGATTCGTCATTATCTTCCTTCAGTAAGTCAAGAATTTTGTACGTTATCTTTCTTTTTCTTGCTACCATACACCTGACATTTGAATCAGGACTTTTTGCAAGTTCTATTAGAATTTCAATTTGAATAGATTTATTCTGCGCAACCCAAAATGCTAATTCTGGATATTTTTTTAATATATCTTTCCAGACTACGATTGAAGCTTCTTCACGAGCAGCTCGATTGAATTCTTCAGGAATCTCACTTTCCCTTAATTGCTTAAATTCTTCTGCCGTTCTAATCACGTTATTTGTTTTTAGTCGGGTTGGTTTTTAAACTCAGAATCTCAATAACTTCACAGTCCGCTGAGTACATCAGGCCTTCTCTAAAATTGCATTTCATTCCAATTTTAATTCTGTCATAATATAGAGGTCTCATCTCTGGATTAATAACCCACATTCTTGCAGTTCCTTCAACAGGTACATGATTATCATTATACTTAATTATGTTACCAGTTCTATCTTCAAATTCTGGCCAAATCATAAATTGTTTATTGTCAGGCTCACCAACTATCGAAAAGTCGCAACGAACACCTTGATAAGGTGTCCCTGTCTTTCTTCCGCCTTCTTCTGGGTTTCGGAATTTGTATTTTACCCGAAAATCGGCTGAATGATTCAATCTATTTTCATATGGTTCGTGCATTTGCTTTTTTATTGTGGCTAACGCTATATACTAGCCATGTTTGTGTTGTTTATATCTCACGTAATTTATTAAAAAGTCTTTAAAGCATACCATGTCCGCACTATGCATCTTCATAGCCAACGAGGGCTTGACAGTTATACTTGGAGGCTAACTCTCTAGCACCTGTAGCATCTTCATCTTCTCCAATTGGAGCGAGCACAGATAAGCCTTCATTTCATTCAGATATCATTGCTTTGCCATCGGGTTTAATCGATAAGTTCTACAAATGTTGTAATAATCATTTTGATTCTTTTTATTTGTTCTACAATAGTTGTAGAAATATGAATCAAAACTTAGGGAACTTAGAAGAGACTGTCCTACTCATTGTGGCAGTAATGCAAGAGGAGGCTTATGGTTTTACGGTATCAGAGGCTTACCAGCAGTATATGAACAATCGAATTTCTATTTCAGCTGTCCATACGGTACTCAAGAGATTGGAAAAGAAAGGTATGATTGAGTCTAAAATGGGAGGGGCTACAGCAGAAAGAGGCGGCAGGCGCAAGAGAATTTTCGAAGTGACCAAAGTGGGACTTTCAACGCTTGAGCAAATTCAATCTAACAGGATGAAGCTGTGGGATATGATGCCTAAACTCAACTTTTCGGTTTAATGTCTATGCAGGAAGAGGGTAAGTCGCCACCAAAATGGGCCAATCGATTTTTAGAGTGGTATTGTGCCGATGATCTTTTGGACGAGATACAGGGAGACCTTTTAGAAGCTTATCATTATAGAATACAAGAAGTAGGTGTGAGCAAAGCCAAACGGTGGTTCGTTTGGGATGTAATCAAATTTTTCAGGCCTTCTTCATTCAAAAAAAAGTCAAACAATTCAACTCAAGTTTTTATGCTCAAAAACAACATCAAAATCGCATTAAGGATCATCTCGAGAAAGAAATGGGCCTCTTTTATTAACATCATTAGCCTGACTTTAGGGATCACTGCAGTTACTTTAATCTCCTTTTTTGTTGCTGATGAATTCTCTTACGACAACTTCCACGAGAAGAAGGATTCGATATACAGACTGGTGACAGACCGGTATTCACCCGATGGTGGCTATGATTATACAGATGCTGGTCAGCCACTTCCTTTGGCAGCACAATTGGTTTCAGATTTCCCCGAAATAGAAACAGCGACCAGAGTTTCGAAGGCAGAACGATACCTTAGAAAAGATGGTAATGTGCAAGAGGCTAAGGTGCTCTTTGTCGATTCTTCCTTTTTTCAAACCTTCAGTTTTCCATTTCTCATTGGTAATGAAAGAACAGCCATGGAGTTTTCTAAGAGCATTGTGGTTACCGAGGATTTAGCCAAGCGCTACTTTCAATCCATTGATGTAGTAGGTAAAACCTTAGAAATTCGGCACGAGGAAGTCTTTACAACTTATCAGATAACAGGGGTTGTGGCTCATATTTCTTCAAATTCTACATTCCAGTTTGATGTAGCGATGAACTATGATCAAACGAGTTACTACGGCTGGGCAAACGATAGTTGGGGCGTGCGCATTGATGAGATCTACCTAAGCTTGGGCAATAATGTAAGTGTGCCTGCGCTTAACGATAAGCTTAAAGATCATTGGAAAAAATACTTGACCAATGCCGTGGAAGAAAGTAAATCATATAAAGGTGATTACCAGAATTACTGGTTGCAGCCATTGACCGATGTACACATGGCCGCAAATGTTGGTAGTTCATTCTCCACCAGCGACCCCATGAACTCCTATATTCTATCTGGTATAGCCGCGATAATCTTGCTTATAGGCTGTGCAAATTTTACAATTCTCTCCATAGGGCGAGCCACTATGAGAGGAAAGGAAATAGCGGTGAGAAAGGTGGTAGGAGCGCAGAAGTTACAATTGGTGACTCAGTTTTGGGTAGAGGCAATTACCCTGAGTTTCTTAGCCATGTTCTTAAGTATTGGGTTGGTTTTTCTGTTGCTTCCCGCATTCAACGCATTGGCAGAAAAGAATTTCGTAGTCAATGATCTTTTGAATGTTAGGCTGCTTATTACTTTACCTCTGATTGCTATAGTTACTGGTCTGGCGGCAGGTACTTACCCTGCAATGGTATTGTCAGGCGTCAAGATTCTAGATTTCTTCAAGAAGAAAATGAAGCTCGGTGGAGCAAACTTATTTACCAAATCGCTTATCATAACTCAGTTCAGTCTTTCGGTTATGCTTCTTTTGGGAACCATAATCGTTTTTCAGCAAATCGATTTCTTCAAGAATAAGGACTTGGGCTATGACGATACCAATGTTATTGTACTCGAAAACACCTTGAATGCTGAACCTGAAAAGCTGGAAATATTTCAGAACATATTAGCCAAAAATCCCAAAATAGAAAGTTGGACGGGCATGAGTTATTCTTTTGGAAGAGGCGGGTTTTCTTCAGTCTATAAGAAACCTGACGGAACCGAATTCAACTATTCGGTCTATTATATTGAACCCTCTTTCTTTGATGTTTTGGGGATTGAGATACTGGATGGCCGAAACTTTAGTGAGCTATCCAGTGCAGACAACAACAGTATGATCGTCAATGAAATGTTCATGGAGAAGGTTTCTGGAGATTTTAAAATTGAAGATAACCTCACCGATTTCGATAATATGGGTTTAACAAACCCCAAAATTATAGGAGTAGCCAATGATTTTCATTTTCAGTCTTTAGCGAGTAAACTGAAACCAGTGGTTTTATTGATGTCTCCCTCTAAAAAATCTTTCAACAACTTTTTAATTAAAACGACCAATGCTCCAGATTCAGAATTGCTCCAGTTTTTAGAGGAGTCGTGGTATCAAGTTGCTCCAGAGTCTCCCTACAGTTATGTGTTGATGAACAAGGATATTGAAGCGCAGTATCAAACAGAAATGCGCTGGTTTAACATTGTAAAGTATGCCACAATTTGGGCCTTAGGCTTGGCTGTATTAGGTCTTTTAGGGATTGTAGGGATGTCAATTGCCGGTAGATTGAAAGAGCTAAGCATCAGAAAAGTGTTGGGGGCAAACACCCTGCATTTGTACTATATTCTTTCAAAGCAGTTCATTGTTCTGCTCGTACTAGCCGCCATCATAGCGATTCCGACCACGGTTTATTTCGCCAATGGCTGGTTAGAAAACTTTGCTTACCATATCGAACTTAACTCATTCGTATTTAGCGGAGTACTTGTATTTATCTTTTTACTGATAATGGGGATTATTTACTTGGGTACAATTCGTACCATTAAAAGCAATCCAATTGATTCGCTGAGAATGGAATGATGAAATTTATTTTGCCATCCAGAGTAGCCTTTCTGTAGTGTCATACATAAGGGAGAAAGAGATAATTGTTTGATAAGAAGGCAGTGGTTAAACGATGACTTCGCCAAATCTTTTAACTTTGAGTATGTCTAAGGGAGAGCTAATAAAGCATTATCGTGAAAGTGCAGGGTTGAGCCAAACCTTATTGGCTGAAAAAGCGAAGCTTTCGCTAAGAACAGTGCAGCGCATTGAAAATGATGAAACCGATCCTCGCGGACATTCACTTAATGCCTTAGCAGCGGCTTTGAATCTTTCTGTTTTTGACCTTACCACTAACTCAGATCAAATTTCGGAAGAAGTTCTTTCACAGGTTAAAGCCATTAATGCTTCGGCTTTATTTGGCGTTGTATTTCCCTTCGGAAGCCTTCTTTTTCCTAATTACTATTGGAGAAAATTCAAGTCCAATGGCCAAGTTAATTCGGTAGGAAGAAGAATCATCAATTTTCAAATTCTGTGGTCAATAGTCACTTATCTGTTGCTGGTTGTTGCCCCATTTGTAGGTAGGGCGCTCAATCTTTCTATTCCATTAATTCTTATCCTATGGATATTGGCCTTGCTGGTCAATGTGATTATGGTTTTTAGAATGTCTAAACAACTGGCTATAGGCAATCTGGACATCTACAAAACAGGCGTTTATTTTATTTAAAGGAGCTTGTCGTTGAATTGACGTTGATATGTCGCAGTGGAAAATACTAAATCCCTATCCTTAAGGCTTTCATTTGTGGTCAATAGCAGGACAGGTATGGAAAATAGAATTAGTTTCAAATACGGTTTAGTAATAGCACTCGTGGTTGGCTTGAGTTGGTTTATACATGAGTTAGCCCACTGGGTGGTTGCAAGTATAGTTTTTGGTTATGAAAGTGCCATTACGCTCAATACGGTTTACTTAGTGGATGACACTTATAATTCTGAGTCGCATATGATTTGGGTAAGTGCTGCTGGGCCATTGCTAACATTGATTTTGGCTGGTTTGACATCTTGGTTTTTGATGAAGTATGGCTGGGAAAAGTGGGGCTATCCCGTGTTGGTCACCGCTGTTTATTCTAGGGCTTTGGCGGGATTTTTTAATCTAATTAACTTAAATGATGAAGGTAGAATTGGTCATGCCTTGGGGGTTGGAAGTTTTACTTTGAGTATTGTTGTTACCGCTGTTTTGGTCTACTGGCTTGTTAGGGTAAATCGAAAGTATAAGCCTAGCAAAAAGTTTCAGTGGGCTACAATAGGGCTTGTTGTCCTTTTTAGCTCCGTCCTAATTCTAACCGATCAGTTCTTTCACATTACCTTATGGGTAGGGTAAAGGCTGCGGTTAACTAACTTCACTTCAGTGATTCTGTAGCGCTTTGCCCATCATTCATGGTGAAATAAGCGATATATGTACCCTTTTAAAGGTTTCATCCTGAGCCGCGAATGACGCTCTAACAATCCCTTGGTGTGTAATCTAAAACATACTCTACATCATCGAGCAATCAATATAATCAGTAAGCATATGAAAGAGTAAACCGATGCCAATAATTCTAAAGGGTTTTTTGAAAAATAGAAGCACTACATAAAAGCCCATGGCATAATAGGTATGCAGAAAATGAAAATTGATGCTGCATCGGCCTGGGTCGAAAATAGGGTTTGCAAATAAGTGATCCAGGTCCACCAACATAGTCGCCAGTAAAATGAAGTAAGTCTTCTTCCAATCCTTTTTAAAAAAGACCAGAGCAATTACCAAAGGAAAACCAAAGTGCAAAAAGTAGTGGATGAGAGATTGCATGGTGCTTCTTGTTTTAGACTGAAAACTTAATTGTCTTTATAGAATTCGAGAATGTCTTCCAGTTTGCTCGCAGAGTCTTTTAAACCACCTTCTCTATTCCTGACCAGCCAAAGTACTTTGTGCTGTGCAATAAGGAGTTCTAGTTCTTCACTCAGTTCTTTCCTTTTTTCGGATGGAATACTTTTAGTGTCGTAGTTTTCTGCCTTCAATCGGGCTACGCCCAAATGAATGCCGTGGCGGGCCAATGCGGCTGCCTGCTTCAATTCATCGATAGTGATTTGGGCATCCTCAGACTCAGATTCGGCTAAACTTAATAGGTCCAAACCGCGCTGAATGGTGCTGTCCGCAGCCCATAGGTTTTCTTGCGTCAACTCTTTTGTCTGATAGTTGCCCTGCATGGTCCATAAATACCTTCTTAGCAACAGGTGAAAAGCATTGGCATTGCCTTTTGGAATCTTGGTGTCTAAATAAGCATCGCCCAGCAGTAAAACGGATTTGGCGGTGTTGCCCGTTTTGTCCTTAAACAGGTAGTGGTTCAACTGAAACTCAAGGTAGTCGAGAGATTCATCTTGATAATTCCATGCATAACTGGCGCCCAAAAGCATGCTCGGATAAACCACAGAAAGGGGTTGCCAGTGGCCATAATCACCCCAATTGGTGTTGAGGTAGCCTTTAGCCTCGTTTTCCTTTCCTGAAATGGCAGCATTTTTAAGGTTTAAAAATGCATTATGGTTACGTCCGATCAATGAACGCCACGAAGAGGTGCCGGGGCACACATAAAAATCTAAACCGGCCGCTTTAAATTTCGGTAACTGCTCATCAAAAGCATGGTCGTCACTGTAGCCCCAAACCAATGCCGTCATGTCTTTGGGCAGTTCGCTGATCAATTCTGGATGGTTCAAAATAATGTCTCCCCAAAACTGAGTTTTAAATCCTAAGCGATTGGCTTCGTTGTTTAGCTTCACCAAGTAGTCCAAATAAACCCTCCCTTGGCCTAATTTCTCACATTCCGCTTCCGACTTCCCTTCACACAGTTCTACAGTTTCATCTCCACCAATATTGAAGAAGTTGCTAGAGAAGTTCGGGAGGGCTTCCTCATATAATGACTTCATTAAGTCGAAAGAAGCGGGATTGGTGGGCGCTAAGCTTGTTCGCTTACTTTTGCCCCAAATCGTTTCACAATCATCTGGACATTCCGCTAAATCGAGGTATTCATCATGCTTGAGCCAGTTTTCCATGTGCCCGAATGAGTTTTGGTTGGGCACTAGATCGATAAAGCGCGCTTTGCAATACTTGTCTAGCAGTCTAATTTCTTCAGCCGTTAAGGGGCTTGAGTTCTCCCAAACTACTTTGTGGTCTTTATAAGCGTAGGTATGTTCTGTGTACAGTTGTAGCTCGTTAATTTTCCATGAAGCCAATTGGTCAATCAAACGATAAAGGCTTTCCATGGTCGGCACTTTATCTCGGCTGATGTCGAGCATATAACCTCTGCGTTCAAAATTGGGCCAATCCTTAATGGTGAGGCAGGGGAGTGCGGCATTTTCTTCCGTAGCATAAGCGACAAGCTGTAAGAGTGTGAGTTTGGCGTAATAGGCTGCAGCAAGGTTTTGGGCGGAGATACGGATGTGATCTTGAGTTAATTCTAGTGTATAGCCCTGTGCATGTGTCAGGGTAGAATCAATGGAAACAGAAAGGCTTAGCTTTTCTCCCTTCAGGTTAAAACTCAATTCTCCCGTTAAATTGGAAAGTTCGATGGATTTAATAAAGTCAGCGAATTGACTGATTTGCACTGCCGAAAAAGCCTCACAACTGTCTGTTACTATCAGTTCCTGAGGCGGGTTAATGAGGTATTTATCAAAATCATTGGCCAAAGCCCCGCTGGTTATAAAAAGGCCAAAAAACAGTAAGGTGAATTTGATTGTCTTAGAGGTCATGCTTAATCCGAAATCAGTTAGGCAAGAGTAGCCTAATTTTAATAAAGAATCAAGTTTGGGTAGTGGTGGTAGCTAAAAGTAAACCTTGTATGGCTTGTTGGTGAAGAACACCATCAAGGGCGGAAAGAATCAAATTTGGGAAGTGGATTGAATTTGCAGCCACAGCCCCAGCGGGGCGAAATGATGGTAGGGACGGGTGCAGCCCGTTCCCCATATTGGAATATAGTTAATTAAGCCCCGTAGGGGTGAAACTCATTTGAGGAAGGAAAGGTCTAAAAGTCAAGATTATGTGGCTTGTTGGTGAAGAACACCAACAAGGGCGGAATGATAAATTGTCAAAGCTTCTGAGCATCTGCCTTACCAAAGGCCTTTCTTATGGCGATGACCAAGAAAATCATGGAGGTGTAGTAAATAAAGAAATGGATAATAAACTCCCTCAACCCTAGTACCAAGAAAACACTGATGATCAGTAGCTGTGAACCTAAGCCGAGCAGAGAAACGATCGTCATAAACCAATTTGGAAACCAAGTACTTTTCACTGCGCTTCTGTCCAACAAATAAATGGCTTTGTCGAACATACCATAGAGGCCTTTATAAAGGAAAAAGAGAATGTTCACATTTTGCTGTTTTTCTCCTTCCATTGCCATAGGAGGATGTTTTTCAAAGATTCTGCTGGTCGTGTCCCCATCAAATCTATTCCTTAGAATGACATAGTAGTAATTGTAAATGGTGCCCTGCAATTGCATCCCTAGAAAGGCTAAAAGGGTATATAGAAAACTCACATTGGTAAGGCGCCAGAGCGTATAGAAAATAAGTGCATTCAGCATAATATCAGCTACAGAATCCAAATAGCGTCCAGTATAAGAAGGTGTTTCCTTGACTCTGGCCAATTCACCATCTGCCGCGTCTAAAATAGATTTCAGTATCAAGAAGAAGGCCGCTGCCCAGACGTAGCCATTCACGATGCACCAAATGGCGAATAGGCCTGAAACTGTAAATCCAATCGTGACGTGGATAGGAGTAATGATGGTTTTTTTGAGTAAGTGTGCAATCGCTTTGGCTGCTGGCCTGCCGTAATCAGAAATATCTACGAATTGATTGGCTTTGGGTAATTTGGACACTTAGCGAATTAAGGTTTGCGGCTTTAAATAAGGTATGCCCTGCAACAAGGGTTGATATGCTTTTGTTTAGGCTGTAATTTAAAGAAGTTATAATTAGTACTCTAAAGCTTTTAAGCTAAAAGCAATTGCAGCATAATGCTCGCACGAATGTTCCCCTTTTACCTTCGCGAAGCTTCAACAAGTGGGGCGGTAGGTGGGGGTAACTCAAATTACCTAAGTAACTCAGTATATAAGTTATTGCCCAGAACAGTCACCCTGCTACGAGGCTTCGGAGGGCTTTTTCAGAAACACAGAGGGGATTTGATTAGCGGAATGAAAGGTCTAAAAGTAAACCTTGTATGGCTTGTTGGTGAAGAACACCAACAAGGGCAGAAAGAATTGAATTTGCAGCCACAGCCCCAGCGGGGCGAAATAATGGTAGGGACGGGTGTAACCCGTTCCCCATTGGGATATAGTTAATTAAGCCCCGTAGGGGTGAAACTTATTTGACGAAGGAAAGGTCTAAAGTAAATTTTGTATGGCTTGTTGGTGAAGAACCGCCAAGGACTGTTACTAAACTGTTATAAATCGGTAAACCTTAGATCAAGGGATTGAATGAATTTTTGATTATAAATTCAGTAATGGCATGATTTGCTAACTTAGAAGCCAAATCATTATTTAATTTTTTGAGATGAAAAGAAGATCCCTACTTCAGAAACTCGCAGTTGGCGCAATTTCACTGCCCTTCATTGGTCGTTCCTTAGACGAATACTTGCCTAAAGAGAGCATAGCCGAATGGAAAGGGGCTTTTGACCTGACCAAAACTCAAGATGAAGCATTTTGGAAAGCCTTTAAGAAAACCCACTACGATGTAAGCGACAAGTGGATCAATCTTGAGAACGGTTATTTCGGTGTGCAGCCAAAAATGGTCGTTGATGCCTATGTAGAGTCCATTAAAAAAGTAAATAGGGAAAGTTCAGCCTATGCACGAAGAACTTTTAATCAACAAGATTTAGGCCCTATAATGGACACGCTGGCCAAATTTTCGGGAGCAGCACGAGAGGAACTGCTAATTACTAGAAATGCCACTGAGGCTTTGAACATTCTGATTCAAGGCATCGATTTTCAACCGGGTGATGAAGTGATTCTCAATGATCAGGACTACCCAAGCATGATTGAGGCTTTTGAAATGCTTGAAAAAACTAAGGGCATTAAAATCAAACGAATAGAGGTCCCAATGATTCCAGAGAGTGATGCGCAGCTAGTGAATTTATACCAAGCAGCCATGACTAACAAAACACGCTGTATTTTGGTGACGCACCTGATTCA
>TARA_R110001599_G_scaffold41658_5_pt1 | contig 23730 bp, 12 predicted proteins | sample TARA_R110001599 | Tara Oceans TARA_R110001599 (sample SAMEA4398360) | marine metagenome | biome: Polar Biome; feature: [MES] marine water layer (ENVO:01000295) within the mesopelagic zone...; material: water (ENVO:00002006), including particulate matter (ENVO:01000060) such as......
CGTCATCCGATTGATTGAGGAGTATCCTCAAACTGCGATGGAAGCAGCTAAGGCGGACATGAACAAGTTCCTCCTTACTGGTGCCAGCCGTGGTTTGGCCTTTGGTTCTTCGGAGCTTTTTGGTCTTCTGACTCTTAACGGTCAGTTTGCTTCTGGTATCGGAACTGGTGTTACCAACGGTCTTCTGGACTTTCAGGCGATTACTGCTCAGACTGACACAGTTCAGGGTGTAGCTAAGAGTAGTAGCTACTTCCACTACAACCAATTCAATGACATTGGTGCATTCGCGGCTAACGGTATTACGCAACTTCGTAAGACCTATCGTCAATGTTCTCACTACGCTGGTGGCGTAGGTAAGGGTCCTGATCTCGTGATCATGGACGATGATACCTACACCAACTTCGAGGACAGCCGACGGGACAACGTTCGTGTGAGCATCGTTGATGACAAGATTGACAAGAGCAACACCCTGGGTCTCTCCATGGGTATCGCTTCTGTTACTTCTTCCATCGACTTGGATCGCAGCGATACGTCTGTGTTCTCCGGTGTCGCGGCTGACGGTGTCACTTACATGCTCAACACTGACTACATTGAGTTCCCGATGCTTGAAGCACCGAACATCAGTGAGTTCAAGGAGCGCGTTGGTGACCAAGATGTCGTAACTGCAATCTTCGCAATGCAAGGAAACATGATCTGCACCAAATTGGTGGCTCAGGGCGTGGTTTCTGGCGGCGCGGTATAAGGGAGGTACATCATGGCTGGAAATCAATTCAAGACAGACGAACTCGGCGGACTTACTTTCTCCGCTACTTACACGACGGAGCAGTACCCACTTGGTACTACTGCTCGACAACATCCAGATGACCTACCTGCAGCCACTATTAATGGTGCCGTTGTTGGGAACTCTGGCGTTAGTGCGACCACCAACTTTGCGCTGCTCTCGGGCAGCCGCGAGTGGGTGTTTGTGAAGGCGATAGAAGTCGTTGCTGCGGGTCAGCTTTGTGAGTGGGACTTTACCACTCAGTACTCAGTTGAGCCCAGTGATTCTAATGATACACTCCCGCAACTTCTTGCAGGAGTCGCTGATAATGCGATTGCTGCTGGTTCATACGGCTGGATCATTAAGCAGGGCACTTGTGTCGTTTTGGCTGGTACAAGCGTTGTTGCGGGTAGCCCACTTGCTGCCCACACAACCGAAGGCTCAGTTGACGAAGGTGGCGTTGCCGGCACTACTCTTGGTGTCGCCCTTGAGGCAGACGGTGCTACCCTGGCAAGTTATTCCCAGGCGTACATCAACATCCCGTAGCATCTGACTACGTGATACACTTGGGGGGCGTAGCTTTCGGGTTACGCCCCCCTCGTCTTTTGGAGGTTCTGTGGACGTTTCTTTAGGCGCTTTGCGCAGTAGACTATTTGCCCTTCGTTCTTGGGACTCAACTGGCGTAACTTTAGATAATCGTATTCGAGCCGCACTAAACTTGGCGCTCGATCGTATCGCGGGGGATATTCCAGAGGCACTCGTCCCTGACGAGGAACATATTGTTTTATACCCGGCGGTAGACGGTTCAGCCTCTACAGTGGCGTCGAAGGTTTTGACGCGGAGCAGCGACAAGCGTCTATTGTACTTTGTTGATAGCGCGGGTGTTTCGATCGCACATGCAAGTAGTGCTACAACCTGGCGCCCCACGATTACGGGTGAGTGGGATGGCGTGATGCACTTGGAGATCACAGACTCGTCCGGCCGGATTCGCCGACGTCAGAGTCGTGAGTGGTTTAAGCTCACCGATACCGGGGTTGTTTATTACGTCGTTAGTCTTGACCGCCCACTTCCGGACATCATTACCACAGCCCAAGACTTTAGGATTCATCAGCCTGAGTTCTTCCTTTCTGACGACGTAATGGAGGTACTTGAGCCTGCTCGTATCTTTGATAGTACTCGACAACAGGTATGGAAAGTCGCAACAGCCTCAGCTTACCGAGATGATCTTTTAGATTTTCAGGGGAGTAGCCAGGGGCGTCCATACCGTTGTTGGCGAAATCGACATTTTCAGCTTCCTCCGCCGACTGAAGCGCCGAATATTGTTGAGATTGACATTAAACAGCCGACAACGGAAACGCAGTCCGGCTCACCGAACCCCCCAGACTTTGACCCGTACGAACCTAAAGACCCCGCTAACCCACCAGGGGGAAATACGAATCAGCCGCCTGGGGGTGGGGGGGCGATGCCGCTACCGACTGTAGGCTCTGAGTATGGTGTGGGCTCCACGATACCCGTCACTACCGACAGCACCACGATGGCAACACCAAATGCGGCTTATCAGTGGAAGAAGAACGCTCTACGGGAAGGTACGTGGGCTATCCGGTATACGTATGTGTGGGGTCGAAGGGACGAAGAGTGGCAGCAGTCACCGTCTATTGCTCCTGGCGGCGACCAAGACCATGATGGTGAATTTGACCTTTCCTGGGCGTATGAGACTGACTCAGTGACGTCTACGGTTAGCCGGTATACTGGCATTAGTGATCCCGTTTGGGAGAGTGCCCCGTCTCCCGCCACAGTGATCGAGCAAAAAAATCTCGACGGTACTGATGGTGCGTTGGTTTTATCCGCAACAAACATTGATTCGATGTTGGGCTTTGGTGATTCGGCTTTCGATCGCTATGGTCGTTCTGGGTTACGCATTCGGTACTACGCTTCCCATCGGGATAAGAAAGATGTGGGTGTGGGCAAGAAGACTGCAGTTGAGACGAATGAAAAGTTCTACCTTTTGTGTGAGGTTGAGCCTACTTTTGACCACGTTCAAGCGCTCGTGGACTCAGGTGTCACGGCTCCAGAAGGGTTAACTTCGGCTGACAAGATTAAGGGTGGTCGTGTTGTCTGGAATGGTACGCAGTTGTATGATTACCACCGCCCGATGAAGCACAGTACCGGGTACTATGCCTGGCAAGTCTATCCGCACCAGGACAGCCGCTATGAGCTTGACTTCCGTGTTCTTCGGTTACCGAGAAAGTATATCGACGACCAAGATACTGCGCCGATTCAGAGAGACGCGGTTCCCTGCTTAGTTGAACTTGCTCTGTATTACATCAGCTTAGATGACGGTAACGATCAGACAAGTGCCCAGGCACACTTAGCTCGTTATCAGGATTTAATGAGAGGTTTTCGTCAGCGCTACGCCAATGTTGGTGGTGTTGTCGAACCCCTCCCGTTTACGGGTTATCGTTCTCGTAACCGCTATGGTACATTCAGTTCCAGCGATTAACTTGGTTTGGCTCCCATTCAGGGAAGAACAACAACAGAGGTGATGCATGTCCGATAAGAAATTGTACTCAACACTTACAGCGATGCCGCGTTGCGATGTCGGCTCACGAGTTTACCGGAAGACCCTTGTGGGTCAATACCAGGAGGCTTTAGTTGTAAGCATTATGAGTGCGTCCCCAACGGCGGATACTTGGTCGGCGACGATCATGACGAAGAACGGCATAGAGCATATGAGTGGCAACGTTGAGCACCGTACGGTGTACGACTGGATGCCTATTGGCTGGAAGTTTGATGAGGCGCAACACGGCTGGGTTCCTCCGCAGAGTATTCTTCGTGACGACACAAAGGACCCAGCAGAGATCGAAGACCCCGAAGAAGCCATTAAGATCGCTTCAAGCAGTGTCTTTGCTGTTCCGCCACCCTGGGAGGGCGAGAAGTTCATGTCTTGGCAATCAAGGGTATTGAAGTCTGTGCCTGCATTAAAGGGCAACGCCGCCGCTAAATCACAACTGTCGGATTCTTGGAAGAGCAAGCAATACGAAGTGACTATTTAATAAGGGTATGAAGTGGCGGGACCTACACGTCAGACGACAAACACCGTAATTATTCCTCCTGGTGAGGGGCGCAGGTCGTATTCGCCTGTGTCTCTCGCCTGGTACGTTGAGAACTTGGAAGTTGAAAACGGTGACGCGCTACGGAGTATCGTAGGCCCCTCTATTTTGCGTATCAAGAGCAACGTTGAGAGGGAAGTGTCACCACCGCCTTACCGTCAGGTGACGAATTACCCTGATGCGGACATTGGTTCGAGGACTTTTCCGAACTTCGGATTCAAGGGCGGGGCACGTCCGCATAGTATTTTCTCAGCAAACCTTCTCAACGGGTCTGCGCATACCCTGCTTTACCGTTTCGGGACAACACTTTATCGATTCCTCGGCGGTGAGGACTCACGTGACGAGACGTTAGTAACAACCTTAAGCACGTCAAAAAATCCTCGGTTTCCCGATCAGTACGTTCAGCTTGGCAACAATATCGTATGGACGAATGGTGAGGACCGCGCCAGGGTTATCCAATTTAACGGTAACGTTTTTGAGTTGGGCTATCAGCATAGCGCGGAGACACCACTAATCTCAGGCCCGACACAACCTGACTTTGACGAAATCCCACAATATTACCCCAACTCTGTGGGCTACTCGTGGCCCGGTCGTATCGGAACTCCTGGTGATGTTCTTTCGGGTCGAGACGGCTCGTTATTGAACGGTGCGTGGTACTACTATTTTCAGTATGAAGACCTATTGGGTAACTTATCCGCGTTTTCTTCTCCGAGCGAGCCGGCGTCTATTCATTCTAATCAGGCTGAGCCGTTTGTTTCCGTCGAACCTGACGGGACACCCAAGTACATGGCGGATTCGTCGTATGGTGGGACAAAGATTCAAGCAGCGCAGGGAACGGAAATTGATGATCTGACTAGGCGGTTCCTGGTCCGTTGTGGTGGTGAGGCTCCAGAGCAAACCGTTGCGATTCGTATCTACCGAACCCCCGACACGAAGCACGTAGACAACACACCACGATTTTTAGCTCGCATCCCCGGTTCCTCAGCGTTTGCTCACGACGATAACAAGTCAGACTCTGAGTTAGGTCTTGAGTGGGTCGAGACGATTGATACGCCTGTATTTCGGGTTGCCTGCTCTCATCAAGGCCGATTGATTGCGGCTAATATTGTGGGTGATCCTGGTGCTATCCGTCAGTCATTTCCCAGTCTTCCGGGGACTTTCGCTAAGTCAGATATTCTTCACCCCGACTCTGGCGGTGCGGAGGTCACAGGTACGGTGTCTCATAATGGGGTGCTACTCGCGTTCACGGAGAACGCTACTTACTCCATCAGCCAGGATTTTAAGCTGGCTCAGCCTTTGTCGTTAGGCATTGGTTGTGTCGCGCCTCGATCTATTAGCGCTCTGCCTGACGGCACTCTTATGTGGTTGGGTCGTGACGGGTTCTACGGGATGAAGAACCTTGGCGATATTGTTCGTATGAGTTCCCCGATTGACAAGGCTTTTAGTCTTGATGTGAACCCGTCGCGGATGCATATGGCGGTGGCTACGATTGACTCTGAGAGTAAGGAATACCGTTGTGCGCTTGCGCCATCCGGGCATAGCCAAAATCGATTGATGTTTTGTTTCGACGGGAAATATTGGCGGCGTCAAACTTTGGGTATTCATATCGCAGACATGTGCTCGAGTAAAGATTGGCGCGGCTACACGTTCGCGATTGGGTCGGACCCACGTGAGACTAATGTAGCTTACAACACAGAACTGGGTAGCCCGACGACTCCGTCGGACGCCTACGTGACTGACTTGCATCGTGTGTTTGTTTTAGGCCGTCAGACTACGGATTATTTTGGTCCGCCCCGACGGATTCGTTATCGGTCAAGTTGGATCATGGCCGCCGAGAATGGGCTTGTACCTACAAACGTTCGAATGCTCTATGTGGGGTTAAAGGACGCGTGGAATGGCGATGCTACGGTGCGTATCTATAAGAATGGCTCTTGGAAACCGATAGAAGAGTTGACGGATCTACGCCTTGTCGGTCCGGATGATGGGTCAGGGGTAGTCGTTGATGTGGCGAGTAACGCTACTTATGGTTCATCGAAGGTCCACACGCCCCGCTTATTTTGGCGGCAAGTACCTGTAGATCTCCATAATGTCACTTCTTGGGCGTTTGAGATTGAGCTAATTGGGTGGCCTGGTCCCCTACCATTCGCCCAAGACCTGGATCGAGGGAAAGACATGTCGGCCTTCGCGAGTCTTTTTCCTTCTTCGAAGGATGGGGCGATGCTTGCACATGAAATTTACGATTCAACGGATCGCGAGCTTGGTCGGTTGCGCTTGTCGGCTTTCGCCTTCGATACGAGTGTCGCCACTCTTGGTGCGCCACTTGGCCGCGTACCTAAACGTAGGGATAAGTAATTATGCCGTTTATTTTCCCGAAAAGATTTCTTCGGACCAGGGATATTCTTGACCCGGTTGAGTTCAACCAGGACACGGAGCCTGTACAAGAGTTGTTAGACGGAGAACTCGATCGACATAATTTTAACGCGGCGGATTTAAAGGGTAATCTGTATCCGCATAAGTCTTTAATTACCACGAGTTTATACGACGGGTCCGTAGCTGAGAAGGCTTACTACGATATTCAGTCTTCCTCCGTCGAGTGCCGGACAATCTTTGAGCATGGTACCGCTAAGACGGGAACGCAAATCAATACCGACCGCAAGTCACCAAACTTCGTCAAACCTGACGGTGGCACGATGCGTGACGCTCGTGTTTCTGGTGAGGGTCACCCGTCGGTAATCCCGAACACGGGTGCGTGGGCAGCAGTTAAGAACGCTGCGTTGAGTGACGCTATGAAGGTTAGCGTCACTACGGGCAAGGCGAGTTTATACATTAACGCCTACGTTCAGTATGTATGGCAGGGGTTTTATGAGTACAAAAAACCTTGGGCCTATGAGGGGCCTGGAGCGCCTACAACAGATTTTAGTTGGTTAGGTACTTATAAGGCTGACCTCGCTGAAGCGGAGCAGGCGTCCTTGAACTTGCGGGGACCTAACCCTGAATACCACGCGTGGCCGTTTTCTACTCACAATAATCCCGCAATCACGGGCTATGACAAAGTCACCGCTGCGTACATAATTACCGATAGTGGGTACGGCGATACGACTATGTCGCCCATACAATACGACGCCTCATACGCATTTGCGTTGAACGAGATCGCGGCTGATGATGAAGCAAAGCAGCCCCAATTGGGCGGCTATCATCACATCTCTAGAGGATTTTATCCTGCGTTAGTTCAATTTGCGTTGCGTGTAGACGGCAAAATTGTAGACTCGACAATTACAGGTAAGTCATTTTCTTTTGAGGAGTCGGCCCATGGGTTGAGGGTCGACGATAGTCCTTTGTTTAGTTTTAAGGGGGAAAGCACCTACAAGTTTGGTCAGCGAAGTGCCGGCGTAGCGATGAGTTACGAGGCGGATAGGGGTGGTCGCCCAGGACAAAAAATCCGATCAACGCGAGCCTCATCTTGTGGTCCGGAAGTGCTCCCCGTCCGATTTGGGGGGGTAATTCCTGTAGGTCCGGGAACACACACAGTCGAAATCGTAGCGAGGCGCCTTCTTCGTAAGCGGAGGAAGTTTGAGTATGGCGACTTTGTCGGTGTTTTCTCGCGTCGATTAAGTGTTATCGCTCTTCCCCTTTATGCGCCTCAAGACGATTCTGAGCTTACGGCCTCGCCGGTAATAACTAAGTCCATGCAGTCAGAAGATCAGATTATAGCGTCGCAAGAAGCGTATAAATTAAACACACTTGAAGACCGTATAAACAGTTTGCAGCCATCAGATATTAAGAATCGGTCTCTACCGAATACGCATCTACCTTCGAAGGTCAAATACTGGAACACTGTCGGGATTAGCCCTTCCTTTACTATCGGCGAAGACCGAGAGTGTTTGGCCGACCCCGATACCGTTATTAGATCTCGGTTTCCCGGGTTTAAAAACACGGCGTACTTAGACAAAAGAACCGCCACCTACAGTAGCTGGGATCTCGACTACGCCGAAACTGCGTCCGATGGGGCGCATATCGGTGCGGGGTGGCAAATACTTACGGATAAAGGCGAGGATACTTTCACTCGAAATTTAAGTATCGCGCATGCGACCAACTTAAAGATCGGCCCTGACGAGAAAGTAGTCATTTTCGCTGATGTTGAGGTTCGTGGGATTCACCCGTCGATCACCGGAAAACTTAGAAACATGGTCGGCTACGTGGACGACGACACCAGTATTTTCGATCTCTCGAATTATCTTGGGTTTGTCCAGGAAAATAAGTACTTAGACTTATTCGCACTATTTAATATTGGTTATCGTACCGGGACGGACGTTTTCGATAATTGGATTATCGGCTCAAAGCACGCCCCGGCGGTAATAAACTCCTCTGCATGGGCGAACCGTAAGGGCGCGTATATCCCACAATTCGTGAAGCAGACTAAATTCTACACTGGTTTGGGTGATGAGTCTCACGACTACGGAGGATCTGTCCTCGACAAACCGAAAACTGACTCTCGAGGTATGGCAACTGCACCGAATAATTTGGGTATCACCATACCGCTAATGCTGACATTAGAGCGCTCGGATTTCGATTCAGATGCTGATGCAGAGATAACTGAGATCGCAGTTTTTGGTTCAACCACTTACCCGTCAGATTGGGATCATCGGGAAGCCACGTTAGACGTAGACGACGAGTACCGAATAGACGGTGACGGGGCTACCATACCCGCTTACGGCTCCGCTAGCCCTATTCCTGGTTCGACGGGCTTCCTTACTGTGGATCGCGTACATAAAATACAGGACAATCAATGGGCATCACCCGAGGGTGGTCGAGCTATAATATCATCGGTCAACGCGCATATTGGTCGTTGCCGATTAACCGTAATGAAGTTGTACAAGTGATTTATGCCCAAGATTAAACTCACTTTCCCTGCAGGCACGGGCGAAAAACTGCTTCAATATGGAGATCGTTACAGCGATCCGAATGAGCCGTACACAAGAAACATCCATCGTCCGTCTCATACGGTTTCGCCCGTCGGCATCTCCAAAACTGATGACGGTCTTATGTCGGCCGCAAACGGTAAATTAAACCACTATAACCTCGGCACCACGGATTTTCAGGTCGGGGCTGAGCATATTATGCCGGAGCAGGCCGCGCTCAGCCGTACTGACGGCTTAACCGAGACGTCGGCTTTTTACGGCAACGGTATTGGTCAGAGATCTACGGGGACCTACACCGAAGATTGGGTAACCCTTAGTGGCGTCTCTTTGCGTTGGTATCAGCCGTATGCAACAACGTTAAGTCTCCTACACTGGGACTTATTTTTTAGTTACAACAATTGGCAGGGAGTGTTTGTTGACTCGAGGGATGTCGAGGGTAGCCGCAAAACAAAGCTGGATCTCCGTTGTGTCTTAGACGGGGAGTACGTCAATTATACAAAACGTCGGTTAGCCGAGAATCTTTATCACCCCGTGGCCCCAGGTTATAAAAGTAACAACGGCGCGGTTGGTCCTGGCACGGACTTCTTCGAGGGTAAATACCCTGATGCGACGGATAAATCAGGTGGAACAAAGGGTGGTAACCCTAAGTACGTTTTCCCTGAAGCTCACTCAGCAACACAGTTAAGCCTCCACCACCCGACGGCTTTGAGTAAGGGGTTTCACGAGATCGCGGTTCAGGTTCGTGTGGGGAGCATTAGCGGTGAATCTGTCTATGTTCAGAACATTGGAACCGAAAGTCGGGACGGTAACGTTCGTGGCCGAGGATATTTTGAGTTAACCGCTAAACTGTGCCTTGGTATTCGCAATGCGCGCGTCATTTCTTTCTTGTAGAAACGCGCTATACTTTGCTGGGAGATTTAATATGCGCTCATTGCTGCCCCGACTTCATCCTATCACAGTAGCGTTGCTGACATTTATTCTCGTTATTTGTGAGCTATTCGGTGGCGCATCGGATGGCGAAGTCTCGTTTGCCATTCTTCCCATCGTTGCCGGCGCCGCGATTCTTGGTGGTGCTGTAGTAGGCTCTAGCATCATCGGGGGTGTAATGAAATCCCGGCAGGATAAGGCAGCCATTAGGCGCTATCAAAATAGCCCAGAATATGCTGCGCTGAGTAGTGTAAATCGGGCGGCGGCTCTGCGACAGAAGATGGGGACTACCGGTTTAGGTCCGGCCGCACAGCGGAAGATCATGGAAGAGGCTGGGTTTCAGTATAAGGGCATGATATCGAAGTCTGAGGCTGATACCCACAGCGGGTCCGCAGACCCGACACTCGCGGCCCAGAAAACGGAGCAAATAAAGGCGCTTAGTGAAGGCGCGGCTAAGGTCGCGACTGAGGGCATGGGCAGCGCTGCTAAGCTTTCGAGTGACGTTAAAGCACAGCAGGACGCACGCGATGCTCAGATTATTGCAAGCGGCGCGTCACAGCGACTGGCTGGCGAGACTGGTAAGGCGGCAGCAGCTAAAAGTGGGATAGAGGCCGCTACCGGCGGAATCAGAGATGTGGGAACAGTCGGTTTGGGTTTGATGGCTGCGCACGCTGGTCAGGGCGGCGGTCAGCGGGCTGCAGCGGGTGCGACGGGCGCGGGGATGGAAACGGTTCCACCTGTTGGCGCCCCATAGATCATATAAGTTTGAAGGATATTAATAATGGCTACGAGCGATGTTCAAGCGGTAACTAAGGATATAAGCACAATAATATCTGGGGTTGCGGGTCGTCGATCGGCTGCGTCCAGTGAGTCTGCCGCTGATGAGGATTCTTTACTCAAGCATCTGATCGCGGCGATTAACACTAAGCGAAAGTCTGAGGAGGGCATCTCTACGACTGAGCTTAAGAAGATGTCGGAAGCTCTTAAGTATCGCACCGCACAGGAAAGGCTTCGACTGGACTATGCGAAGATTGATAGCTCCGACCGACAAGCCGTTTATGCGGGCCAGGTAACGCTTCAGAAAGGTCGAGAAGCTAACATCACGAAATACTTCAAGGCAGTCCGTTCCCCTGACATGGAGATGGTGCAGGTAGCGGAGAGGGAGTTTGCGGGGGGTGATGGTCGCGACTCCTTTTTGGCCGCCTGGAAGGTATGGACACAACCGCAGACGTATCTCAAGGCGGATAAACCTAAAATTGCTCAGGATGACCCGGCATATACCGCGACGTTCAAGCAAATTATGAATAACGTCAATCAGTTTGGCGAGATAGTTGTGTTCGATGAGAACGGTCTCGTTGATATTTCCAAGACGCGAGCCATATTAAAAAGGCGGCAAATACAAGAGAGTACGCTCACGAACTTCGAAGCTGAAGTTGAGGCTTACAACGTACTCATGGCAAGACGGAATGAGCAGTCTTCTATGCTGGCGAGGCAGAAGGAGGAGGGGCGTGAACGTCTTAAGGCCGCTCAGGGACACCTCGAAAGGAAGGATAATGCCGCTTTCGACAACACGATTGAGGGCGCCAAGGAGGCGGCCCATATGGCGGAATTAGCTGCCGAAGCTATGGGTGGAATCATCGATAAAGATGAGGCTATAGCAGCGATTGAGTCTGCAAATCTTCGTCGTGAGTCCAGTGCGGAAGCTGACTGGGTAATTAAGTACATTAGAGAACAATTGGGCGGCTCGGACCAAGATAAGATTCGTGACGGCTTAGCTAAGGGTATCGGGAACGAGGGCTTCCGCGCTTGGGCCGCAGATCATGGCTTCGACCGCCTGGGTCGAGTTCAGACTGGGAAAGACGGTAAGCTCGTCCTGTCTTCGTATGTGGAGGGTGGTGACGACGTTGCGGCTCTCTTGGCGTGGAAGAAACAATCGCTTCGCCGTGCGGGTAACTACGGTCTCCGTGGAATTGATTCGGGTGAGATCTGGTCTGTTGAGCTTAGGGACGGCACATTGGTTACGGGTAGGCGCTTGAAGCGTCATGCAGCGGACCCGATGGGTGCCATCCGTATTGTAACTGCGGATGGTGCGCGGGTAATTACGCCACAAGAAGCCAAGCAGGCATCGATTCTTCAGCGCCCTGAGCCCTCGGTATCCAGGATTGATCGTCGGGCTAAGCGGTTGTACAACCAGGACGTTGAGCGAGGTACGTATGCTCGACTGGAAGACAAGGCGTTGTGGTCTTCTGGTTTACAGGATGAGGCGACGTTGTACCAAGACGATGCGGGTAATTACTATAAAGACACCGAGACGGGTGAGTATATTCGCCAGGATGTAATGGAGGCGCGCAGAATTCGTGCGGGTAAGGGTTCGCCCTTCCAGTTTACGGACGATGGAACGCCCTACGTGATCGACCCCGAAAGCGCCTCGGTTTACAAGGTGACTGGGGCGGGCCTTGAGAAGGTCGACGAGGAAGTCGCTAACGCAGTAATCGCAAAGGTTCCGCAGTCTGGGGAGCGCAGCTTATTGGTTACGGGCGAAGGCGACGATCAGAGGTTGGTGTCCTCAGGTGACCTTGAGGCCGCCGTAGGTAGTGCCGAAAAAGCCGATCTGATTGGAGTCCCCGATACACCGGAAGAGAAGGCTCGAGTTGATAGTTTAGTTGCGGCTTCGATGACCGCCGAGGGTCTGGGGTATAAATCGACAGACGAGCCGCCACCTGAGACAATTAGGGGTGACGGCAAGGGTGTGGCAGGCATCTGGATGGTCGAGCCTGGTCCTGGTGACCAGGTCACCGTGTCTGACGAAGACGCCCTCGCCTGGGATAACGCCCTGGAGGAAGTCCAGATGGGCCAAACGCTTGGTCTGACGGACGATGATCCTCCTGCTGACACCAGCGGGTCCCGTGGAATCGAGGGTACCGGCCCAAAATCAATGTCGGGTACGATTGTAAGGCGTCTGAGTGATCCAAGCCTTGCATTGGAAGACAAAAAAGCATTAGCCAACAAATGGCAGAGCAGTCATCCTGTACAATACGGTCGTGCTTATGAGGGGTTGAAGGACAGGACGGACCTCGGCTTCGAATTACCTCCACCTCAACCTATACCTGCTGCTGAGACTCCTGCTGCTGCACCCGCCGAAGCCACTCCTGTTGTTGCTGCTGCTCCTGCTCCAACTGATATTACGGGACAGGAAGGGTTTACCTGGAACGAAGAAACTAATGAATGGGTAAGAGATGGGTACGAGCCGTCTAAAAAGACCTCTAAACCTAAGACCCCTGCGGCTGCGGACCGAAGCGCGCTCGTTGGCGCGAAGACACCAAAATCGCTCCAAGACCAGGAGACAGTGCCTATGAGTCAGGGGGATACGCTGACAGATGTGGGCCAGATGAAGCTTGACGCAAGGGTCTTGGCTCCACCGACGACAGTTCCGGAAGAGGACGAGTCAGACGCAAGCCTAACTGAGGGTGTAGCTGAGGATGTCGACGCACCTAACTTATCTCCAGTATTGGCCAAGATCGCGGGGCTGCTTAAGAAGAAGAAGAAGAAGAAGACGACGACCGACGATGACGTCGACGATAGTGCCGAAGCCTCTACGCCAGCCGTTCTCGGTGCGAGTGGTAACGTGGGTGGGACCGAGATCACGGAGGACGACGACGACGAGGTCGGGGGCGCTATTGGTAAGGGTAAAGATATGTCAAGCGTCGCTGAAATGAACAAGAATCTGAGGAAATAAAATGGCAAGTAGAACTAACAAACAAGCTAAATCAGCGGGAGACATGAAACTTAAGTCTGGCGCGATTGCCGCGGATAAAAACATAGACGCGACCGATGAAGAGGCGAATAAGTCGGCTACTCTAGCGGCTAAGTCACGCAAGAAAGCAAGTCGGCGGGATAAGTTAAGGAAGGCCGCACCTTTTATAAAGGCGCTGGCGAAGTCTACCGCAGGCACGAAGAAGAAGGGCAAGCCTTCGAAGAGCGAGATGGATCGAGCCTACGATCGCATGCAAGCGTCTATTCAACCCACGACGACTTCGACGTAGGAGTTTATCGTGGCTACATCTTTACTATCTCTGGTCCAACCTGCAGCCCCTACGACTGAAGTGGACCCTGCTGCTGCCGCTGCTAAGGCTGCCGCTGCTAAGGCTGCCGCTGCTAAGGCTGCCGCTCCGGCTCCCGCTAAGGCTGCTGCGGCCAAAGGCGCTGACCCTGTCGACCCTCCTCCGCCCCCCGCCGAGGATACTCCTGACAGCGCAAGTTTGGACACGCAGGCAGATGCGCTTCGGTCAGAGATTAGCGGCCTTGAAGCTAAACAAGATGGTGTGCCTACGGTTATGACGCGCGCTTCAGTTGAAGAGCGTGAGGCAGCGACGTTGTCAGAAGACGAGATCGAGTCGGAACTTAGCGAAAAGCGAAAGAAGCTTACGGGAATAGTAAGCAAGATCGTCGACCGCCAGAAGGGTGGGTCAGATTTTGCCGAGCTTCCCGCCGAGGTAGCTCCTGGAGAGCAACACAAGAGTAGTGGTCCAGTATATCCAGGTCGTAGCCGGGCTCGAGCGGACGAAAAGCTGAGGCAAGCCGAGACGGGGGTGTACACGTCTGAACGTATGCGTCCGGGCGCCTATGAGTATTTTAGGTCTGGCCCTGGGATGGGCGAGACAGAAGTGAGGGTTGAGGGTGAGTCTAAGCCGCGTCGGTACGCAGTTGGTCGACGGCGTCGTGCGCTATATGATGTGATTAAGCCTGAGACACCACTCACATCAGACAACCCCCTTTACGCACTTCCTCGAGATATGGCAGTAGGTCTCTACAGGCGATTCACGGGAGACGAATTAACTGAACAAGAAGCTTCGACGACGAAAGAATATAGGCCGCGTCGAGGTGGAATCATGTCTGCGCCACGGGGTGAGGTCAACGAAGCGAAACTATCTCTTGAGATGGCTGAGCGTCAGCGAGGTATAGGCGGCGCCAAAAAGGAAATTATCAGACTGAAGAAGGAGATACCTAACCTTAAAGATCCAGCGCAGCATTATGCGTCGATTGCAGTACTCGAGGACGATATTGAGCAACTCAGGGCAGAGCAAACCCAACTTATGCGTGTGAAAAACGTTACTATACCCCGGCAGATAGCCGAGGAAGAGGCAGCAGAAAAAGCCGACAAGTTACAAGATCGGTTTGCGACTAAGTTTTAGCGGGAGAGTTTCGTGGCCGAGAAAGAAACAGAAGAGCAGCCTCCAGTAGAGACTCCGACTGAGGTTGAACCTGAGGCTGAGGCTAAGGCTGAAACTAAGGTTGACCCGAAGAAAGCCTTTGAGCTTAGCGAAGAGGAAGAGGCTAAGCGTAAAAAGCTGAACAAAGACCTTAAGTTAGAGCGTCTCAGCCTTTTAATTGCGACTCAGCGTGACGCAGAGCGCGACTACGATCCCGAGGCTTTTCAGGCGAAGAAAGAAAAGAACGAGCCCACGTTTGACTATGACGCTGTTCTCCAATCTGCCTCAGAGTTTACAGGGCTGACGCCGGATGAGTACAAGGCTGCGGCGCAACAGCAAGAGGCCCCATTGTCGGACCTGTTTAAGGAGATTGGCGAGGAAGAGAAGCCTGTTACCGAGGTCATGGAGAAGTACAAGAAGCGTGACACTGACTTCACCGCAGGAATCGAGAGCCGGCCCTGGACGCTGACAGAGCGTCAACGAAATATAAAGCTAAGGGGCCGTAAGATTGTTGGTAAGGGTATTACCCGCGTAGGCTTTGGTGAGAAGAAGCTTCCGGAGGAAGAGCGTAAGAAGACCTTGAAGACTCTCTTGAAGGGTTTTGACCCAGAAGACCGCGCACGTATTTATTGGACGGGTGATAACCGGGGTGAGGCCGAGGACGCGGTAGTCAAGCAGGGACAAGCCGGGTATGCGCGTTTAGAGCAGCAGGCGGATCGACTGATTAATCCCGAGATTGCGGACGATAAGGAAAAAGCTGAGAAGTTGAAGTCGTTTTTCCTGGACCTGGGGCCGGACGCAGGCGCGAACATTCGTGAGACCTTAGCGGAAAGCAAGTTTAAGGACCTTATAGATCTCATTGCTCGACACGACGTGGCCAAGATGGCTGAGCGCGAAGGCATCAAGTGGGGTTATAAGGGCTACGACGCGATCAAGAAAAAAGCCCTGAAGAACGCTGTATATGAGGCGACTTTATTCCGGACGGTGAACAAGTTTTACCCCCCAGGGTTTATCTCTTATGACTTGATTGACCCGAAAGGGCGGCAGCTAAGCCGTGATAATGCAGACGACGACACGTGGTTTGAGAAGGCGTGGGATAACGCAAGTGAAGTTCGCTTAGAAGTTATCGGCCTCGACCCCAAGGGCGTCCCTGTTTATCGTCTGACTCACCCAACTTGGCACATGTTCGAGTTGATGGACACCCCTCAGTCTGCGTTGACCGGCGCTATGGAGCGCCTTGCGGGCCGTCGGGAGGGCGAAGGTATTGGTACGGCGATCTACGAGGGCTCTCTCGAAGGTATTAAGGACCGCAGAGACTTCCTAAAAGCCGCGCTATCTTCTGAGGCTGCTGAGGATGGTACGTTAGGCGCACTTGCTTTGGGTTCTGCTGGCCTCATTGCTGCGATTCTTACTCCCGACTTACTTATGGGTGCGGCGGGAGTTGCGAGAACTACAAAGAGGGTGACGGATGCCGCCGCTTCTGTTGCTAATTTCCGTCGCGCAGCCCCAGAACTTGTCACTCAGTTAGGCGATGGCGCTGTTAACCTGGCCAGGACGGAAGACTTACTTCAAGAGGTGCAGTTAGCTGTGTCTCGCGGCAGCTATGACGAAGCAATTAGTTTAATCGACGAGGCCCAGGAGGCAGCTAAAAGCTCTGACTTGGCTATCTCAAAGGCGCGGACAGTCGATAAAAAGATTGCTCAGGTTGTCGACCAGACTGACTCAGACATCGCTCGGCGCATCGGACAACGTGTACCCGAAATTACGTTTACCGAGGGTAAGCGCTTAGCTGCTGATGTTCCGGGTTCTTTCGGTGAAACGGCACACAATATCCATCCTTCGACACGACGTAAGGTGCTTCGGGGCAAGTCTCTCGACCAGACTGTAGGTTTCGGTGAGTTGCTGAGTTCTCGTCAGACACTCGATGATCTGAAGGAATCCGTCGAGTTACTCAAGGGCGGTGACGTTGATAAAGCGTTCACGGCACGTCTCCGTGAATTGGCCGCGCGACCATTCTCTGACAATACCAGTCAGTTGATGGAGCAGTTCGGTGTTGCCATGGGATCAGAGCAGTTATCTGATAGTGCTCGTCAGCTATCGGTTAACCTTATGGCCTTCTTAGAGCGGCCAGCGGGGACACGGCTCTTACGGGACAATCCGACTGAATGGCGAAAGCAGATTACTCAGTTAGCCGAGCAACTTAAGTTTGCTGGCCCCGACGAGGCTGAAGGCTTTACTAAGGGCCTTAACAAGCTGCTTGATCGGGCTCTTATTGACGCAAAGAAGGCGACTAAGGCAACGAGGCGTGTGTCGATGGACATGGCGCGTATGGCAACAGCTAAGGCTATAGGCGCTGTACGGGCGAACTTTGAGTCTCGCGCCGCGGCGATGGCTTTTGTTCGTGAGAAGGTTGCGGCCCAGGCTTCTATCGATGCTGAGCCATTACTGGTTCAATTGACGGATAGGTATGCGGCTATTGGTCGAGAGGGCTTGTCCCCAGAAGCGCTTCAGTTTCAAGACGCTATCATTCGGCTCTTTCCGGAGCTTGAAGGCGATGACTCGCTTAAAATTGTTAAGCTCGCGGACCAGGAGGCAAGGAAGTTTGCGGCTGAAGATAAGAGTCGAACGATTGCGGACTTCTACAAAGAGCGCTTTGCGGGTCTCGTAGGTAGGGTTGATGAGGGTGCGGATATCGCGGCAGACGCAACGCCAGTAGTTAAGTCTTCACCCGACGCACCTGATGTCATCGAAATATCGTCACCGACTCTGGAGCAGGCGGCTCGAGGTGGTGGAATGTCTCTTCGGCCGGATACGGCATTCGGCTCATCTGTTCTACGCGTAGACTCCGTCGAGATCCCCGTGGTTATGCGGGGTCAGGGCCTTGGTGTTGACCTTTACATTCGTGCATTAAAGCAAGCCCAGGCACAGGGTGCGGGATTTATTAGTGACGTCGCCCCCAATGCTGATGCTACGAGGGTTTACAGGTCGCTTGAGAATCTCGGCGTTAAATTTACTCGTAAGCCGGCGAAAGACGCGGGTGGTAACTTAGTCGATGCATTCTTCATTGATTCGAAAGACTTAGCTAAGATTGACTTAGACGCGGCGGCTCGACAGAATCGTCGGCGACCTATGGGTGGTGACCTTGCTTCTAATCCTCTGGCTGTTGAGTTCCTGGAGAATGGGCAGGCAATCATTAAAGCCGTCGGCACGTCAGCTACTGTTGATGATTTTGTTCGTGCGATCGGTAAGGTCTCGCGTCGAGACCTGGACGCTAAGGGTATGGCGGCTGTTGTTGCATGGCTTGGCGCGAAGGGCATTAACGTCAGTCATCGCGGTGCTGTATTTACGGGTGACGCTGCCGCAATTGAGGCCGCTGAGACTGAGTTTGCCTCTGCGTTCGCGGACTACGTAAAGTCTGGTCGCGCCGATAAGCCCGAGCTTGTGGGTCCGTTTAGTTCCGTCAGAGAGCGCATCACAGATATCTACGCGGGCTTAAGGGGCGCTGAAATTGAGGGAGCTACGCTCGACATCGACGAGGGCTTACGTGCGTCATTGGACAAATTGCTGCGAGTACCCGCCAAGCGTGTAGGAATGCCAAATGTTTTGGGTATCGTAAAGGACGCGCTTATTAGCCCGAACTTGAAGGGTACCCAAGTCGATGTTTTGGAGGAGATGGTACGCGAGAGCTATCGTTTAGGAACTCCAATCTCGAAGAAAGCTCTGAAGGCTCAGTATGTCAAGGCGCTTGAGGCTCACAATGCGGGTCGCACTGAGGACGCTATAGTCCGACTGCCAGGCCCGATTTCAATTCGGGGATGGACTTCATCTAATGTTAAGGCGGGCAAATCCGAGTTTACTCTCGGCGACTTAGCCGACATACAGTTTGACTTAGAGACGGCGAAACGCCTTGAGATACAAGATGCCGCAAAGCTGCCTCTTGGCGGGGATCAAGCGGCTATCAAAGAGTTGTCTCCGTCAGAGCTTGTCGATCAGTTGGCTACCAGTAATCCGATTAAGCGTGCGGCACGATTTATGTATCTCGGCGGTGACGCGTACGATGATATGCGGGGACTCCCGCCGATAGTTCGAGACGCCGTCATGGCAGGGGCGCGGCGTGTTCAGCAATCAATTGGTGAGGCGATTGCTCTTGTGAAAGAGGGTGACATCACTAACTTGACCCGGCTATTGACGGGTGAGCAGGACGTAACGTTCTCTAAGAGCGGTCGATCTGCCGTAAGTGCCGGTCACGACTCAGTGGCTTCCGTGACGAGGATGCTCAACACCTATTTTAAGTCGGTCGACGCGGATGATTTGTCTCTGATACAAAAATTCGCCCTTCGTGTGCGGATTAAGAAGTCAGGTGCGGCGGCTATCGAAGAGTTCTCAGATGAGGACAAAGAACGGATAACCAAGTCAATACACGCAATTATTAAAGGCTCAAGATTTGTTGAAGAGGTGTTCCAGGCGGCTGGGTATACCGGCTCAAGACTCGAACCGAAATTTATGTTCGAGCCGGCTGAGGGTTTAGACGCCGGGGGATTGCTGGAAACTTTAATGTACTACAGCAACATGGTTGGGAGAGCGGACCCCCAAGACGGCGGTAACATAAACTTGCTTAGCACTACTCAGAGTTTACTGGGTGTAAAGAGCACGTCCCAAAATACCTTCACTGGTTTATACGAGGACATCGTAGGTAAGTTCGCCGATCCCATGGTCGCCAACAGAATTTCAATCTTGATCGCCGGTCACGGTATGGCTGATGCGGCAAAGCTACACTGGGTCAAGTTAGGTATTGCGGCTGATGAGGCTCTGCATACTGCTATGAGCAACTACATTGTAGGCGAGTCGCTTAATCCCGAGGAGATTGTGCGTGTGAAGCGCGCCTTCGAATCTTTGGGCTACAACCCGGCCACGGTCGAAGGCTACAGTCTTGACGGGATTAATATTTATGTCCCGAGAGCGGCCCGAAATAGGTTGAACATGGCGCTGTCTCAGGCCCAAGACCCGGCACTGCTGAAAGTAGATGAGATGGATACAATGGCGGCACTGAACGCGATTTGGGCTGCCCCCGAGGAAATCATGTCGGGCGGCGGGACAAATAAGAAGGTGGCGCTTAGTTTTGCGTTGTTCTATCGATACTTGAAGACACGCATGGTTCGCGGCCACTTTGTATTGAAGTCTCGTTACTTCTGGATGAACACCTTTGACCACTTCAACCAGGTTGCGTTGGTTACGGGCTATCGAACGGCGTTGGCCTCGACTATACGGATGTCAACGCAAAATGTTTTGTCTAACCCTCTTGGTCAGGCAGCGGTGTTTGCCGCACGTCAGGCTGATAGGGGTGAGGCGACTGAGGCTTTTCGTAAAGTACTCCAAAATGGTGGCGACAAAGCGGCTCAGTGGGCCGGTAAGCTGACTCGTGCATCAAAGTGGGACATTAACGTTAACGGCATATTAGAGGGCTCGGATGAGATTATCCTGATCGCGGGTAAGCCATATCGTAAGAGTCAGATACGTCAGATTGCTTTAGAGGCTGGTATCTTCGCGTCATTCGACACGAGTCAACTCGGAACGAAGATTCAGAATGTCGGTAACCTTTTCTTGACGCAGCAGTCAAAGAAGGGTCGCCTCAGTCAGATGGGCTTAGACATTCTCGAAGACATGAAGGGTGCATCAGAGGACATCGCAGAAGCTTGGGCAGAACGTGAGCGCCTGGGCTGCATGATTACTTTGATGGAGCAGGGTATTGACCCTACAACTGCGGCGAAGATTAGCATCGAGGCTCTCTACGACTATGCGGGTAGCATGTCGAAGGCTGATCGAAACTTCTTGCTGAACATCTTTTTCCCCTTCTGGGCATTCCAGAAAAACGCCAACCGTCAGGTGTTCAATACGATATTCAGCCCCGAAGGTGCTTACCGATTGGGTGTCATGCGGAGAGCCTACGACAAGGGCAGCGAATACCTGAGCTACTTGACATACAATGCCGGCGTCGATGAGAACGGCGTGACTATCAATGCGCTGCCGCCCGAACTCCGGCAGACGTACTTCGCCTTTAAGAATCAGCTACAGGAGATCTACGACGGGAATGAAAATATTCCACCAGGAATGAATGAGCAAATACGTATGTTTATTGCTCACGCAAGCGTCGGGTACGCCGATGGTCAGATGCTCGCCGCTGACCCAGAGATTCAGGGGAAACTCTTTGAGATCGCGAAGTCTCTCAAAGGAGAGGGTGGCGAGGGCTTAGTCTTAGACCGCCGAGCATTGGCGTCGTACTACACACCACGACCACAAAAAGCGGGGCTCCAGACCTATCTTAGGGACCGGATCGGAGTGGCTGTGCCTTACTTCCCCGAAGATTACCCTGAGACGACGGCAAACTTTGAGCCACCAGAAGACTTTCAGCGGAACACAAAGCTGTGGAACGACCTGTATAGGCAGACTAATCCGAGCGCGCCTTACCTGGCGCTCTTTATGCCTGAGACGACCTACGCAGCAGGGTTCAACCACTTCTCGTATCTGATGTCGATGAAAATTCTAACTCTTCAGAAGCTGGAAGATATGGGGGATACTTGGTTTACGGATGAGGACGACGGGTCCGATGCGATTAGCCCGCTTACGCCGCTCAATGCACTGCTAAACTATGAGAGGGCGCCTGTTAAGTCTGATATCGAAGCAAGTTTAGGCATGGGCGGTTCGCCGATACCGAAGAAGATCGCACCCTTACTTGTGCATTTCTTCGAGTATCAGATGATTGACCTACTTGAGTTAGATCAAAAAGACGATGTATTTGACCTGCAAATCAAGCAAGAGATAGCTGTTGAAGAGGGTAGAGAAGCCAAGGCGTTGCCGAGAAAGCGTCCAGGAACTGAAGTAATGACGGGCAAGAAGTACTACATGATGCCCGGTGTCGCGCAGTTACTGTTTACTAACAGCCCTCTTGGTGAGCTTAATGACATCTTACTGAGGGCAGAAAAACTGCCTGCGGAGCGGGCTGCAGGTCTGCGCGGAGATATCACAAAGTGGGCGCGCCTTATTAGTGGTCTGGACCAGCGAGAGATCGCACGTCACCGTACAGCGGCGTCCGAAAAGTATCGGGCAGAGGAAACCAGTGCAGTTACGGGTAAGAAGGTCCGGGCTAACGAGCCCATAAAATGATGATTCCGTTTTCTGGCTACCCAATGCTCATTCAATTTTTAGTGTTACAATGGTGCCAGCGAAGCACCAGGAGTTCTTCCGATGATTAAACAATTCTCCAGTTATGGTTATTCAGTCTCAACGGCAGATGTAGCCATCGGCACCGGCTACACGGCATTCCCGATTACGGCTCTTGCCGCAAATCAAAAGTCTTTCACCGTCCCAGATGATTGTTTTCTCGAGTCAGTCGAGTTTGAGCTTAGCTCAATCGCTGCGAGCGATACAGTTACGTTGTTTATTGCTCGAGACTCTGCCGGTTTGGTTCCGATCACTTCTGACGCGCTTAGCGGTGCGACCCAGACGGTGACCCTAAGTGTGGGTGCCTCGACTACAGGCGGCGTATCCTTCACTATCAATAAGGACTATCACTTCGACACTGTCGTTGGTAATGCTACTAGCGGTACAATCTATGTTTGCGCGAAAGCTAATGCGGCTTGTGTCGCTAACATCCGACTCAACTGGAGGGCGTAATGGGTAACCTTACCGGTAGCCTATTTAGCGATACTGGCGGCAGTATTGTTGTTACTGATCTTGAGGTCGATAGCGGAACACTGTCTATCGATGAAACCAACAACCGTGTTGGTGTTGGGTTGACTGACCCTGATTCCAAGATCGAAGTTTTGGCTACAACTACTCAGCAGAAATGGTCTTACGATGCTGATAGTTTTGCCACCCTGACTGTTGCTGACGCCAGTCACACCACGATTGCAACGGGTGAGTCTGGAGACTTGATTCTCGATGCGGCGGATGACGTCATCCTTGATTCTCATGCGGGTAAGTGGCGCTTCAAGCGAAATGGCACGCTGACCAATATGGTCTCGGCTCTTGCGTCTGATGGGTCGAAGATGATCTTCGACAATCAAGTGTCCGACGCCGGTTATGATTTCAAGTGTAGTGACGGTGGTGTGGGCATCACAGCCTTTTCGATTGATGCGGCCAATGCGGGCGCGGCGACGTTTAATTCAACGGTTGCGGCTACTGGGTTTAATGCGACAACTACAACAACATCTGGGTGTTTAATCGACCAGAATTATAGTGTGACCACCGCGTCTAGTACTGTCGGGCTGGACATCGACTTCGATAAGACGGGGACCAGCACGTCGAATAATACGATGATCGGTGTTCGTGTCGACATGGACAACACGACGGCCACGAATGGTACTAATACCATGACGGGTCTTCAGGTCACACCGACTTTGACACACGCGGCAACGGCGGGCACAACCTTAATTAAAGGCGCTGAGATCGTCGCAACTGGTAGTACTCCTGGAGACACTACGACAAGAGCTTTGGATATTACGGCTACCGGCGCTGACTATAACCAAGGTATGTACATGAATGTCGCTGATGGCGGCGTTGATATTAAACTTGTGTCCAGTGCAGACACTGGCGACTTCTGTACGATTGCTACAACGGCTCACGGCGCGACAACAATCACCACAGTCGATAACTCTGCCGCGGCAGCGCACCTAACGCTGGCCCCTGATGGAGACGTGATCATTGGCGGCGCCACTCCGAAGCTTGTTATTGGTGACGCTGGCGCAGAAGACACCATGTTGGTCTTCGACGGCAACGCAGTTGATTACCGAATGGGTCTTGACGAT
>TARA_R110001599_G_scaffold23190_1_pt1 | contig 23715 bp, 14 predicted proteins | sample TARA_R110001599 | Tara Oceans TARA_R110001599 (sample SAMEA4398360) | marine metagenome | biome: Polar Biome; feature: [MES] marine water layer (ENVO:01000295) within the mesopelagic zone...; material: water (ENVO:00002006), including particulate matter (ENVO:01000060) such as......
CTCCCGCGCTCTGCGGGTAAAGATCAAATCCCACCAAGGCACATATATTTAATTTCCATATAGTCTTCTATGCCATATTTAGAACCTTCGCGGCCAAAACCTGACTCTTTTATACCGCCGAAAGGTGCCATCTCATTTGAGATTAGGCCTTCGTTAATACCGACGATGCCGTATTCGAGCGCTTCTCCAAACCGCCATACTCGGCTGATGTCATTGGTATAGAAATAGGACGCGAGTCCAAATTCAGTGTTATTAGCCGCAGCGAGTACTTCTTCCTCAGTATCAAAAATCGATACGGCAGCGACAGGACCGAATATCTCGTCTTTGCTTATCTGCATATGCTTGTTAACACCGCTTATCAACGTCGGCGGGTAAAAACGGGTGTTGTCACCAGCTGTATTGTCCATCTTGGCTAGGTATTCTAACTTTGCACCGTTTTCCAGGGCGTCATTTACTAATGAGGTGACTTTGGCGGCGGCTTTATTCGTAATCAACGGGCCGATGTTCACGCCGTCATCGCGGCCATTACCGGTATTGAGTGTTTCCATCGCGGAGACCAATTTCTTGATAAAAACATCATGGATATCGCGTTGTACATAGATTCGATTTGTACAAACACAGGTCTGTCCCGCATTACGGAATTTTGAGCTCATTAAACCTTTAATGGCCAATTCTAGGTTGGCATCGTTAAATACAATAAAGGGCGCATTGCCACCGAGCTCCATGGAGGTCTTTTTTACGCTTGCAGCGCATTGCGCTAATAGGACCTTTCCTACCTGAGTCGAGCCTGTAAAACTCAGCTTGCTGACGAGTGGGCTACTTGTCATCACATGGCCGATCGCCGGTGCGTCGCTGCTGCAGACAACATTAAACACGCCAGCGGGAATGCCCGCTTCTTCGGCGAGTACCGCTAAGGCCAATGCCGATAAGGGGGTCTCTTGGGCGGGTTTGGCGACAAAAGTGCAGCCTGCTGCAAGCGCTGGCGCTGCCTTTCGGGCCAACATAGCATTGGGGAAGTTCCAGGGCGTAATGGACGCGACGACACCTATGGCTTGTTTTATTACGAGTAGGCGCTGGGTGTTGTTGGGTGGCGCAATGATGTCGCCGTAAACCCGTTTGGCCTCTTCAGCAAACCATTCTATGTAATTTGCGCCATAGGCAATTTCGCCTTTTGCTTCAGCGAGCGGCTTACCCTGCTCGGTGGTTAAGATTGTGGCGAGATCATCTTGATTTGCCATAATAAGGTCGAACCAGCGCCGGAGGTATGCTGACCGTTCTTTAACTGTCAGTGCCGCCCAATCAGCTTGAGCGATGTGAGCGGCCTTAATTGCGTCGGCAGCATCGATACTATTCAAGTCGGCTACGTCAATAATAGCCTCGCCTGTGGCAGGATTGCTAACGCTGAAGGTGCGACCATCCGCAGCCGAATGCCATTCGCCACCAAAGTAAGATTCTCTTCTAAGTAGTTTGGGATTGCCTAGCTGCACAGCGATTACCTTCTTTAACGATTTACAAACAGTGCCACATCGTACTGCCCGTTAGTGAGATATTCAATGTTGACGCGGGTTACATCGGGGTTGCAGGAATGTTTGCGAGAGTAAAAGTAAATAAGAGGGTGAATAAACGCAACTACCGCGCAGTTTACTTTGCGTATGCCCAGTAATTTGTCACATAACTGAAATACATTATTCATATATCTGTCACTGAACCTCCCTAAGATACGCCTCATTACTAAAATCCTAGAAAATCTTAGAGTCTGTACCGGAGATAGTTTTTATGAAGAAAATATTTGCACTAAGCACGATGGCTGCAGCCATGGTCCTTGCGGGCTGCGGTGGTGGTGATATTAATATTAACGCCCAAAATAACAGTACTACTACTGGTAGTGGTGGCGATTCAGGTGCTTCAAATAATTGCGCAAGTTATAGCAAATCGGGTACTACCTATCAGGGCGCCGCGAATGGTGTAAATTGTGTATATGGCACTGAATTTGTGAGCCTAGTTAATCCAATTGATATTGGCCCCGCTAGCACCGTAGTGTTTACTAATTTAGCTAACGATGGTGTACATATATTTAACGACAGTCTGGTAGTTGGCCGTAACTACAGTAATGATGCCGATCTTGCCAGCGCGGGTATTGCAAAAGGTGGTGATGGTTCGAAAATTCAAATTGAAGCCGGTGCCACTCTGGCCTTTAAATCTTCAGATGACTATGTGGTCATTAACCGCGGTTCACAGATCTTTGCTGAAGGTACCGCTACCGCTCCCATTACAATTACTTCCGTGTCTGACGCTGTTGACGGTACTGTTGGTGCTGAAGAAGTTCAGGCTTGGGGCGGCATGATCATCAATGGTTTTGGTCTGACTAATAAGTGCGAATATACAGGTAGTCCAGCGACTAATGATTTGGCGACAACAGCCTCAGGATGTCATGTCGCAGCAGAGGGAAAGGCTGGTGCCGGTCAAAGCCATTACGGCGGTGCTAACAACGCGGATAACTCCGGCAGTCTGAAGTACTTCATCGTTAAGCACACTGGTGCCCAAGTTGAAGAAGGTAACGAGCTTAATGGCATTTCTTTTGATGCCGTAGGTTCCGGAACATCGGTTGATTTCCTGCAAGCCTATTCTACTTATGATGATGGAATTGAAATGTTTGGTGGTGCGGTAAATATTAGCCACTATATCGCCATGTATGTTCGTGATGATTCTATCGATATTGACGAAGGCTACAGCGGCACAATTGACTACGCATTGGTCATCCAATCTGAGACTGACGGTAACCACTGTGTGGAATCAGACGGTATTGGTAGTTACAGCAGTAAAGATCAGGCGACGCTTGATGATTTTGTTGCTCGAGGCTTGAATTCGCGTGCCACCATTAAAAATTTGACGTGTATTATTTCGTCTAACGATGGTCCAGCCGAAGCAATGGGTTTAGGTACTCATGATCCAGGTGCTGGTTTACGTATCCGTGAGGCCCATTTCCCAATTATTCAAAATGCACTGATTACTACTGCATATCAGGGTGATGTGAAGTTAAACGATACCGATCACAACTACTGTGTACGTATTGAGAGTGCTGAAGGTTTGCAGGCCGCTGTTGACGGTGATCTCGTTATTGAGAGCTCAATTATTGCCTGCTCAGATTTAACTAAGGGTGCTGTTCTACCAAATAACAAGACGGAATTAGAGTTCTTAAATGAAACTAACCAGACGCTTGCTACTTTGGAAGCCGGTGAAGACCCTACTGCTGCGAGCAATGCGAATTTAGATATTCTTGATAGCTTTTACTCTTTACCAGTCTCGGAAATGAAAATTGGCGGTGCGGCCCCAACGGTAGCACCTATTGGTCGCGCGTTCTTCGGCGCTGTTGTGAAGGATGATGATTGGACTGCTGGTTGGGCTTACGGAATTGATCCAGCGAATCGTGGCCAAGCACTTTGGTTCGATTAAACAACACTACAGTTTCAGCTTAAGCCGTACAGAGGGCGCCTTACGGCGCCCTTTCTGTTAACACCCGATCAATTTATGTGCGTGGGTCTTTTCTCATGAAAAAGAATGTAATTAAAAAAAGTGCACTGCCTGTATTCACTGTTAGTGCACTTAGCCTTGCGATAAGCGCGGTGGCTCAAGAGACAGGGTCTGATGGCTTTGCTCTGAGTAAGCCAATTGAAGAGGTTGTCGTCGTCGGGCGCCTTAAAAGTAGTGCCGAAAATATTGTTATAGAACGTTTAGAGCAAGAAGTTGCAATTGATTTTTTGAGCTCTGAAGCCATTGGTCGAATCGGCGATTCAACAGTTGCGTCAGCGCTGAGACGTGTGCCTGGCGTTACTTTAGTCGATGATAAGTATGTGTTTGTACGGGGTCTTGGAGAACGATATTCAAGCACGCTATTAAATGGCGCGGTAGTGCCGTCACCAGACCTATCGCGCAGTGTAATCCCACTTGATATCTTTCCGACTTCAATTGTTGAATCCCTCGCGGTTCAAAAAGTACATTCAGCAAATATGCCTGCCGCTTTTGGTGGTGGTAGTGTTGATATCCGAACTAAAGGTATCCCAACCGACTTAGTGTTTAATATTGAAGTAGGTACGGGGTTGAACACCGAATCTGATGGCGATTTTCTAAGTTATCAGGGAGGCGGTGATGATGCTTGGGGTAAAGATGACGGTACTCGCCGTATGTCATCCGCTCTTGCAAAAGCGCTAAGCAATTACGGTGGAAGTTTAGACCGCAATGATATCCTAACGGAAATGCGCAAAACCAACGCTAATGCAACGATTGCTGATGCCGAAGCGGTAAACCGTCAACTTGCAACTGAGCTTTATCGTAATATTGATATATATGAAGAGAGTGGTGATCCTGATGCTTCAGTAGAAGTAAATTTAGGGAATCGCTTTTATCTTGGCGATGCTGAGGAGACCGAGTTGGGGTTCCTTGCTGGTGTCGCTTATGACTCACAGTGGCGTAGTAAAAAGAGTACTAGCCGCTCAGTTACTGAGTCGGAAGAGGCCGAAGTAAAAAATGAGACCACACAAAATGTCTCATTGACAGCTAACCTCGGGTTTGGCCTGCGGTTAAACGAAGATCATTATATTGAAACAACAAGCTTATTTTTACGCAACACCGACGACAAAATATCAATAACAGATCAATACGATTTGGATAAACCTTTTTCTGTTGGCTCTGATTCGGATCGTGTATTTAAAATTCGCTATGAGCAACGAGAGCTTGAAATTCATCAAATTCGTGGCGAACATAAATTAGGCGAAGCCAGCCGTGATTTGTTTGGTGGTGAGTCATTAGCGTTGTTGGATGGGCTGGCATTCAACTGGTTTTATTCTGACAGTGAGTCGAGCACAGACATCCCGAATGAAATCTCTGTGCAAACAAACTATAGAGTTGGACCACCTGCGGTAACTACCGTGGTTCGAGATAGCTCCGCTGCAGATTATCGGTTTACGGAGCTGGACGATAAAGTAGATAGCTATGGCTGGGAATTAAAAATGCCTGTCACAACACGTGATTGGGCTTTTGAGGTGTCAGGTGGTGGTGAGTATTGGCAAAAAGCGCGCACATATCGGCAAATTCAATTCGGCCTTGGCAGTGTTGATGCGTCCAATGATGCTTTAACTGGCTCCTTGGGAACCGTATACAGTGATCAAAATATTTTAGATGACAGCTTAGGTTATCAAATAGCGCTAGCGGGTAGTAACTCAGAGAGCTATATTGCGGCAAACAAAGTTGATGCTTACTACGGTAAATTTGATGTCACATGGCAGGACACTTGGCGTGTTGTGGCTGGATTGCGTTATGAAGATTATCAACAAGTAGGCTTGACTTGGGACCCCCTCGATTTCACGGGTATCCCGGTTGTGACCTCAGAATCTGGTGGTCAAGAGGCTATTGCTCAAGAGTTACAAGACGCGGTGTTCACCAATGATGATACCTTTAAATCATTGGCGGCTACATATATGCGGCCGGGTTTCTTTGCAGAGGATTTTCAGCTTAGATTCGGTTATAGCGAGACAACCGTTAGGCCGGATTTGCGTGAGATATCCAAAGCCAGTTACTTTGACCCAATTACAGGCGCCCTGGTTTTTGGTAACCCAGATGTAACTCCTGCACAGTTTAAAAACTACGATCTTCGTGCGGAATGGTTTTTCAGCAATGGCGATAATTTAACTGCTTCGTTGTTCTATAAAGATATTACCGATCCTATTGAACAATTTCAGGCGGCTGCAGGTGACACTAATACCGCTGTTGAAATTATCAATGCAGAAAGCGCAACGATCACCGGTGTTGAATTTGAGTTTATGAAAGATCTTGGCGATCTCTCTACTCAACTAATGCCGTTCTTCTTGCAGGGTAACGTAACCATGCTGGATACAGAGCTGGTTGCAGGCGCAAAGGCCGACGCCCCAACGAATCCGACACGTGATTTAGTGGGTGCTTCAAAGTACTCTGCAAACCTGATCCTAGGCTACGATGCGCCAAATGAGCAACACTCGGCGACCTTGTCGTACAACGTGTTTGGCGAGCGTCTTTACTTCGCTGGTCGTAACGGTGAACCTGACGCTTACGAACAGCCATTTAACTCACTTGACGCGACCTATTCTTATTACCCAACTGAAGCGATTATCGTTAAATTGAAATTGAAAAATATTCTTGATGAAAGTCTGGAAATCGAACGCGATAACGTTGTGACGTATTCCGAAGAGGTTGGTCAGTCATTTAGTGCTAGTGTTCAATATCAATTTTAAGCTTAGCTATTTTTAGGCGCCTTCGGGCGCCTTTTTTTTGCGTTTTAATTCGCATTTAGTTTTAATCTAGCTGCCTTTATCGCTTGTTTTCTCGCTCGGTTATCGTCGCCAAGGCGATGTAAAACCAGCGCAGAAAATTGATAAAATCGATATTCATTCCGATCGAGTGAGATTGCTTGATTTATCGATTTTAAAGAATTTGAAAAATCACCTTGTTCAAATTCTGCCTTAGCTTTACTGTAATGCCAGAATGGATTTTTTTTCCGAAAGCTATCAGCTGCGTTTTTGAGCAGCTTCGCTTGCTCGGGCTGTCCCATCTCGCTATATAAACGGCTTAAATTACTAATAGCAACCTGGTCATTTTTGTTCAGGTGTAAAGCTTGGCGGTAGGCAAGCTCAGCGTTTTCTTGTTGTCCTAAGCGACGAAAAAGCGTCCCTAAATTCCCCCAAATATGGCCAGCTTGTGGGTCCAGGTAGAGTGCCCTGCGGAAATAACGCATGGCCTGCTCAGTTTTTCCTTGATTGAGGAGTTCAGCGCCACGATTATTGTAGTGTTGGGCAGCTGCCTCCTGTTCACTAAGGCGATGCTGTTGATGGTGATACTCGTAGTTATCCACACTGAGGTCGACAACTTCTTGGCCATCGTCACCAAAGTCGACCACAATGTTTATGTGTTTATAAAACACCATGCTATTGTCGCTGATCATATCCCAGCTAGGTGGAATACTTACTTCATTGTAGTAAGCGTCTAAATTGGCTTCTCGCGCCAGTGCAATAAATAGCGAACTGAGTGACAGGCAATTGCCTTTGCGGGCATAAAACGTTTCAGTTGCGTTAAGGGTAACACCGGGATCGTATGTTAAGCCTAGTTGAGATGGTCTTATTAGGCTGTCTAATAAGTAGCTCAGCCGCGCTCTAGGACTCAGGGCCGCAGGTACGTTCTCTTGAACGAAATAGCGCATATCAGGATCTATGGCGAGTATATTTTCTTCTGGTGAGAATTCGAATCTCGCTTCCGCACCGCCGCTATCTAACAGAGCCTTAACAGCTTGAGCTGAAGGCGGAATTATTTGCACGCTGTTTGTTGCTTGGGTGTTTGCACAGCCGGTGCTTAGGATTAATAGGCCGCTGCTTATAATCGCAAATGCAATGGCAGGTTTAGGGTGTTTTATTCGCATGAACATATTTCACATCTGTTTATTATTCCGCGCTACAAGAGTAATTTAACATGGTGTTCAGTTAAATACCGCGATAATGAGGAAAAGCCATGAATCAATTACCACATCTTTATTCAGTCAGTGTAGCAGCAAGTCCTGAAGGCTCACTTCGTGCATTCGCTGATCATTTGCCAGAAATTAAAGTGAATGCCCCTGTGCAGTTTGATGGCCCTGGCGATCAATGGTCTCCAGAAGAGCTCTTGATGGCTGCAGCCGCAAATTGCTTTGTGCTGTCTTTTCGTACGGTCGCGGGTATCGCTAAGTTGGACTGGGTATCAATTGAGTGTAGTAGTAGCGGTGAGTTGGATAAAGTCGAGCGGAATATGGTGTTTACCAAAATAACTAATAAGGTCAGATTGGTTGTTGCAGATCCAGCCAGCAAGTCAAAGGCTGAAACATTGCTGCGTAAGGCGGAGGCAATATGTATTGTGAGTAATTCGCTATCTGCAGATAAATTCCTCGAACTAGAAGTGCTTAGCAAGTAAGCAGTCGACGGGTCTATGGTATGAGAGCGATAGCACAATATTTAGCCACAATGCAGAACGGTAAAATAGTATTGTGGTGTTATTTTATTTGGTATTTAACTACGGTGTATTTCCATTTTGATCCGGCACCGCAAATCTGGATAAATGCTTTGGGCATTAGCGCCATTATTGGCTTTGCACTCATGCTTAGCGTGAGCGCTGGTGGTGGATTCTGGCAGAATTTCCGTTTGTTTATGATGCCATTCGGCGTTTCAAGTTTTTCGGCTTTAATCAAGGGGAAAAGCTTCGTGTTTATCTTTTCGCCTGTGCTGAATGAGTTGTTTGTGTCGGCTTCCTTATGTGTAGGCTTTGTGGCGATAGTGTTGCTATTTCGACACAAGTACCGCGCTGTTAACGTAGGAATGAAATAAGCTCTAGTGTTATGCGAAATTTCCTAAAATCTCGTTCGCAAAGCAAGCAATCTACGGTCTGTTTTCGGCGTGGCGGTGATTGTTGCCTTCGATGAAAGCATGAGTGCCGGAGCACCGATGATTATAGCCTCGATTTGTTCGAGGCCGGCTTGGTTCGTGACATTGCTTGGTCAAGGCCTAGGGTCGTGGGCTAACTTCCAGTACTGCCAGCTCGCCATGGGCATGGTGTAGCTCTAAGCCAAAGCGGCCTGAGTGGCTTGCGGTAAAGAGTAATTTAGCGGGTTCGCCGGGAATAAGCTGTAATGTGTGGTCGTAGCCGTGAAGATGGAGTTCATCGCGTTGGTCGGAGATTACGGCGATTATGATTTCGCTGCCTTGGCTAAGCTGAATACGCTTGGGCCCAGAGGTCAGTACGCCGCTCTCAATAATTAGCTCAATGGCTATTGGCTTATTTGCGGGGAGTGATTCTGTGTTTGGCGCATCGCTCTCTGCCGAAATGCCCTGAACGATCGGTGGTTGCGGGGCAGGCTTTAGTGCGATGAAAAGCAGTGCAAGTGCGCCGGCGGAAATGAGGATAAAAATGATTGCCCGAAAATTCATGCATAGCTCCATAGTATGGGGTTGCGGCAATTATTGATTTTTGAAATCGCGATTGTGATTATACGACGTTCACTAACGCCGCAATCGTAATATTGACTAATTTCGGGCATTTTGGCTATGGTCACGGGCTAGTCATTATGGGGCGGCGGCGCTGAGGTGTTACTGTAGCACTCGGAGCTCCTACATCGTTTCCCTGCTGATTGGCGCCTATTAACCCTGTGGGCTCGGCAATGCGCCGCCCGTTTTTTCGGTGGCTTCGTAACGCGGGGGTGCAATGGTGGTTAAACTGCGGCGCTGCGCAGAGGTTGGGGTATCAAGGTAAGCGGTTCCAACTGCTAAAATACTCAACTGGAACTATCTCTATTCTTGGTCATTTTAATACACGAATTTATGGGTCAAAACGCGGGCATGATTTTAAATGCAGAGTAAGAGTACAAAATCAGTCTTTGGCCGATTCTTAAAATTTTGGCGCGGCGTACACGGTGTCAGTCAAGAAGAGTTGGCAGGGCGCTTAGGCAGTTCGCCGCGCCATATTAGTAGATTGGAAAACGGCAGTAGTCGGGCGAGCGAAAACTTGGTGCTGGATATTGCTCGGGTACTAAACTTGGGTAAACGCGATTTAAATCACCTGCTAATCGCGGCGGGCTTTGCGCCCAACGAGCAGCGTGTAGACTTTAACGCGCCTGAAATGAAGTGGTTGCGCAAAGCAATGACAATGCACCTACGCACACTCGACCCCTATCCGGCGGCGGTGGTAGACGGCTCTGTTAATATCCTTATGGTCAATCGTGGCTGGGTAAAGTTTTATGGAGACCTTGTCGACTCTAGGGAATTAGCATCGGCGAGCAATTTTTACGACTTTATCTTTGCGCAAGGTGGCGGCGAGAGCGCCGTTGGTAATTGGGCGGATACGCTCTCGGCTATTTTAATGTCGATTCAGCAGTCTGCGTTGCTTACTGGTGATGAAGGCGCTGATAGGGCTTTAACACGCTTGCAATCCTATCCTTGTGTGCCAGCAGATTGGCGTCAGCGCGCCGCGCATACCGAACCGATGGCCAGTTTTAGAGTGCAAATTAATATTGCAGGAGAGTTAAAACGATTCTTCAGTGTTGGCACCATGGCCGGCGCATTGGGGCCAAGCGCGTTTGCCTCCCAGCCGCAGCTTAGCATTATCACCCTCTACCCTGAGGACGAAGAACATGATTTTGCCTTGCAAACCGACGAGCCCCTGAGCCACCCGTTGCTGTTTTATTAATCGAGCGATGTACTTCCGAATTAGGCGCAGTTGCCTTTAGAGTTCGAATGTTATCCATGAGAACATTGGTTAATTCTTCGTAACACGCTAGGATAAGCCCTGCTAATAATTCCGTAGAGGGACTTTCCATGTCACTGTCTATACAGCGTTGCTTGCTGGGTGTATCGGCGTTATCGCCATTGCTGCTTGGATCCCCGGTACTGCACGCCGAGCCTCAGGGGGCGCCCCGCGTAAAAGGCGTGCTCGAAGAAGTCGTTGTCACGGCCCGGCGCCGCGAAGAGAGCCTGCAAGAAACGCCATTGGCAGTCACTGCCCTAGGCTCAGATTATTTGGACGCCATGGGTGTTAACTCCATTGCCGATGTCGAAACGCTAAGCCCTAGCTTGCAGTTTTCACAAACTAATTATAAAGCGCCCGCTATCTTTATTCGGGGCATTGGTCAGCGCTCTGGGAACCCGGTGTTGGATCCCGGCGTGGGTATTTATTTAAATGGCGTTTATGTACCGCGCTCTGATGCCCAGCTTCTCGATGCCGTGGATGTCGCCAATATCCAGGTGCTGCGCGGGCCACAGGGAACGCTGTTCGGCAAGAATAATATTGGCGGCGCGCTGCTGGTGGATTCTAAACGACCGCATATCGACGCGCTGGAATTATCGGGGCGGTTTTCCCTTGGTAGCTATGGCCGTAAAGATGCGAAATTGAACGCCAATGTGCCATGGGCGGGCGATGCGATAAGCACGCGCTTGGCCCTGAGCTCTAAGCGCAGCGACGGCTATATTGATAATGTAAGCTCGAGCCACAACTTATTTGACGAAGACCGGCTGGCATTTTCACAGCGCACTATTTGGGATGTTAACGATAGTCTTGAGGTCGACTTCTTTAGTTTTTTTAGCCGTATAGACGAGCGGGGCACGCCCTATAACTGTCAGTTCCAGAACAGCGGCGCTATATTGACTCAGGGTGTATACCGGGGCGACGGTGGCGAGAATTTACAGGCTGCATGTGATGCGAGTACCGCGCTGGCAGATCAGTTTGCTGTAAGTCAGAACGACGATGATGCGGTCTACGCCATCGACAATCAAATGCATGCGCTAACTCTACGCTTACCGGTTTTTGGCTTTGATCTAGAAAGCATCAGTAGTTTTGCTTTCCAGGATAATATTCGCATCAGTGGCGACTCCGACGGCACCGCGGTGCGCAGTGTAGGTGTTGGTGCTAACGCTGGAATCATCGTTTTTGAGGGCGGTGGAATGACCGCGCCGGAAGCTGAACGGAATCAATTTACTCAAGAATTGAAGTTCAATGGCAACTTGTTTGACGACGCTTTAAATCTTATCTTTGGGGTGTTTTACGCGCGGGAAGAATTGACGAACACACTGGATGGCACCGACGTTGGCGATAATGGCTTGGTGGGTATTCCTGGCAGTGCGGTCGCTGATTTACCGGTACCAGTGCCCTCGGATTTATTGCTACCCGTACAGGCAAATACCGCCTCGGTAGCTGATTATGAAAACGAAACCAAGGCCGTTTTTGCCCAGGCGACGTGGGACGCCAACGACTGGCTGCAGCTTACCTTGGGGTTGCGCTATACCGAGGAAGAGCGCAGTAGTGTGCACACCATGGTCGTGCCAGATTACGATGAATACGCGAATCGCCTCAATGCGCAGATTGGTAGTGATCTGGCCATTCTTGCGCCGGTTGTTCACCTTATGGACGGCATTTATAGCCCGGTCAGCCGTGCACAGTATTTGGCTTATCAAGCGCCCGAAGTGCCTTTAGTCTTCTTACCATCGATTTCTGGCAGCACGACATTCTCGGAATTTACGCCGTTATTCACCGTTAATATGATCGCACCGGATGAGCTTGCCAATCGTTTAAACCTGGACAGTCTAATTGCCTATGTAACGGTGAGTGACGGTTTTAAATCGGGTGGTCTCGATGTGCGTTCGACCCAAACTGGCTCAAATATCCAGCAATTTGAACCAGAGCAAGTGCGTAATACTGAGCTTGGGGTGAAAATTGATGCCCTTGATCAACGCCTGCGATTCAATATGGCGGTCTACCAGCTGGACTATACCGATCTGCAAGTAGCACTCTACGAGCGCGGGAATACCAATACCGAGGTGGTGCAGTTTACCGGCAATGCGGGTAAAGCCGTGGTCGACGGTTTTGAAGTTGAGTTAACGGCATTGTTGGGCAACTGGACGGTGAATGCCAATGCTGGCTACACCGACGGTGATTTTATTGAATATGATTTGGGAACCAATACGGCCGATGGTTTCGCGATCGTTGACCGCAGCGATGAAGCTTTCCCTCAAGTGCCGCAGAATGTTCGCGGCATGGTCGTGCAGTATGACTGGCCGACCGAGTTCGGTTTATTGGTGCCAAGCCTGCAGTACTACTATTCCGACGAAATATTTATTGGCACAGACTATCTTAGCGGAAATTACGAAAGTTCGTTTATTGATCAGTACGAAACCTACAATGCCCGCTTGATGTGGGATGTTAGTGAACAGCTTAATATCAGCGCTTATATCAATAACCTAAAAGACACGCCGTATTTTGTTGGTGGTATTGCGGTGACGAGTGTCATTGGCGTGGCCAATCGTGTGCCGGGCGCACCGCGTCACCTTGGTGTTGAAGTGAGCTATCAATTTAAGTAAGGGAATACGGTATGAAAAAGCTATTGGGCTGGATGCTGCTGCTAGTATTGCTATTGAGTGCGGTGTTAGTCGTGCGGGGCATACAATTTGGAGACGATTTGCCGCAGGCTGAATCGGTGGCCAGTATCGACTGGGATGAGGCTCGCGCGCTTGAAAGTATAAGTGCCGCGCTACAAATACCGACTATTTCGCGAGGAAAGCATATCGCCGTCGACACTGAGGCATTTGCTGCTTTTCATGCCTTTTTAAGGCAGCGTTATCCCCTTGTGTTTTCGCAGTTAGAGGTCGATGTCCTTGCTGGCCAGTCGTTGCTGCTGCATTGGCCGGGCAGTGGTAAGCAGTTGCCGGTGATGTTTCTAGCGCATCAAGATGTGGTGCCGGTATTAGCCGGAAGTGAAAACGAGTGGAGCCACCCACCTTTTGCTGGGGTTGTTGCCGACGGTTATATCTGGGGTCGCGGCGCGCTTGACGACAAAGGCAGTTTAATCAGTTTGTTAGAAGCCGCTGAGCGCTTATTGGCCGAAGGCTTTGTGCCGGAGCGCTCAATTTATTTTGGTTTTGGTCACGACGAAGAAGACGGCGGTGACGGCGCTAAGGCAATGGCTAAGGCGCTGGCTGATCGCGGTGTGCGCTTGGACTTTTTATTGGACGAAGGCGGCTTTGTTACCAAAGGCTTGGTACCGGGCGTGGACGGTCGGGTAGCGCTTATTGGGCCGGCAGAAAAAGGTTATACCAGTTTAAAAATTAGCGCGCAGGGCTTAGGCGGGCACGCTTCGATGCCACCTAGGCATACGGCCTTGGGCTTGGTCGCACGGGCGATTAATCGCCTAGAAAACAACCCCTTTCCGGCAGACCTCAGTTTTACAAAAGACACCATTATGGGCTTAGGTTCAGCGGCGCCCTTTGTACAAAGAGTGGTCTTTGCAAATTTGTGGTTATTCGGTCCCTTAGCAGAGAAGATGTTGGCGGCGATGCCAACGACGGATGCGGCAATTCGCACCACTACGGCGGCGACCATGATGAGTGCCGGAGAGAAAGATAATGTGCTGCCACAGAGCGCCGAGGCCGTGGTTAATTTCAGAATATTACCCGGCGATACGGTGGAGTCTGTGCTCCAGCGCGTACGTGATGTTATCGATGACCCTCTGGTCTCGGTATCCTTATACAGTGATTTTTCAAACAACCCCTCTAAAGTTGCGTCGCTTGATTCACCGGGGTTTAGTGTACTTAGTCAGATTATTCGGCAGCTGCGTCCAGATACACTCGTTGCCCCACGCTTAGTGGTTGGTGCAACCGACGCCCGCCATTATGAGGCGATTAGCAATGCCAGTTATCGCTTTCTTGGCCTAGAAGTGGGACCTGATGTGCTGGCGGGTATGCACGGAACAAATGAGCGCGTGTCCATCGAAAGCTTTATCGATTCGGCGCGCATGTATTATTTGTTATTGCGGCGCTCTGCAGACTTATAGCCGTATTGATCCGAGTCGGCGGCGGCAGGCGCGATCCTGCCGCCGCCAGCTTATTCTTGCTGGGTCATGGTTCGCAATGAACCTGTCCCGGGCTATTTCGGCGCCATGGCCACCACTCTCTTCCTCTGTCGGTCCTATGGTATTATTGCCTCCTACAGTAACTATATTCCTCCGCTTGGGCGAGACTCGAGAAATGATGGGAATAAGATTGCTCGGTATTGACCACTAAATTATCGCTAGCCAAATTTATTAAATCCAAGAGACAGGACGTAGTCATGACATTTATCTATTCAGCTAAACGGACAGCGCTGGGCGGCTTAAACGGCCAGTTTGTGAAATCGAGTGCGCCAGAATTGGGTGCCACGGCCATTAAAGCGGCATGCGAAGGCTTTGATGTCGCGGAGCGAATTGATGAAGTGCTCATGGGCAACGTTATATCGGCAGGAATTGGTCAAGCCCCGGCCCGTCAAGCTGCGCTAAAAGCCGGTTTGAGTGAAGCGACTCCCAGTGTCACGGTAAGCAAGGTTTGTGGTTCCGGCATGCAGGCCATTATGAGCGGTATGGATCAAATCAAGGCGGGCAGTAGCAAGCTGGTGATCGCCGGCGGTATGGAGAGTATGAGTTTGGCGCCTTACCTTATGGATCGCGCTCGGCAAGGTTATCGCCTAGGTCACGGCCAGCTTCGCGACGCCATGTTTGTCGACGGTCTTGAAGACGCCTACTCTGGCAAGCTTATGGGGTTGGTTGCTGAACAGGTAGCCGCTGAACACAGTTTTAGTCGAGAAGAGCTAGATGACTATGCCTTGTTGTCTTTAGAGCGCGCGCTCGCGGCGCAAAAGTCGGGTGCTTTTGTCAAGGAAATAGCGGCGCACGACGGCCAGGCCGATGACGAACAACCCGGTAATGCTCGCCCAGATAAAATTCGCCAGTTGCGTCCGGCTTTCTCTAAGGAAGGCGTGATCACTGCCGCTAATGCGAGCTCAATTTCTGACGGTGCCGCGGCGCTGCTCATTGGCACTGGCTTAGACGCCGAGCCAATGGCAAAAATTGTTGCCTATTCACGTCACGCCGGCGCCCCGGAGCAATTCCCCATCGCACCGGTGTATGCCGTTGAAAAATTGATGAAGAGCATCGGTTGGAGTGTCGCGGATGTCGACTTGTTTGAGTTGAACGAGGCCTTTGCCATGGTTGCCCTGTTGCCCCATAAATTATTGGGCGTGCCCTTAGATAAAATTAATGTAAATGGCGGCGCCTGCGCCTTAGGCCACCCGCTGGGCTGCTCCGGCGCGCGTATTGTTGTTACCTTAATTCATGCACTACGTAATCGCGGATTGAAACGAGGCATTGCCAGCCTGTGTATTGGTGGCGGTGAAGCCACTGCGCTTGCCATCGAATTGGTCTAATCGTCAGGGCGGTGCCGCTCGGTGCCGCCTGTTTTATGTCTGCTTTCGGCATGTGTTAATACCAACACCCCAGTTAATCCCGACAACTTTACGCTAGCGGCTACTCTGCGCCTGCATAGATGCATCGTGCGCAGAGAGCTTCTAATTGAGCGCTTGTGAAACTGTTGTAAGTCGCGGCTAAGCGTATGGGGTAGATTAATGGGGCTTAACTCATGAACTTGAAAGTGAATACATTGATTTGTTCCTATCGGCCAACGGAAAGTCTTAGGCTGAATGTCGATTCGATTCTTGGTATTAGGTTACTTTATCGTTATCATGTGCAATTGCGGGCCTCATCTTGCCGGTACACTAACGCATGTGCACTGAGCTGATGAGCGTAAATCATTTTTAATAATAGATTCCGCGACTGATCTTAGCGCTCATACTGTGGCGACGACGTGACTCTTGAGTGTTGTAGCAAATTCAAGGGCGACCAAGTCGAACAAATAATGTATCCGTCGCAGCCTTAAAAAATTAGATGGATGTTCAAATGATAAATCGCAGTGTATACATTGTTGCCGCGGGCCTATTCTTGTCGGCGTGTGGCGGAAGCAGTTCAACATCGTCTGCCGCGCCGGATACAATCTCTGATGGTAGTGTTTACCAGGCAACAATACGGCGCGGCGAGCTCGGTATGGTGCACGTTACCGCCAGCGACTATACCGGTATTGGCTACGGCTATAGCTATGCCTTTGCTGAGGACAATATCTGCACAATTGCCGATGTCTATGTAACGGTATCGGGCGAACGCTCTAAATATTTCGGCCCCGATGCCAGCTGGGATATGGTCGGCAATGGCACTACCAATAACAATTTAAATTCAGATTTCTTTTTTAAGCTAATTAATGCCGAACAGCGGGTCGAGAAGCTAATGGCGCAGGCGCCGCCACTGGGGCCACTGCCCGAGGCGAGGGACTTGGTAAAGGGCTTTGTTGCCGGTTATAACCGTTATCTGCGAGATGTTGGTGTAGCAAATTTACCCGATCCGGCGTGCCGTGGCGCAGAGTGGGTAAGACCGATTACCGAACTAGACGTTTATCGTCGCTTCTATCAGCTCGCGCTGCTAGGCAGCTCAGCGGTGGCCATAGACGGTATTGGCAGCGCGCAACCGCCGGGGCCAGACTCATTGACTGCAAGTATGGCAAGCCCGGCGTTGATTGCCGAGCAGCTTGGTCAAGCGTGGGAGGGCATTCAGATTGGCAGTAACGCCATTGCGCTCGGCTCTGAGGCGACTGCAAATGGTAAGGGTATGCTGCTGGGTAATCCCCATTTCCCGTGGGATGGTGCAGAGCGTTTCCATCAGGCGCATATGACCATTCCGGGCACTTTGGATACTACTGGCTCGGCCTTGTTTGGGGTGCCGATGATACTCATTGGCCATACCGAGAATATGGCGTGGAGCCACACGGTCTCGTCGGCATGGCGCTTCACGCCCTATCAGTTGACTCTGGTGCCGGGTGATCCGACCTCGTATTTGGTGGATGGCCAGCCCGAGGCGATGGTCGCTCAAGCCTTAGAAGTTGAATTGCCTGACGGTTCTTTGGCATACCGCACACTTTATTCAACACGCTGGGGCCCAATGTTAAACGAGATATTGGGTTTGCCCGTATTCCCGTGGACACCCGCAGTGGCGTTTGCGCTGGGCGATGCCAATGCACTTAATTTTCGCTACTTAAACCATTTTGTTGAAACCAATCGCGCCCAAAGTGTTCGGGAATTGTTGGCGATTATGGAGCGCAATCAAGGCATTCCTTGGGTCAATACGATTGCTGCTGACAGCAGTGGTGAAGCCTTGTATGCCGATATTTCAGTGACGCCAAATGTGTCCAATGAAAAAGCGCTGGAGTGCGCTTCACCGCTAGGCTTGGTGACGGCGAATACTTTGGGCCTGCCGGTGCTTGACGGCTCCCGCGCGGCCTGTGCCTGGGATGATGACGCGGATGCGGTGCAGCCCGGTATTATTGGCCCCGACAACATGCCGTCGCTAATTCGCCGTGATTATGTCACTAACTCAAATGACAGCTATTGGTTGGCGAACCCAGATGAGCCACTAGAAGGTTTCTTTCGCATCATTGGTGACGAACGCACTGAGCGCCGGATGCGAACTCGGCTTGGTTTATTGATGACAAAACAGCGGATCGACGGCAGTGACGGCTTGTCGGGAGCGAAGTTCAGCCGCCAGCAGTTGCAAGAACTAATTTTTAATAATCGTCATATGGCGGCGGAATTGTGGCTGGATGATTTACTGCAATTGTGTGCGGTGACGCCCGGTATGATTGGTGCTGGTGGCCCAGTACAAACTGCTGAAGCCTGTGCTGTGTTGGCGAATTGGACGCGTCGTGACGATCTCGATGCGCCCGGCGCGCTATTATTTAGGCGCTTTGTTGCCAATCTGTTTGTTAGTGATGTGCCGACGGGTACTGCTGCGAGTAGCTTCGGGTTTGCAGACGTTTGGACAAGGCCTTTTGACGTTAACGATCCAGTAAACACGCCTAGCGGATTGAATATCGCAAACCCGCATGTGCAGTACGCACTGGCGTCGGCGATCAGTGATTTACAAGGTAATAATATCCCCTTGGATGCAAGCTTGCGCGAATATGTTACGGAGTCGCGCGGTGAGGTGAAAATCCCAATTCATGGCGGTCCGGGCAGCTACGGCTTATTCAACGCCATGAGCAGTACCTGGAGCAATTCAGAGGAAGGCTATAACGACGTGGTTCACGGCGCGAGCTTTGTGCAGGTAGTCTCTTTTGATGACGATGACTGCCCAGACACGCAAACTATTTTGACTTACTCTCAGTCGGCCAATAGCGAATCACCGTATTTTGCTGATCAAACGCAAATGTACTCCCGCAAGGAGTGGGTGGCGGGGCGCTTCTGTGAAGCAGCTGTTGTTGCCGATGCGTCATTGTCGACGATTGAAATTAGTGAGTAAGCGCTAAAACGACGCTGTGGTTTAATTGCTGCAGCGTCGCGTACCACCGCGGCCACATACAATAATAACGAGGCGACTATGAGTCGGCGCATTTTTTTATTTCTCATTGTTATCATCGGCATTGCTGTTGGTGTAACGCGTCCCAGTGTGCAGGCGTGGCTTATGCAGAACGGTGAGGCATGGGTATTGCGCAATGCCGATCACTTGCCCTTGGCGCGGGCGGGTGAATACCTCTTTGATCAAAACTGTGCCAGCTGCCATGACGACCCCGCAATGCATGCCCCGACTCGCGAGTCGCTGGCGATGCTGGCCAAAGAAGATCTCATGATTGCCATGGAATTTGGCAAAATGCAGCCGATGGCCGCGCATTTAAGCAAACAAAAGCGGGGTTTGATCGCCCACTATCTGGCAGGCAGTGCAACTAATCAGTACGACTGGATTGCCGCTGCGATGTGCGAATCCAATCAGACTTATGGCGACAGGCCCACAGTGTCAAACTGGGGCTTGGGATTAGAAAATCGCCGTTATGTGTCGCCTCAGCAAAGCAATATTGACGCGAGCAGTGTTGCTAGCCTTGATCTGGAGTGGAGCTTTGGCTTTCCGCGGGTCAGTGATATGCGTTCGCAAATTGCTGTTATTGGCGACCGCCTATTTGTTGGCGATAAGGCGGGAAAACTTTTTGTTTTAAATCGCCACAGTGGCTGCGTTATTGCTCACACTAAAATGATCAGCGGTATTCGTTCGGCAATCACCGTGGCAACCTTGAGTGATTCGCGAAAATTGCTGATTTTTGCTGATTCACTGGCGACGGTTTACGCCCTTGATCCCGATACGTTAGCGATCGTCTGGCAGCGTTCTGCGCGCCTAAATGATTACTCGGTGATTTCGGGATCGATTAGTTTTTATGACGACCGTGTGTTTGTGCCGATCTCCTTATTTGAAGTTGCCGCCGCGGGCAGTCCCGCGCATATTTGTTGTACTTCGCACGGCGGTGTTATGGCGCTGGCGGCAGACAGCGGTAAAACGCTGTGGACGTGGCATGCCACCCCTGAGGCGAGTTTGCAGGGGGTAAATAGGGCAGGGCAAGATCGCTTCGGGCCTTCGGGTGCTGCAGTTTGGTCAACGCCCACCATTGATGTGCGGCGTAATCGTTTATATGTAGGTACGGGTGAGAACCTCAGTGCACCGGCAACCGATACCAGTGACGCGGTTGTTGCGCTGGATTTAGACAGCGGCGATTTGCTGTGGAAGTTTCAGGCTACCGCCGGTGATATTTGGAATGCCGCGTGTTTGAACGGTGGTGCTAACTGCCCAGAGAATCCGGGGCAAGACTTCGATTTTGGTGCCTCTATCATTCTCGCGGATGTCGGTAGCAAGCAACTGCTGTTGGCAGGTCAAAAATCAGGCGAAGTGTTTGCGCTAGATCCCGATGGCACTGATCAGGAACGGGTGGTGTGGCGTAAGCGCCTTAGCCAAGGTACGAGCAATGGCGGCATTCACTGGGGTATGGCGCTGGCCGGTGAGGCACTTTATGTGCCCATTGCTGATCCAGAGCGTGAGTTAGCGGCTTATACACCCAAGCCGGGCCTGCATGCACTGGATGTGAAAAATGGTGAGACACTTTGGCAATATTCGGCGAAGCGCAATTGCGAATTTGATTACAGTAAACGTCCCTTGGTTGGTTTAGAAAATAATCGATCCGCGACAAAAGCAGATCCTGCCGAGCTCTATAAATGCAGTTTTTACTATGGCCTGTCAGCGGCTGTAACGGCTACTGAAGAGCTGGTGTTTAGCGGCGGTTTGGATGGCACCATTCGCGCGTTTGATCGCGCCACTGGTGAAATATTGTGGTCAGACAACACTGCGGTGCCGATTGATAGCTCAAACGGCCTTGCCGCGCACGGCGGCGCCATCGATGTTGCCGGACAGGTGGTGGCGGGCGAATGGCTTTACGTGCTTTCAGGCTACAGTATGTTTGGACAGCTGCCAGGCAATGTCTTGTTGGCCTATAAAATTAAAAAATAATAATTATTGCGGTCACCGCAAACACCGTAGGAGCACACAATGAAAATAAGATCTGCTATCAATGGCTTACGCCTAAGTCCGATGATCATGGCAATGGGCTTAGCCAATTCCGCTATTGCCGCACCGGTGCTCGAAGAGGTGGTGGTGACCGCCCAGAAGCGAACAGAAAGCTTGCAAGATGTGCCTGTTGCGGTATCGGCGTTGTCGGCTGATGATCTGCAGGAATCCGGTTTCCGTGATATTAGCGATGTCTCTGCGATGGTGCCGTCGCTGTATATTTTGACCACTGAGCAGCCAATGAGTACTGCTGTGCGTATTCGCGGTATTGGTAATGCTGCCAATGTGCCGACCTTTGAGCCAGCGGTGGCGCTGTATATTGATGGCGCGTTTCGTTCGCGCTCGGGGGTGGGCTTAGGGGATATTGTCGATGTGCAAGCCATCGAAGTCTTAAAAGGACCCCAGAGTACCTTGTACGGTAAAAATGCGTCGGCGGGCTTAATCGCGGTGTCGTCTGCGCCGCCGGGGCGAGAGCTCGAAACCATGGCAGAGTTCACATACGCCAGCGACAACTTACATCAACTCAAGGCTTATATCAGCGGCCCATTGACTGACAAACTCGCGGGGCGCTTAAGTGCCAGTACCACGCGGCGTGGCAACTTGACTGAAAACCTCAGTGGCCCAGATAGCGGTAACCTCAATGACATTGCACTGCGCGGCCAGCTGCAATATGACTTCTCTGAACGCTGGTCTGCGCGCCTGATCGCGGGGTGGTTGGAGCGGGACATGAACGCCATGGCGGCTGATGTTTACTACAGTGCCAAGACGCGGGAGATGATCAGTGAAGCCGGGTACGATATTCGCAATAATGATCCCTTAGATCATATTGTTGAACACAATGAAAAGCCGCTTATTAAGCAGGATTCCAGCGACATTATTCTCAATGTGCAATACGGTGGCGAGGGTTACAGTTTTACCTCGATATCCAGTTTCGACACTTACGATTCTGAAAAATACATGTATAACGTCGAACTTATGCCGATCAATATCGCCAGTAATTTTGACAAACACGCTGGCGACTCCCTCTCACAAGAGTTCCGTATTGCCTCGGAGGGTAGCGACAGTCTGCGTTGGATGACTGGCGTTTATTACTATTACAATGATTTTCAGCGTGGCGACTGGGACAGGCCCTTTCTGCGAATGGAAGATCAGGTCGAAGAATACGGCACGATAGTGGCCAAATATTTTGCCGTGGCGCCGCTGCCGGTGCCCTTGCCAATCCCCGTCGGCGGGCTGGGCTTGGTGCCGATCCTGGGCGTGGAGGGCGATGAAGCTTTTTATCGTGCCGAGCAACAAACCACAAGCTATGGCGCGTTTGCCCAAGCCGATTTTGATCTCAGCGAAAAGTGGAATCTGAGCCTCGGTCTACGTTATTCCGATGAAGAAAAAGACGGTTATATTGCGACCTCTAATACCGCGGCCAATGGCTGTTCTGCGCCCTTTGATACCAACCCGGTGTGTTCAGTTGCCCCCAATGTTGACCCCTATGGTGCATCGCTAAGTTGGTCTGCGACGACCGGTAAGGCGAGTCTTAGTTATTTTGCCACGCCGGATGTGATGCTATATCTAAGTTATTCCACTGGCTTTAAGGCGGGGGGTTTTAACTTGGAGTCGGGAACCGTGCCGCCAGAGTTGCGCGATTTTGATTCAGAAGAAGTCGAGAATTTTGAGTTTGGTTGGAAGGCTGAATTCTGGGGTCAGCGCGCGCGGGTGAATGGCGCGGTCTTTCATACCATATACGATGGCCAGCAAAATGCGTCGTTTGTTGGGTTAAGCTTTGTGGTGAATAGCGCTGATCAAGTTGTTATGGACGGTGCCGAAGTAGAGGGCTTATTGCTGTTGTCGGACCGTTTTACCTTGAGTGTGAGTGCTACAGCACTCGACGTTATTTACAAGCGCTACGATGGCGGTCAGTGCTATTACGGTCGTGAGCCAGATAATGAATACGCGCAGTGCGACCTCAGTGGCGACAACTTGCCCTTTACGCCAAGCCTGGCGGCGAACGCGGCGCTGCGCTATACCCAGCCACTATTTAACGGTGATCTCTATAGTCGTTTAGCCTACCGCTATCAAGGTTCAAGCTACTATATTCCCGATCTTGATCCCCGCCATGAAGAGCCTGCTTACGGTGTTGTTGATGCCCGGCTTGGCTGGCGCAGCGCCAACGTTGATATCGCCTTTTGGGTTAAAAATTTGCTGGATGAACAGTACGCATCGGCCATAGGTCCCGCGACGTTTCACGCGGTGCTTGACGCGAGTGTTGGCTCGCCTGAGGGTTCATATCAGACGTTTCTGGGGGATCCCCGTAGCGTGGGTATGACCCTGCGTTTAAATTATTAGCGGGTAATGTAAGGTTTTTATATTTTGTGTTAGCTGAACAGGCTAAGAGAACAATAATAGGACAAGAAAATGGCTTCGGTGATAAATAAACTTATATTGACGTGCGTCGGTATGGCTCTGGCGGGGCACGCAATGGCTGCGCAATTTTCGCTTACTGACAGCGCTGGACAGCCTTTGACCACCGTAATGGTTACTCGGGTATTAGCGCAAAAGCCCGCGCTGAGCTTGAGCGATGACGGATATCCTGCACATGGCGTGAGTAATCAGGCCGCGGTTGAAAATACCCGATTCAGCGACGCTAGCGGCGAGCTTGCTTTCCCTGAAACAGATGCAGTTTATGATTATCGCTTTCGTAAGCCCGGCTTTAAAGATCAGTACTTAAGAAGCGTGGCTTTGACTGACAATACCGAAGTGACGATGGTGCGCGAGTTGGACCCGCGCATGCTCGCCGAACAAAAACCATCGAACGTCTGGTTGTCGCAGCTGGATATTGGCGGTGGTAAGAAACTGCGTGAGCATTTCGCCTTAAATTGTGCGTTTTGTCATCAGCAGGC
>TARA_R110001599_G_scaffold294954_1_pt1 | contig 23648 bp, 23 predicted proteins | sample TARA_R110001599 | Tara Oceans TARA_R110001599 (sample SAMEA4398360) | marine metagenome | biome: Polar Biome; feature: [MES] marine water layer (ENVO:01000295) within the mesopelagic zone...; material: water (ENVO:00002006), including particulate matter (ENVO:01000060) such...
GCGACAAGGTGCACGTAGACCGCATGATGCGGGCCTGCTGACGCTTAACCATCTGACCTTAGGAGTAGACTATGCCTCGCGTAAAACGTGGTGTAACGGCTCATCGCCGTCACAAGAAGATCCTGAAACAGGCCAAGGGTTACTATGGTGCCCGCAGCCGAGTGTTTCGTGTTGCCAAACAGGCTGTTACCAAGGCCGGCCAGTATGCATACCGTGACCGCCGTCAGCGCAAGCGTCAGTTCCGCGCGCTGTGGATCACGCGTATCAACGCCCAGTCCCGTGCCAACGGCCTGAGCTACAGCCGCCTGATCAACGGTTTGAAGAAAGCCGATATCGGCCTGGATCGTCGCGTCCTGTCGGACCTGGCGGTGCATGACAAGCCGGCGTTTGCAGCGATTGTGGAGCAAGCGAAGGCCGCATTGGCCTGAGCCCGCCCTGCCGCCTGCGCGGCTCGCTGGTGATACGTGTAAGACCAGAAAAGGGAAAGGGCAGAGCTCTTTCCCTTTTTTGTTTATTGGACCTACATCGCAAGCACGGAAAGAGTCCGCGGGGGATAGCTGCCCTTTGCGGGACCGTTGGCGACAAGGATGTCGCCACCGAGCCTACATGGACGTATTCACGGCGAGTCCCGCAAAGGGCAGCTATCCCCCGTGGACGGCGCCAATGCTCCCACACCTTGGCGTAGGGAAGCCCTGGTGAGAGCTTGGTCTCAACCACCAACCGTGAACACACCAACAGCAGAATGTGAGAACACATGGACAACCTGACTCCCCTGGCTGAAGAGGCCAAAAGCGCCATTGCCGGTGCCGGCGACAGTGCCGCACTCGAGCAGCTGCGCGTCGACTTCCTCGGCAAAAAAGGGCGCGTAACCGAACTGCTCAAAGGCCTTGGCCAGCTCTCCGCCGAAGAGCGGCCAGCAGCGGGCGCCAGGATCAATGTGGTCAAACAGGAACTGCAGGCGCTGATCAACGAGCGCAAGGCAGCGCTGGAAGCCGCCGCCCTTGCCGAGCAACTCGGTCGGGAAACCCTCGACGTGACACTTTCCGGCCGGGGCCAGAGCACCGGTGGAATACACCCCGTCACTCGTACCATCGAGCGCATGGAAGATTTCTTTGCGGCGGTCGGCTTTGAGGTGGTCGAAGGTCCAGAGATCGAGGATGACTACCACAACTTCGAAGCGCTGAATATTCCGGCTCACCACCCGGCCCGCGCCATGCACGACACCTTCTACGTCGACCCCACCACGGTGCTGCGCACCCACACCTCGCCCGTGCAGGTGCGGGTCATGGAAAACAGCCAGCCGCCCCTGCGGGTGATTTGCCCCGGGCGTGTATACCGCTGCGATTCGGACCTGACCCACACGCCCATGTTTCACCAGGTTGAAGGGCTGCTGGTGGATGAACGCTCCAGTTTCGCCGACCTCAAGGGCCTGATTGAAGACTTCCTGCGCGTGTTCTTCGAGAAAGACCTGTCCGTGCGCTTTCGTCCCTCCTATTTCCCGTTCACCGAGCCATCGGCAGAGGTGGATATCCAGTGCGTGAATTGCGCGGGTGCCGGCTGCCGGGTGTGCAGCCAGACTGGCTGGCTCGAGGTCATGGGCTGCGGCATGGTGCACCCCCGCGTTCTAGAAGGTTCAGGCATCGATCCCGAACACTACACCGGCTTTGCCTTTGGCATGGGGGTCGAGCGCCTGGCGATGTTGCGGTATGGCGTGAACGACCTGCGCCTGTTCTTTGAAAACGACCTGCGCTTCCTTGAGCAGTTCTAGCAGACCACGGAGAAACGATCAGTGAAAATCAGCGAACAATGGCTCCGTGAGTGGGTAAATCCATCGCTATCGACCGAAGAACTGGCGCACCAGATCACCATGGCCGGGCTGGAAGTGGATGCTATCGAGCCCGTCGCAGGCAAGTTCAGCAACGTGGTGGTGGCCGAAATCCTCGAGGCAGTGCAACACCCCGATGCCGACAAGCTGCGGGTGTGCACGGTCAATGCGGGTGCCGAGACGGTGCAGATTGTCTGCGGGGCACCCAATGCCCGCGCCGGCATCAAGGTGCCGCTGGCACAGGTAGGCGCTGTGCTGCCGGGTGATTTCAAAATCAAGAAAGCCAAGCTGCGCGGCGTTGAGTCGCGGGGCATGCTCTGCGCCGAAGCCGAGTTGGGCCTGTCGGAGGCCAGCGAAGGCCTGATGGAATTGCCGGCTGATGCGCCTCCAGGCGCCGATTTGCGAGAGTATCTGCAGCTGGATGATCACCTCATTGAGATCGGTCTCACGCCCAATCGCGCAGATTGCCTGGGCATCGCCGGCATTGCCCGCGAAGTCGGCCTGCTGAACAATTTACCGGTTGCGGCTGTGCCCTGTGAGCCGGTGCCGGCGACGATTGACGATGCCCTGTCGGTGAGCCTGGAGGCAGCGGAACGCTGCCCGCGCTATGTAGGGCGGGTGATCCGCAATGTGGATGTGTCGCGGCCATCGCCCCTCTGGCTGCAGGAAAAACTGCGTCGTTGTGGATTGCGCAGCATCGATGCCGTGGTGGACGTCACCAATTATATCCTCCTCGAGCTGGGCCAACCGATGCACGCTTTCGACCTGGACAAGCTGGAGCAGGGCATTGTGGTGCGCACGGCGCGGGAGGGTGAGTCCCTGCAGCTGCTCGATGGTCAAGTTGCAGAGCTGCGCGCTGATACGCTGGTGATTGCAGACAACAATGCACCGTTGGCCCTGGCGGGGATCATGGGCGGCGAACCGAGTGCGGTGGGCAGCAGCACCCGGCACCTGTTTCTGGAGTCGGCGTTTTTCTCACCGGGCCACCTGGCTGGAGAGGCGCGCCGCTACGGGCTGCACACCGATTCCTCACACCGGTTCGAGCGCGGCGTCGATTTCAACCTGCAGCGCGCTGCGCTGGAGCGCGCCACGCAACTGATTCTGGACGTTGTGGGCGGGGAGGCCGGCCCGGTGACCGAGGCTGTGTCCGAAGCGCATTTGCCCGCGCGTCACGACGTAGTGCTGCGCCGCGCGCGTATCCGCCGCCTGCTGGGCTTTGAGCTCGCGGATGGGGAGGTGGAGCGTATCCTGGCTGGCCTCGGGCTCGGTGTGGCGACCGTGGCGGAAGGCTGGTGCTGCAGCGTACCCAGCTGGCGTTTTGATATCAGCATTGAGGCGGATCTCCTGGAAGAGCTGGCGCGGGTGTATGGCTACAACCGCTTGCCGGTGAGCCACGTACAGGCGGACCTGGTCATTCCCGCCCAGCCGGAAACACGGCTCTCCCTTCGGGGTGTGCGCCGCCACTTGAGTGCGCGCGGCTATCGCGAGGCCATCACCTACAGTTTTGTCGACCGCAAACTGCAACAGCTGTTTGATCCCGATGTCACCCCTATCGCTCTCGAGAATCCCATCTCCGCGGAAATGGGCGTGATGCGCAGCAGCCTGTTGCCGGGATTGGTCAGCGCTGTACAGCGCAGCGTCCATCGGCAGCAGCCGCGCGTGCGCCTGTTCGAGACCGGGCTGCGTTTCATTCCCGGCTGCGAGGGCAACGGATTGCAGGGGCTGCGCCAGGCTCCATCACTGGGGATGGTGATCAGCGGTCGCCGCTTCGACGAGTCGTGGTCGGTGGCGTCTGGCGCGGCGGACTTCTACGACATCAAGGGTGATGTCGAGAGCCTGTTGGGCCTCGGGCGCTGTGCCGAGCAGTTCATGTTTGCCGCGGCTACGCACCCGGCATTGCATCCGGGGCAGACAGCGGCGATCAGTCGCAACGGTGTGCAGGTCGGCGTGATAGGCGCCCTGCATCCGGATGTGCTGGGCGCGCTCGATATCCCGGGGCCGGTGTTGGCCTGTGAGCTGGATCTGGATACATTGCTGGCGGCGCAGCTGCCAGCCTTCAGCGAGCTGTCCCGCTTCCCGGAAGTCAGGCGAGACATCGCGATTATTGTCGACAAGCACGTACCGGCGGCGGAGTTGATGCAGAATGTGAGAGTGTCCGCAGGCGTTTACCTGCGTCAGTTAAGGTTGTTTGATGTCTATGAAGGCAAAGGTATTGATCCTAAACGAAAAAGCCTTGCATTTGGTTTGACTTTCAGGGACCAATCGCGCACTCTAAGCGACGATGTGGTTAACCAGTCCATGAAACAAGTCATTGATTCATTGGAAAAAAACTATAACGCTGAGCTCAGGAACCAGGCGCTGTAAAGACGATGACCGCTCTCACCAAATCCGAAATGGCCGAACGCCTGTTTGAAGAGCTGGGGCTCAACAAACGTGAGGCCAAGGAGATTGTGGAGCTGTTTTTCGAGGAAATCCGTGCCAGCCTGGAGGGCAACGAGCAGGTGAAGCTTTCGGGCTTTGGTAATTTCGATCTGCGCGATAAAAGCCAGCGTCCGGGTCGCAACCCCAAAACGGGGGAGGAAATTCCCATATCAGCGCGGCGGGTAGTCACCTTCCGTCCAGGGCAAAAGTTGAAGGCGCGAGTAGAAGAATATGCTGGAACCGAGTCACAATAACGAATTACCCGCCATCCCGGGCAAGCGCTACTTCACGATTGGTGAAGTCAGCGAGCTGTGTGCCGTGAAGCCTCACGTACTGCGTTACTGGGAACAGGAGTTTCCGCAGCTCAAGCCGGTCAAGCGCCGCGGCAATCGCCGCTACTATCAGCGCGAAGACGTCCTCACCATCCGCCAGATCCGCAGTCTGCTTTACGATCAGGGTTACACCATCGGTGGTGCGCGCCAGCGCATGACCACCGAGGAGCCCGATGCGCTGCAGCTGGATATGCAGGCTGTGATCAAAGAGACCATTGAAGAGCTGGAAGATGTACTCAAGGTGCTCGCGCCGGGTAAATAGGCTTGTCATCAGGGGCCCATTCAGTATAATGCCGGCCTCGCATTCGCGACTTTTCGGGGCGTAGCGCAGCCTGGTAGCGCACCACACTGGGGGTGTGGTGGTCGCAGGTTCAAATCCTGCCGTCCCGACCAAATTTTGGTTAAAAATCAAGGGCTTACATTGTAAGCCCTTTTTTGTTGCCACAGTGTCGACACTCGGGGCGAAGGCTATACCCCATAAGGCGAACCGCTCAGTGCCACACCATGTTCCGCCCGGTATCTTCTTTGGGCTGGGGAAGAGTAGGGACCACCGCGTCAATTTCCGTGGCCAGGCTTTTCAGGTGCCAGGAGACTGGCTGCAGCTCTCTCTCGTTTTCCCCGCTATCCTCGTACTCCTCAAAGCCTTCCCTGATCATTGCCGACACTGAGACTTGGCTGAGAACCAGAGGCCAGTCACTCTGGCTCGGTCTGACGTGGGATTCTTGAGCCATGCGTAGTAGCCGCTCGGAGCCACCTCAAGTAGGCGGCACATCATCCTGACTTCGTGCTTACCTTGACTGGCCTTGATGAATTCGTACTTACGGCGAACTTCTCTGGATTCCTTCTTTCTGGACACATTGCACCTCGGGCTCGTTGGCCGATCGAGTTATGGTGTCCACAGAATCCTGGTAACTCCAGATTTTCAAGGGGGTTGGTTCTCTCTCGTGAACAATCATGGCCGGCAGCACCCATGAACCCTTCCTTTAATAGTTCGCCCGATATCGCATCCAGTACGAAGACGTAGCCGTCGTAAAAAAAATCGGCCACGTAGCGATACTGCAGGCCACTGCTGGTTTCAATGTCCAGGTATCTGAGGACTGGGCCAGTCGCCACTTTTTCATCTACCACCAGTTGAGCTCCAAGACTCTCGAAATACTTTGACGCATAGAATTTAAACAACCTTGAGAGTTCGGTGTCTGGGAGCTTTTCTTCAAAGTCGCTCTTGGCTGTTTTCGGATCTATTGAGTACAGAGATACCGATTCAATTTCGCCCTCATTGTTCGCAAATATGTTGGAAGTCGGTAGTGATGCGCCTTCGATTATCTGATGGAACCTCACCAGCTTTTTCTGTGCAGGTAGATCGATCACTCTGTCGACGCTAAATTGCCTTCCATATAAGTCCCCCAATAGCGGGAGGAGGGCGCTCAGTGTCTTCTGTAGCGCATCTTCATAGTTGCTATCTTCCTTCTGGAAGAAACCCTCAGCGAGTTTGCCCATGAAAGCGCCCCTCAGAAACACGATTTCACCTGACCCCACTCCGATTGAGTTCTCATTGATGAGGTCGAGTTCTAGCTGCTGTGTTGCCACAGTGCCTGTTACATGGCGAGGTTCACTTGACTGGGCTCCTGATAATCCAATACCCGGAGACTGTGATGCAGCTACTTGAGGGAGCAAGGCGAGGCTCACGTACATAAGGACTTCCAGAATTCTCTTCATCAGGCGGCCTGCGTCTAGCTGTGAAACGTACTTAGAATGTTCAGATCATATTAAGCATGAAACCGCGTTTTGCTGAACAACGAATAGCGCGTTGCTGAGATTATTCTCTGAAGCGTTCTTGCGATGAGCTTAGCGCCAGGGTGCAGGTGAAGAAAACCGTGTGCGGTTAAATGCCTTTGAGTAGTCGTTCGCGGGAGTATCATCGCCCTTGTGCCGGGAAAAACTTGCCAATAGCTACGACTTCGTCCTCCATTGGAGAGCGCTCAGGATTGCCTTTGCGCAGACGTAAACGTTAAGTCGCAACCGGGAGACTCGTCTCTGGCGGCACATTGCGACTCTGCGTCCCCGCATGATGAAAGTCTGGGAAGGACTCGCGGTGTGTTACATATTATGTTTATTGGGTTCTACCGCACCCCTGGGTAGGTTCTTCTTTTGAATCTGTAGGGTACGGGTGCCGAGCTACACGGATTCTCGGTATTGCCGGGGAGTTGCTGAGCACAGGGTTGTTGATGATGAGCCGCAAGGGGAGGGGGCATAAATATCTGGATGCTCAAGGCCGTGGACTGTCGTGGTAGGCTCATTCTCATATCCCCAAAATAGAAAAGCTGAAATCAGGATGACAAAAGTAATTGGGAGTATTTATGGGGGTATAACGTGACTTTTGGTATTCAATACCCCATGAAACAAATAGTTACAACGACTATTCGGGCGGTGCCTTCGACCAATTTCAGGCGATGTCTGTCACGACATCGCAGACACCATCGACTGAATATCGTCCTCGCCGGCCTCCAGCGTAGCACGCAGTGTATCTGCATCCATTCTCAGGCGCGCCAGTGAGTCCAGGTCTCCAAGGTGCTCCGCTGCCTTGACGCCAGCGCGGGCGATGATGTTCGCAATCAGCAACACGTCGCTCAAGTCTGCACCGTCGATGCGGTTCTTTTCTTTAACTTCCTGCTCGTCGACAGCCTGCGCAACGGTATCTGGAAACTGCCAGGATTCGACGATGGCGCGGGCGACGCCGGTGTGCCACTGCGCGATCAGGCGATCCAGCGCACGGCGGTCTGCGAACAGGTCGACGTGATCGGCGGCCTTGGTGTAGATATAGAACTTGCCCACCGAGCTCAGCAAGCCAGCCAGCATGGCCTCGTCGGGTTTGCGCAGGCTGGGCGCCTCCTTTGCCAGCACATAGGCGATTGCTGCCACCTTGACGCTGGTCTGCCGCAAGCTGTTCAACTCGCTGACGCAGGCACTGCCCGGTGGGGCTTTGAAGGCCTCCCGGGCGGCAAAAGACATGGCCGCATTCTGTACCATGGTCATGCCGACGCGCGAGATTGCGGTGGGTATGTCAGTAACTTCCATGGGGCCGCGCCGCATCAGCGCCGAGTTTGCCATGCGCATCAGCCGTGCAGCGAGAGCGGGCTCCGTTGCGATCACGGCAGCCAGTGAGCGATTGTCCGCCGCGGGGTCCTTGATGCACTCCTGTACTCGCAGTGCGGTGTCGGGGAAAGGCGGAAGATCAAACTCCCCCTGCTGTAAGTCGGACGCAAGTTGTTTGACGAATTCCAGGGCGTTCTGATCGATGACCCGCTCCTGCGTCACCTTCTCCTCCGGCTCCTCCTTAAATGGATTGAGATGCTTGGAGGAAATATCGCGTATCACTTTTTCCATGTTGTAGCCTTCAGCCCCATCTATTTAACTCGAGTATAAAATAAAAATGCAGCCTGTGGCGCACCGTCGGTGCTGTTGGCTATGGGCGGTGAGATTGCACTCATGCCCTCTATCATCAAACTTCGCGGGAACTGCTGTACACGACTACACTCAGTTATGGCTGCGGTGCAGCCAGGGTTCGAATTCGTCCATGCTGTGGTCGAGTTTGATAAAGCGCAACGCACTATGCGGCTTGCCGCATGAGGAAACAGTCAATGAGAATAATGAATAAAAATATTTTTGGCGGGCTCGTTCTGGGCGCTGTATCGCTGCTACTGTCTACGCAGGCCTTGGCGGAGGAAGAATGGCCTATGTATGGTGCCGATTACTGGGACGTTACGGCAGTTGATGTAAAGGATGGCGGTAGTTGGAAATATATGAATTGGCTCTCGGATGAATGGCGCAAGAACAGTGAATTCGCCAAGTCCAAAGGTTGGATCAAGGACTATGTGATACTGTCCAACGTGCACGCCCGCAAGGGGGAGCCAGACCTCTACATCATTCGCATCATTGAGAGTGTTCCCAGTGGTGCCGAAGGTGAAAAACGTCAGAAGGAATACGCGGCCTGGAGTAAAAAGAGCGAGCAGGCGATGGTGGATGAAAGCGGTAATCGTGCAGAGTACCGTGAAGTTCAGGGTTCCTCACTGCTACAGGTTCTCAAGTTCCGCAAATAGCTGGCGATATCGCGGAGGCCGGGGTTGTCCCCGGCCTTCTGCTCGCTTCCGGCGCAAACCGGTAAAATTCCGTCTAGCAGTCCTCCCGAGAGGCGAGTATAACAACGCCAATCCGCTACCTGAGTGCATCGAGTCACAATGTCTGTTATCCGCTGGCTGGCACCCGTAGCACACTGTGGTAACCACCTGCTGCTAACGCTCGCCCTGCTTGGGGGGTTACTGATCTCGGAGCAGCAGCCGGCGAGCCAGGGGCAGCTGGAGCCGTTTTTTTATTCGGGCGTTGCGCTTCCCGCAGAAAGCCCGTCCCTCGATAATCCAGATGATGTCGAGCGGGTAGTATCTCGCCTCACGCCTTTCGCGGTTTCTCTCCCGGACAGCACAAAGGCATTCCCGCTTGCGGCCGCCGCGCTGCGCCTGCATATCACACGTTCCTCGCGTGTACCCCAGGGGCCTCCCGGAATTATCTGAGCAAGGCCTTTGCTGTGCGGCGCACGATACCCGGGCCACCGGTAGTGGTTGCGCTGGAACCTTGGATACATCTTCGCGAGTAATGACTCATGCGTGTAATCGATTTTATGGGCTGGCGCAGGATTGCGCTGGCTATTTCTGTCGGCTTTTTATTGCTGTCGGTAGCGTCTTTCTTTACCCGGCAGTTGGCCTGGGGCCTCGATTTTACCGGCGGCACCCTGGTTGAAGTTCATTTTACGGAAACAGCGGATCTGGCCCGTGTGCGTGCAGGCCTGGAGCAGGGTGGGTTTTCCGGTGCCATCGTTGTGGCATTCGGTACAGACCGGGACGTGCTGATTCGCCTGCCTCAAGGGCATACCGAGATGGCGGGCGATGCTGTGCTGAAACTGTTGCGGCAGGATGCCAGAAGTGGGGTGGAACTCCGGCGCACGGAGTTTGTGGGCCCGCAGGTTGGCGACGAACTGCGCGAGCAGGGGGGGCTGGCAATGTTGCTGGCACTTGGCCTGATTACCCTCTACATCGCATTCCGCTTTCAGCTCAAGTTCGCGGTCAGCGCGGTGATAGCGCTGGTACACGATATCGTTATTACCCTGGGCTTCTTTTCACTTACAGGCCTGGAGTTTGATCTTACGGTGCTAGCGGCCATTCTCGCGGTGATCGGATATTCCCTGAACGACACCATTGTTGTGTATGACCGCATTCGCGAGAACTTCCGCAAGCTGCGCGGCCTGTCGCCGCTGGAGATTGTGAATCGATCCATCACGGAGACACTGGGGCGTACTCTGGTGACATCCCTGACCACCGTGCTGGTGCTGGTTTCCCTGGCAATTTTCGGCGGCGACATGATCTTCGGTTTCGCCCTCGCGCTCTTGGTGGGCGTTACGGTGGGAACCTACTCGTCCATTTACATGGCATCCAATATTCTCTTGATGCTGGGGGTCACCAAGGAAGACTTGATGATCCCGGTGCGCGAAGGTACTGACCAGGATGAGCTCACGCCGTGACCACTACCCGCTGGCGAGCGCCTTCAGCTCGCCAGCAGTTTTTTGACGGCGGGCGCGCAGGCAATTTCGCCGCGGTTGAGGAAGGCCTCGTGGTGCTCTTCAACTTCCTCCAGGTCGTAGGCGTAGTTCACCAGCAGGCCGGCAGACTGCTGCAGGCCCTTGGCGGACGTGTCACCCAGCCAATTGAGCCGGGCCACGCTGGCGCCGTTGCCCAGGTGAAAGCGCGCCACGGGGTCGAGTGGGGCAGTGCCGCGTTTTTCTCGCAGCAAGTAGCGTGCGCAGAGTCGCATCAGTAAGGGCTTGAGTCGTGCCTGCAGGGCCGTGTCTTCCAGCCAGCGCGGTGTGTCCAGGGCGGTGAGGAGCGAGGCATCTTCGGCTGAGAGCAGCGGTTGTTGATCGTTGGCCAGTACTGAGTTCAGCCATTTGCGGAATCCGGGTATGGGCGAAAGCGTGGCGAACTCGGTGAGTTGCGGCATGTCTTCCTTGAGGCGCATTACCACCTGTTTGATCAGGAAATTACCGAAGCTGATGCCACGCAGACCGGGCTGGCAGTTGCTGATGGAATAGAAAATCGCGGTACTGATGCGCTCCTGTGCAACGAGTCCTTCGTGGGGTGCGAGGATGGTTTGCACTGAACTGGATACCGCCGGGACAAGCGCGACTTCGACGAAAATCAGTGGTTCGTCCGGCAAAGCAGGGTGGAAAAACCCGAAACAGCGCCGGTCTTTCGCATCCAGGCGTCGCCGCAGGTCGTCCCACCCCTGCATCTCATGCACGGCTTCGTATTCGATCAGCTTCTCCAGCACAGCTGCGGGGCTGTCCCAGTCCATGGTGCGCAGTTGCAGGAACCCCGGGTTAAACCAGGACGTCAGCAGATGCTGCAGGTCATCATCGACCAGGCGCAACTCCGGGTGCTCGGACAGGTGCTGTAGCAGGTCCTCGCGCATGTCAATGACGGTGCGGGTTCCGGTCGGCGCCATGTTGATGCGCCTGAACAGGGTCTGTCGCGGCGATTCAACCGCCTGCGCCAGGGCGCGGTAGGTCTCGGGTGTGAGCGCGCTGCGGTAGGCCTCGGCGCAGCGGTTGATCAGTTCCGGGTCGGGGCTGTAGTCGCGCAGTAACACGTTGAAGAATGTTTTTTTCTCGTCGCTGTCGAGCGTGGCATAGGCGTTGACCACCTCGTCGGCCAGGGCGATGCCCAGGGCTTCGCCCTTGTTGGAGTACAGTTCGCTGCACAGGGACGCCATCGAATTGCGTTCCCGTGTGGATCGGCGCAGCAGGTTTTTGCCTGCGGAGGCGACGGAGTTCAGCCAGCGGTTGATAACCATGCGGTGTTCCTGTGGGTGTGTGCGGCGGCGCTACTGGCGGCAGCCCGCAGGCGCAGTGCAATGCACATCGTCTACGGTTTCGCCGTTAATGATGGAGCGGACCCAGTCAACGGCTCTCACGTCATTCGTGCTGCGGCTGTAGAGTTCGCTGTAACGCAGCAGGGTATGAAATTCCCCGGGACTGACATAACTGCGCAGTAAGGGGATCTCTGCCTGTAATTCGGCGACGTTGGCATCCAGGCCGGGCAGCAGGTCGGCGGGGTAGCCGAGCATGCGCAGAAAATCTTCCTGTACGGCGTCATAGGCGTGGTCAAACAGGTGAAAGCGTACCCCGGGTGCAGCGTCAGCGGCCAGCCGATAGAGGTCCGGCATGGTCAGTGTGTCAGGCGTCTCGCCCCGCGCGTTGTACCAATCGGGGAACGCGGCGAACACACCCCATTGCTGCCATAACGCGGCAGGCGCCGGCAGACGGTAGCCACCGGCACCACCGGCGAAGTGGGTGATTTGCGCCTCGTTGTAGTGCCTCGCGATGAGCGCGGCGAACAGGGGTGATGACAGCGCACCTGCGCTGCCACCTGATACGACCACGTGCTCGGGTGCAGGGAAGCTGCTGAAGAGGTACTCCAGTGCTGCGCTGCTGTTTGCCCACCCACGGTGCGCGATGGTGAAGCGGGTGCCGTCTTCCCGGGTGTATTCGCGTTCCGCCGTGCCCATGTGCACGTCCCCGGTGCAGTACGATACGAAGATCTGAGACCAGTCCAGAAACGGATTTTCAGGGTTATTCAGGGCAAAGGCACCATCGTAGTGGCGAGGGTCGTTGCCCGCCTCGGCATTGGCGAAGGGGCGGTAGGTGGGCTTCCCGCTGATATCGCAACTGCCCGCGCTCCAGCAGGCGCCGCCGCCATTGAAGAAAATCATGACTTTTTCCGGGTTTGCCCGGCGCACATGGAAGCTGTAGGGAGTGCCGGTGGCGCATTGCGTGTCGCCTCCCGGGTAAATGGTCTCCCAGGGGTCGCTATCCTGAGCACCGGCAATAAGTGGCGCAATGGCGAGCGCGCCACCGAGCAGGGCGCAGAAAACTGCTCGCAGCGAACTCATGGCGCGGTTGGGTCGCGATCTGCGGCAATACACTCCACTTCGGCGCGAGCGCCGAGGCCCAGTCCCGTAGCGCCAAAGGCACTACGCGCCGGGTAGGGTGGCGTGAAGAAGCTCCGATAGACCTCGTTAAATGCGCCCCAGTCGGCCATGTCCGCCAGCATCACGGTGCACTTGACGATATCACTCATGGCGAGGCCATTGGCCTTGAGTACGGTAGCGATGTTTTCCATGGTTTGCCGTGCTTCTGCCTCCATGCCTCCCTGCACCAGCTCCATCGTGCCGGGTTTAACCCCCAGCTGCCCCGAGAGGAAATACAGATTCCCGACGCGCACAGCATCGGAGAACGGCAGGTTCGCGGGTAGTGCGCCACTGGCGTTGAGGAATTCAACCTCGGCGGCGTATGAGCTGGAGAGGGTGGTCGTCGCCAACACTACGCTGGCGGCAAGGGTACGCAGGTGTTTACGCATCGGGAAGATCCTCAGGGCTATGAACGGAGCAGCGCGGCGACATTATCCCGGTTGCACGGTGCAGTAAACAACCCTCACCTGTCCGCTCGCGGTCAGAATGCGTAGCGCAGCTTCACCCAGCCCTGCCGCCCGGGCTCATTGACGCGTACGGCCTCGGGGTTGAACGGGTCCAGGTTGCCGGCGTTCACGTGGTAGGCATAGGCCTTGTCAAAGAGGTTCTCAACACCCGCCTCCAGTAGCAGCTGACCGGTCAGGTTCCAGTGGCCGTAGAGATGCAGTACGCCAAAGCCCGGTGTGGCCGCGTCAACGTCGACTGCCGGGTCGAAATGGTTCTGACGCTGCGCAGTGACCCACTCCAGTCCCAGGGCCCAGTCTGCGTGCTGGTAGTCCAGGTTCAGGCGTGTTTCCAGAGGGGCAATCTGCGCCAGATCACCGTTGTCGCCGTGGCCGCGGGTGTAGGCAATACCCACTCGGGCACGCCAGCGCTCGCTGATCTGCAGGGCGGCATCGAGCTCCGAGCCGAACAGTGTGGCGTCGATGTTGCGGTAGAGGTCGGCGCTGCCCTCAGCATAGCGCTCGATATAGTCGTTAACCTCATCCACGAACACGCTTGCATTCCAGCTCAACCGGCCGCTTTCGTGCATCAGCGTCAGGTCCAGTTGCTGGTGGATTTCGGCGTTCAGCGTGGGGTTGCCCACCCAGAACGCACCATTGGCACTGCGCGCTATCCACTGTTCCGAGCTGTCCGGTGTGCGCACCGAGCGGCTCAGGTTAACGCTCACCGAATGTGCCGGGTCCAGGCGCCTGTCCCAGCCCAGCACCGCGCTGAGGCCGTAGTCATCGCTGCGTGTCTCGGTGGTGTTATAGAACTGCTCGTAGAGGCGAATCGGCGTTGCACTGCCCATCATGCCGGCACTCAATGTGGCTTCACGCACCTGAGAATCGAACTGGTCCAGGCGCAGCCCAACGCGCAGCGTGTCGTCTGGGCTGCTGCGGTAGTCCATCTCCGCGAACAGCCCCGCCTGGCGCTGCTCGGCTGCAGGCCACATGCGCGCGACCAGCATGTCGTAACTGCCATCCTTGCCCATGTCCATGTACAAGTCAGCGCTGCGGTCATTCGCGCGGTAGTCAATGCCGCTGCGCAGCTCGGCCTGCTCCGTTGTTATGGTTGCCAGCAGCCGGCCTCCCCATGTGGTCGAGGTCGACGGCGCTGCTGCGCCGTTTGGCATCATGGAGCGGTTGCGTACGCTGTAGTTGTCCATCAGGTGATCGACGTCGCTGAGGTAGGCGGTCAGCTCCAGCGTGTCGATGGCGCCCACAGATCGCTGCACCCATTTGGCACTGGTGCTGGCCGAGTCGGCGAATACGGCATCCATGCCGTTGCCGGCATACCAGACATCATCTTCGCTGGCCTGCTCATGGCTGATTTCGAGGTAGGTGTTGGGTTGTAGATCAATCCCCGCAACCAACCCGGCGCTGGTCGATTCAAAGGCCGATGCCACGCGATCGCCATTACCGTCTTCGTAGTTGTCGGATTCCCGAATGGCACCGAAGACGCGGACGTAGCCTTTTTCGTTGCCGACTGCGAAGTCGCCCCCCACACTGCTCAGGTCCGAGTTGCCGGTGTAACCGGTCGTGAATGAACCGGTCATGCCATTGGCGCCGAGCTCCGGGCGCAGGTGTTCAAAGATCAGCGTGCCGCCGCTACCGCCCGCGCCATAGATGACCGAGCGGTGGCCCTTGATCACGGACACGGAGTCGAAGCTGTCCACGCCAACATAGGTGCTTGGCGGGTCCATGCGCCCGGGGCAGGCGCCGTAACTGTAGGCCCCGTTGGCGATGACGTTGAGGTTACTCTGGCTCTGCCCGCGGATAATCGGGTCGAACCCGCGGCCGCCGCGACGCAGCGCGGTCATGCCGGTTACCGAGCGCAGCAGTTCGCCAGCGTCGTGAGTGGGGCGCGTGATGGGCGTCTCGCTGAGCAGCGTGTTGCCACCGGCAGGTTCTGCGCGTGCCGTCACTTCGACCAGCTCAATGGCCAGGTCGTGCCCCTGCCCCTGCGCGGGAGCAACGAGGGCGGCACTGGCGAGAAATACGGCTGTTGCCAGCGCATGGGGTGTGCGGTCCAGTGGCATGGGTCGGTGTCCTCGTTGGCATATTCGGGCGCACATTATAGAAAGCCTCGCGCCCGGTGGAATGCGACATATTGGCGCACCTCTCACCCATTTGAAGGAGGACAAAACAACCTTACCGATGCATTATCATGGGTTGTATGTCGCCCCGGAGTTGCTCCCATGACCTTGCCTTCCACCCCCGAACTGCAGCCGATCACGGAAAGTCCGGAGGTAATCGCCGACTATCTCAAGGAACTGAATACGGCAGCGCTGGTTATGTCAGTGGTGCATATGACGGGTGACACCGCATTGCTGGACGAATTGCCGACACCTCGCACGCTGGACGTGGTGGCGGCCGGCGCCGAGGGCGGTGAGGATTTGCTGGAGGGCGGCTATACAGCGGCTCAGGTGGCGCAGGTACACCACTGGGCGCTGTCTGCGATTGCCGACTGGCAAGCGCGTGGTTGTCCTCTCGAACCGCTTACCGCTGACACCATTCAGGCCCTCTACCGCTTCATGTGCGGCGCGGACGTCGATCCGGAATACCTTGAGTTTATCGATGAAGAGGTGGCGCTCGATGGTGTTGACCGGCGCGGTCTGCAGTTCGATGATCCGGAACTCCAGGCGCGGGCGGCGCAATTCCCTGTGGTCGTGATTGGCGCTGGTATGGGAGGAGTGCTTGCGGGCATACGCCTGGCAGAGGCCGGAATCCCCTACACCATTATCGAGAAAAACCCGGGCGTGGGTGGAACCTGGTTCGAGAACCGCTATCCGGGGTGCAGGGTGGATGTCCCCGGGCATAGCTACAGTTACTCGTTTGCCCCGAATCATGCCTGGAGCAGCCACTTCCCGCTGGCGGATGAGATACGTGCGTACTTCGACAGCTGCGCGCGGCGTTTCGAGGTCACGCCCCATATTCGTTTCAGCACGGAGGTCGTCGCGGCGCATTACGATGAAGACACCGCCTGTTGGCAGGTACAGGTGCGCGATGGGCAGGGTGTGGAATCGGTGCTCTCGGCGCGCGCCGTCATCAGCGCAGTAGGGCAGCTGAATCGACCAAAAATGCCCGAGATTCCCGGCCTCGCCGACTTCAACGGACCGGTTGTGCACTCCGGCGCCTGGCCCGAGGGGCTGGACCTCGCCGGCAAGCGGGTGGCGGTCATCGGGTCGGGCGCCAGTGCGTTCCAGATCATCCCTGAATTGGCGGCAACCGCTTCACAACTGGTGGCACTGCAGCGTTCGCCGGTGTGGATGTTTCCCAACCCCGGCTACCACACCGAGGTGGGAGCGGGGCAGCGCTGGGCGCTGGAGAAACTGCCCTACTATTCCAAATGGTACCGTTTCTGGTTGTTTTATACGTCGGTCGAGGGCGTCTATAACCAGACCCTGGTGGACCCAGAATGGCGCAGTACCCACTCAGTGAGTGCCTCCAACGACGCCATGCGCGAAGCCCTGACCGCCTGGATACAGTCACAGATACAGGATCCGGACCTGCTGGAAAAGGTGTTGCCCACCTATCCCCCGTTTGGAAAACGCATTCTGCAGGACAACGGTTGCTATCTCGAGGCGCTGCAACGCGACAATGTGGAAGTGGTCACCACGGGTATCCGCGCTGTTGACGCGCAGGGTGTGCTGACCGAGGACGGGCGGCATCACGCGGTAGACGCCATTGTTTGCGCCACCGGTTTTCATGCGGACCGTTTTCTCTTCCCCATGCAATTCACCGGTCGCGGCGGTGTGCAACTGAACACGCAGTGGGCGGAAACCAATGGTCGTGCCTATCTGGGCATTACGGTACCCAACTTCCCCAACCTGTTCTGCATTTACGGCCCCAACACCAACCTCGTGGTGGCCGGCAGTATCGCGCACAATGCGGAGTCCCAAGTGCACTATATCCTGGAGTGCATCCGCCTGTTGGTGGAGGATGATCTGCAGAGCCTGGAGTGCCGCCAGGATGTGCACGACCGTTACAACGAGCGTGTTGACGCCGTGAATGCGGGTACGGCGTGGGGGTCACCGCTGGTCGATAACTGGTACAAGAACGCTTCGGGCCGGGTGACGGCCAATCTGCCCTTCCGTATCATCGATTACTGGAAGATGACACGTCACGCAGACCCCGACGATTTCCTGTTGCAGTGAATTGCCCCAGGCGCCTGTGCAGCGTCCGGTAGCTACAGTATTCTGTGTAAAATGCACTGCGTGTTCAGGCGCCGGTTGACGGCGCAACAATAAACGAGAGGGAAGGAGAGTCCCCATGCATCTGGGCTTCAGTTTCATGAATACCCCGCACGATCCGGATCCGCGCGACCTGGCGCGAGCGCTGGAGGAACGCGGGTTTGAATCCTTGTGGACCGGTGAACACAGCCACATCCCGGTTTCGCGGAAAACGCCGTATCCGGCAGGTGATGAATTGCCGGAAGCCTACAAGCTCATGGGTGACCCCTACATCACGTTAATGGCGGCGGCCTCGGTCACCTCCACGCTGAAGCTGGGCACCGGCATCGCCCTGTTGATGGAGCGCGAACTGTTCTCCCAGGCCAAGACCATCGCCAGCCTCGATCGCCTCAGCGGCGGGCGGCTGATGATCGGCACCGGTGTCGGCTGGAACGAGGAAGAATTCGCCAACTGCACACAGCAGCCCTGGAGCAAGCGCTACGGGGTGATGCGTGAGACGGTCATGGCCACCCGCGCGTTGTGGCGCGATGACGAGGCGGAGTTCCACGGCGACTATATCGATTTCGACCCGGTCTGGTGCAACCCGAAACCGGCCCAGACGGGGGGGCCGCCGGTGATTTTCGGTGCCATGGGACCACTCGGCGTGAAGCATGCCGCACAGTGGGCCGACGGTTGGATGCCGGTGGATGTGGCCATGGGTGATGTGGCGGAAGGGCTGAGTGCGTTTCGCGCCCAGGTTTCGGCCAATGGCCGCGACCCGGACGCTGTGCCGGTTACCCTGCAAACGCTCATAACGCCGGATCTGGATACGCTCAAGCGCTACCGTGACATGGGTGTTGAGCGGGTGGTAATCGGTGTTGCAGTGGACATGTGGGACCAACCCGAAAAAATCATGCCGATGATCGACAAATTTGCCGATTTGATCCCACAGATCAACGCCTGACGCCGCCGCGGCAGGCGCTTGCGGGGGTTAGAGCCCCCCGCGTTCTGCATAGTCCATGGCAAAGCCCACCAATGTGCGCACACCCACGATCAGCGCATCTTCCTGCGCGGTGAAGAAAGGTGAGTGGTTGGACGGACGCTCGCTGCGCGGTACTGACGGGTCACCCACGCCCAGCATGATGAACATGCCGGGGATGTGTTCCTGGTAGTAGGAGAAGTCTTCAGCGCCGGTAATCAGGTTGCCTTCGAAAACGCGGTCTTCGCCCGCCGCCCTGACCAGGGTTGGCATCATCTGGCGCAGTAACTGCGGGTCATTGCCGGTCACGGGTGTAGAGTAGGTGACATCGACGGTGGCGCTGGCACCGTTCGCTTCGGCAATGGCTGTGACCGTTGCCCGCAGGCGCTCCAGCAAACGCTCGCGCTCACCGCGGTCGAAGGTTCTGACAGTGCCCAGCATTGTCACGTCATCGGGAATGATATTGCCGCGCACACCGCCCTGAATGCTACCAATGGTCAGCACGGCAGGGCCGCGGGTGATATCGATGTGGCGTCCGGGTATGCCCTGCAGCGCGCTCAGGACCTGTCCCGCAACGTAGATGGGGTCAACCCCCAGCCAGGGCGAGGAGCCGTGAGTCTGGCGTCCGGTGATGGTGATTTCGATACTGTCGGCCGCGGCCATAAAGCTGCCGCTGCGATACACCAGCGAGCCTGCATCATCGGGCCAGACGTGCAGGCCAATGATAGCCTCCGGTGCATCGGGGCCTTCCAGAACCCCCTCTTTGACCATCAGCGCTGCGCCGCCTTCTTCACCGGGTGGAGCGCCTTCCTCAGCGGGTTGGAAGATGAATTTGACGGTGCCGGCCAGCTCCTCGCGGTGTTGCGCCAGTATTTGTGCAGCGCCCATCAGCATGGCGACATGGGTATCGTGGCCGCAGGCGTGCATGACCGGTACATCCTTGCCCATGTATTCACCGCGGGCACTGGAAGCGAAGGGCAACCCGGTTTGCTCCTGCACGGGCAGGCCGTCCATGTCGGCGCGCAGCGCGATCACCGGCCCGGGCTTGCCGCCGCGCAGTGTGCCCACGACGCCTGTGTGTGCCACACCCGTTTCAACGGTGTCGAATTTCAGGGCGCGCAGGTGCTCCGCCACTTTTTCTGCCGTGCGGAATTCGCGATTGGAAAGCTCCGGGTTCTGGTGCAGGTCGCGGCGCCATTCAATGACGCGTGGCTCCACGGCGGCGTAGGCCGCATCGAGCGTTGCGCTATCGATTGCCGCCTGTACGGTGCCGGCAGCGAACAATATCGCGGCCGGGAAAAACAGTGATCTGAAGTGCATGGGCGCGTCTCCGCAGTGTCGTCGCTGTGAAGTGTAGCGTGACCGTCCGCGGGGTTGAAGAAAACACGAATAAAAAAGGGGGCATACGCCCCCAAGGTCTCCTTGTCGTTGATGGCTGCTCAGCGGTGACCGACGTGCCCGCGTGCGCTGCGGTGCCGCTCGCGACAGCTATTGTCATGATGATCGTGTACCAGGCTATAAGTCAGGGCGGAGCCCAGCAAAAAGGCGCCTACGGTGTGCCGACGTCTATCGCTGTGCGAATACCCTTCCCTGCGCCACTGGCGCAGGTCGTTCTCGTATCGATGATTGTATGTGTGCGCAGGGTAGTGTCGATGGTTGTGCTGCCGGACGAACTTGTGGCCTGTGGAGTGATAGTGCTTGAACGTTCTGTGAGCTGGATCGGGCCCCGCTACTGCGGAGGCCGAACCCAGCAACGCGAGCAACGCAGAAATAACCAGGGGTTTGTGCATGCTTGTACTCCTTCTATCGGTGCCTGTGATAGCCATAGTCGCGCCTGCCGCCTGAACCGGGCCTGAATGCAGGGCGTCTTGTTTGCCGGGTGCATTCAGCTGCGGTTCAGCTTGTAGGGACTACGCTGCTCGCGTCGGAAGGTTCCGGTGGCGCTAGCGAGCGCTACCGCTGAGGGGGCGGCATCTGGCACACTGTTGTGCGGTGTGTTTGGCGTTTGCCGGGAGGAGTTACGTGTGAGGGCGATGATGGGTAAACGTATAGGCGTGTTCCTGCTGCTTGCGTGTGTGCTGGTCGTTGCTGGCGGGTGGCTTGCGCCTGCGCCGGCAGCAGCGCAACAGGGGGGCGCCAGTGCCCAGAAAAGCACCATGACCCCGCGCGAAGCCGCGGCAAAGGCGCGGGCACAGCACGGTGGCAAGGTGCTCAATGTTTCCCGGCAGGGTGGCGTCTATCGGGTGAAGCTGTTGCTCGACTCGGGCCGAGTGATCACTGTTACGGTCAAGGGCTGACAGTTGCGCATGCTGGTAGTGGAGGACGACGCCCGGCTGCGTGTACGGCTGGCGGGGCACTTCAGCGCACAGGGCTGGGTGGTGGATGAGGCACAGAAGGGGGCGGAGGCGGACTATCTCGTGCGTGAGTTCCCCTGTGACCTGGCGATCGTGGACCTTGGCTTGCCCGACGTGCCCGGTGTCGAATTGATTTCCCGTTGGCGCCTCGCCGGCCAGGTGTTTCCCGTGCTCATACTCACCGCGCGCGCCGATTGGCAGGAAAAAGTGCAGGGACTCGAAGCCGGTGCCGACGACTACGTCACCAAGCCGTTTTATCTGGAAGAACTTGAAGCGCGGGTGAACGCGCTGTTGCGGCGTGTGTCCGGGCGTACAACCGAGCGGGTGGATTACGGGCCTGTTGCTATCGATTTCAGCGCGCGAATGGTCAACCTCCACAACGTGGCACTGGAGCTCACTGCGTATGAGTACAACACGCTGGCCTATCTGGCTCATCGCGCAGGTACTGTGGTGTCCAAAACCGAGCTAACGGAACACCTCTATCAACAGGATCATGATCGCGACAGCAATGTGATTGAGGTCTTTATTGGACGGCTGCGGCGCAAGCTGGACCCCGGTGGGCAGCTGCAGCCGATTGAGACCGTGCGTGGTGCCGGCTACCGATTTGCACTTGTGCCGGTGGCACGGTGAGAAGTGGGCTCTCGCTTGCAGCGCGTCTCTCTTTGGCCAGTGCGCTGCTATTGCCGTTGTTTCTGGGGGCTACCGGCTGGTTTCTCGAACGCAGTCATCGCTTGAGCCTGGAGGTGGCGCAGGCTGAGCGCCTGGAGCTACAGCTCCTCAACCTGTTGGCGCAGGCCGAGTTTGACGCCGTGCTGGAAATGCCGGTCGATCTGCTTGAGCCGCGTCTGGCGCAACCTGGCTCGGGTTTCTACGCGCTGATAAGCGATGCATCCGGCACCTTGTTATGGTCGTCTCGTTCCGCGCTCGGCCTGGATCTCGGCACAATACAGCTGGCAATGCCTCCCCTGCGCCCCGGCGGCAGCGCCAGCGCCCGGATCAACGGGCTGCTGCGTGTTTCGCTGCAGGTACTCTGGGAAACGCCCTCCGGGGCGGATGTGCCCCTGCGCTTCACGGTGCTGGAGACAACCGCACCGATTGAGGCGGATCTGGCGCAATACAGGCGCAGCCTGCTGCTCTGGCTCGGCGGCTCCGCGCTCGCCCTGCTGGCCTGCCAGTTGCTTATACTGGGGTGGGGGCTGCGCCCCCTGCGGGCGCTGGCAGCGGATATCGCGCGGCTGGAGGCGGGTGAAACAGCATTGCTGCAGCGACCCTATCCACGTGAGGTGCAGGTGCTCACGCGCAATCTGAATACGCTTTTACTGGGGGAGCAGCAACGGCGGGAGCGGGTGCGGCGCACCCTGGGTGACCTGGCGCATAGCCTGAAGACCCCCCTGGCGGTGATTCGAACAGCGGACCCGCGTGCCCTGGACTATCCAGCCGTGGTAGCGGAACAGACCGACCGCATGGAGGAAATCGTCAGTTACCAATTGCAACGCGCCACTGGCGGCAGTGCACGCCTGCTGCAACGGGTACCGGTAGCGCCGGTTTTGGAGCGCCTGCGCGACAGCCTGCTCAAAGTGTATGCGGGACGCGCGCTCGATATCCAGCTGCTGGTAGAGGCCGGGTGCATGTTTCGCGGTGACGAGCGAGACCTCATGGAGATGCTCGGCAACCTCATGGACAACGCCTGCAAGTATGCCCGGCGCCGCATTCGCATCAGCGCCGCTGGTGGGGACGAGAATCCGCTGGACATTATCGTGGAGGATGACGGGCCGGGTGTCGCGCCGGCCCTGTGTCGGGCGATTCTGCAACGCGGCTTTCGCGCGGATAGCCGCGGCGAGGGCCAGGGTATCGGCCTGTCAGTAACGGCGGACATCGCCGCGAGCTATCAGGGTGGCCTGACGATTGATTCAGCCGGGCAGGGCGGGGCGCGTGTCCGGTTGCGTTTTAATTGATGGCCTGGGGCCATTTTTGCTGGAGGAAGAAAACATGATGAAAACCTGGCTGATTCACGGTTATATGCTGCTACTTTTCTCGTTGGGGCTCGCACTGCCGGCCGCCGCCGCGGAGACCGCCCCCTATCCACAGATGCGCGTCAGCGGTGAGGGTGTGGCCAGCCTGCCGCCGGACATGGCAGTGCTTTCCCTGGCCGTCACCCGCGAAGCCCCAACGGCACAGCAAGCTCTGGACGCAAGCTCATCGGCTATGAGAGAGGTGCTCGCAGCCATGCGCAAGGCGGGTATCGAGGAGCGTGACCTGCAAACGGAGCAGTTTGCCATTCAGCCACGCTACCGTGACGAACCGGCGCAGGTGAAGGGTGAACCCTCCGTACCGCGTATCGTCGGTTACACCGTGAGCAACGCGCTCAGTGTGCGCGTGCGCGATCTTGGCAGCCTGGGAGGCATCATAGACATGTCGGTGCGTCTCGGCGTGAATCAGGGTGGCGGAATCCGTTTCCTGAACGAAGATCCGGCCGCGGCGCTGAGCGCGGCACGCAGTGCCGCCATGCAGGACGCCTTGGCGAGGGCCCGTACCCTCACCGCGGCAGCCGATGTGGGCCTGGGCAGAATCCTCGAAATATCCGAGCAATCCTATCAGCCCCGCCCAATGATGATGGCGAGAACAGAGATGATGGCGGATGCGGGCTCTGTCCCCATTGCCGGCGGTGAGAACAGCTACCGGGTTACGGTAAATGTCACGTTCGCGCTGGAGCAGTGAGCGGCCGCAAAAAAATTCCGGTTTGCAGGGAATAAGCGGCGTTCGTCGTACGTCTTAGATGTGAAAGTGGAGTGAAACACTACTTAGAGGGGGCGGCGAAGTGCCGATTGGGTAGTGGCTTGTGCACTTCGGTGCCCGGTCACACGGCCTTCCCCGCCAGCCTCCATTTTCGTTGGAAGTCTGCTGAACCTCAGCAAGCAGAAGGTGCTAACCAACCGGCTGAATGTGAAGGGAATGAGACGTTCAACGCCTCAGGACAGGATGGGGAACGCTAGCCCCCCAGCCCTGG
>TARA_R110001599_G_C12276452_1_pt1 | contig 23646 bp, 22 predicted proteins | sample TARA_R110001599 | Tara Oceans TARA_R110001599 (sample SAMEA4398360) | marine metagenome | biome: Polar Biome; feature: [MES] marine water layer (ENVO:01000295) within the mesopelagic zone...; material: water (ENVO:00002006), including particulate matter (ENVO:01000060) such as......
CGCAGCAACTATCATCTTCTGGATCAATCAATGAGTCCTGAGCCTAGGTGTTCAGTCCCGGCATTTGATGGATTGGATTGATGATGAAACGATCCTGTTCCAAAGTCCATTGTTTGCAGATAAATTCGTAGGGTGTGAGACCCTTTAGCGTCTTGAGCCTTCGCCCGAAATTGTAGGCATCGATGAAGTCGGCGAGATGCTTTTGCAGTTGCGCATGATCGTCGTAGTGGAAGCGTTTGACGGTCGCTTCCTTGATCGTTCGGTTCATTCGTTCGACTTGCCCATTGGTCCAGGGGTGCTTCACCTTTGTCAGCCGGTGCTCGATATTATTCTCGTCACAGACCCGGTCGAAGATGTGGTGGAAGGCATACTTATGTCGCTTCTGATTGGTGAACTGGATGCCATTATCGGTGAGGATGATGTGGATGCTGTAGGGCACGGCGGCGATCAGATTGCGCAGGAATTGGGCGGCATTCATCTTTCCGGCTTTGGCATAGAGTTCGACGAAGGCGAATTTGGATGTCCGGTCAATCGCCACAAAGAGATAGAGTTTGCCCTCGGCCGTCTGGACCTCGGCAATATCGACGTGGAAATAGCCGATCGGATAACTTTTGAACTTCTTCTTCGGCTCCTTGTCGCCTTCGACCTGAGGCAGACGTGAAATGCCGTGGCGCTGGAAGCATCTGTGCAATGATGAGCGCGTCAGATGTGAGATGGTTGGCTGAAGAGCGTAAAGGCAATCATCAAGCGGCAGCAGTGTATGCCGGCGGAAGGCGACGATGACAGCCTCTTCTTCGAGGGAAAGGACCGTGGAATGCGGGGCCTTCGGGCCTGTCGGAAGGTCAGCCAACGATGTCCGCTTCTTCCATTTGGCCACCGTCTTCTGATTGATCCCATAGCGCCTAGAAAGTGCTCTCAGGCTCTCTTGACTATTTTGTATTGCTCGACGGACTGCCTCTGTCGTCGTGGCGCTCCCGTGTAAAACTTGGCCCATAGTGCTTCCCTCCATTCCAAGGAAAAGATTGCACCATCAAAGTCCGGGATCAAACACCTAGGTATACTGTTGAAAAACTCTGGTTGAACCGGCTGTTTTCTCGTGATTCACTTTTCCAAGTGATTTGGGGGATTGTGGGAGCGGGAAAAAGGTTGGGGTCAAGCCGCAAGGGCCAGCTTTGCTCGTTTGAGCCGCCCGTCAGCAACCGCTGCTCGCACCTGCAACACCCGGTGAGCGTCGATCGGCGACCAGCGCATCTGACGCTTTCTGTTCATACGGGCATTTAACATTTACAAGGGCTGTGACTTGGTTTTTCGTGAAGCACCAATATCAAGTCGTCATCGGGATGATGCGGATAGATTTCTGTAACGAGCGGATCGTGGCCGGGTATTAGCCGGTCAGTTGAACCGGCAAGCTTTAGAACACGATCATGGCCTTCCAGCGTGTCGCCCACATGTGTGGTGATCTTGAACGGATTGCCAAGGCGGATATTATCAAAGAAATGTGCTGCATCTGAAGCAAGACACAGCTGCCCCCGCTTAGAATTGACCGTCACAGACTGCAGCCCGAGTGAGTGGCCCGGCACGTGATAAAGATGCACACCGGGGCAAAGCTCGGTATCACCATTGACGAAATCAACCCGCCCTTCGTAGTTGCTGGTGACCATGCGCAGAACATCCGAAAGCTCAAAGGGCGCGCGCATCATCTCATGACGCATATACCGACCGGTTGCAAAACGCATTTCTTCATCCTGTAGGACAAACCGCGCATTGGGAAACAGATCAAGATTTCCCGCATGGTCATAATGCAGGTGAGTGACGATCACTGTGTCGACGGATTCAGGCATGACGCCTAGTGACTTGAGTCCCTCTGTTGGACACCGCATAAAATCGCGGCCGCGTGCCTTGGCGCGCTCTGCATTAAAACCGGTATCGATAAGAATGGTGCGATCGGCAGATCGGATCAGCCAGACGTAGTAATTGATCGGTGAATGACCATCATGCGGATCGGAACCAACGAAGTAATCTGCAGTCGGTCGCATCGATGTCGCATATTGTATCGCGTAGACTTCAAATTCTGGCTTGTCGCTCATCACATTTGGTCTCTCAAGTACTGCAGGGCTTTCAGGAAATGAGGCCGGAATCTCGTCGGATCCTCGATCATCGGGAAATGTCCCAGTTCCGGTATTTCGGCGAATGTAACATTTTCTGAATCGGCCGCGTCCAGCAACCGGCGTGTGTTGGCAGGCGATGCCGAATAATCATAACTGCCTGTCAGCAAAGCAACAGGTTTTCCTGAGTTTGCGAGCGGAGCAGCAATCCGCGCGCCATCATACTCATTGCTGTAATAGGCCAAATCACCCATATAAATGCCGGGTCGTGCCTGGGAATAAATGGCGCATGCTTCATCGCGTTGCCGTTGCGGGCAATTGGGGCCCAGCATCGCACGAACATAAGCCGGATTATGTTGGCTGTCGGCGATGCGGGCGTCAGTAAGCAATTCGCTGCGGCGGCCAGGCGCTGTCATCGGCGCTTCCAGCGCAATGCAGCCAAGCACAAGATCCGGCCGTATCGCAGTCAGAGTGACAGCGATTGCAGCTCCCATCGAGCAGCCAACAATGATAACTGGTCCACCGGCGACCTGCTTAATGAAACTGGCACACCAGTCGAGATAGGCCGCCTCGCTCAATTGATAACCGGCAGTGGTTTCAAGGTTACCCTCGCCCGAAGACAGCCCATGCCATGGCATATCAAAGGCCATCATGCGGTAGGAATCCTGCAATTCCCGGTCTGCAAGTTGATGCAGATATTGTCGGCTATCGGCACCAGCCGTGTGCAGGAAGAGGATCGGTATACCACTCCCAGCTTCAATATGGTGGATGCTGGATTTGCGGCCATCATCGGTGTGCAAGCGTGTGCGATGGCCGGTAACAGCCGTTTCATCATGGTGAAAACCGAAGCCCTCAAAGTAAGGCAGATCAGGTCGTGACAATTCAATCAGGCGTTCAAGTCCAGCCAACGCCTGCGCTTGGTTCAATGGGTCCGCGGATATGACAATTCCGGTTTCGTGGCGCAACAGCGCGCCGAACGAATGGCTGCCGGGCGGCGGATCGGCACGTCCAATCTTGTCAAATGCCGCCTGTTGACCTTCCACCATAATATCCGGTTGTCCACATTCCGCTTGTGTAAGCAATCTTGGCTTTTCACACATCAATAGCCCGACGGCGGTCTCAGAGCTGCGGAGACAAAGTGCGAGTGACAGGCCGCGGCAATGCCAACCGAAAATCGGGTCAGCAACGGTTCGCGCGGCCCATGCTTTCAGATCAAGCGTCATGGCTATCAAGATAACGGAAGATCTCGGTGTGATCTGCACCTCGTCCCAGCTTTTCGCTCGCTTCGGCCCAAAGGCGCCGCGCTTCCCGCAAACCGGGCAAATCAAGGTCTAGTGCATCCGAGAGTGACGCAGCCAAGCCCACATCCTTTGCCATCAAATCCAGTGAGAAACCTGCCTTGCTGAAATCTCCACTCAGGACGAATTGAACAAGTTTGTTTTCAGTCGAGTTGTTGCGGCCCGTTGACGCGTTGATGACATTGACAAGGGTTTCCGGGTTGAGGCCGAATTTTTTACCAACAATCACCGCTTCGCAAGCCGCAGCAAGTCCGGCAGCTGAAACGTAGTTGTTCAGCGCTTTGGATGCATGGCCCGATGCCAATGGCCCGGTTCTGTAGACCGTTCCCATGGCTTCGAGGATCTTCGTCACCGGGGCAACAGCATCTTCGTGATCTGAACCCAGCATGATGGCAAGCGTTCCGGCAATCGCTTTGCGGACACCACCTGAAACCGGCGCATCTAGAAGGCGAATATTTTGCTCCGCCAATTGCGCACCTAGCTTGCGTGTTTCCACGGGATCGGACGAGCTCATATCGACGATCGTTGCGCCTGCAGCCAGGTTTGCTGTGAGACCGGAATTGCCGTCGCCAGACCCCATGCAGACTTTGTGAACAATCGCCGAGGTCGGCAACATTAGGATCACGATGTCGCAGTTGCGGCCGAGGTCTTCCCCCGAAGCCGCAACGCTCAATCCGGTTTCCTTTGCAACCAACGCTGCCGCATCGGGATGCGCGTCCAGAAGCGTTGGCTGATAGCCCGCTTTGACAAGGCATCGAACCATGGGCGCTCCCATGGTTCCAATACCAACAACGCCCAGCTTGATTTGTGCCTCAGATTTCATTCATCTCTCCAAGAACGGTCCGTGCAATACGGAAGCTGTCGACCATCGCTGGTACGCCGCAATAAATGCCGACCTGCAACAGGATTTCCTTGATCTCATCAGGGGTCAGGCCATTGTTGATTGCACCGCGAATATGGGCTGCCAGTTCATGCGGCCGGTTCAATGCACTGATCATGGCAAGATTGATTGTGGAACGGGTTTTGCGGTCCAGTCCTTCACGGCCCCAAACTTCACCCCAGCAATATGTCGTGACAAGTTCTTGCAGGTCCCTGCCGAAATCATCAACGTTTGCCAGCGCTTTGTTCACATAGTCTTCACCGAGCGTTTCCTTGCGGATTTTCAAGCCTTTGTCATAGATTGCCTTGTCCATTGAAGTCGTCCTTTTATGTTTGCAGGTTGGGTTTGTTTTAGGAAGCTGTGAGTTCGATGTTTCGTTACGGCGGAGAACTTCAATTGTCCGACGTCAGCGAGACCTGTCGCAAACCTTTAATGGCAGATAAAACTCAATTTTCTGTATTCAAAACCGACTAAACGCGCTTTAGATTGGCAACCTTTTCGAGGCTATTGAGAACTAAATTCTACGCTAAACAGCTCTGCGACAGAACTGCAAACCCGGGATCAAGCAACTGCCCACCTGTAACCCCAACGATCACGGTACCAGAATGATCTTACCGTGGGCGCTGCCGTTTTTGAGCCTTTCGAGTGCTTTGGCAAAATTGGCCAGTGGCAGGTTGTCGGCGATTTGCGGCACCAACTGACCCATTGACCAGAGATCGAAAATTTCCATTTGAACGCGTTCAATCCAATCAGGATCGCGTTCGCGATAATCTGACCACTGCAACCCGGTGACAGCAATGTTTTTCAAAAGCAGATAATTGGCCTTGATCGTTGGAATGCTGCCTGCAGCAAAACCGATTACCACCAGACGACCACGCCAAGCCATTGCCCGCAGCGCAGCTTCGGTAACTGCGCCGCCAACCGGATCGATCACGATGTCGACGCCATATCCATCTGTCGCAAGTTTGACTGCATCGCGCAGCCCGTCGCGGAGATTATCCATTTCCAGATCAATGGTCTCGTCGCAGCCAGCCGAACGCGCCAACTCGGCATTACGTCCACCTTTAACGCCACCAATGACTGTTCCTGCACCCAGTGCTTTTGCGAGTTGTACGGCTGCAGAGCCGACCCCGCCGGAAGCACCAAGAACCAAAACCCGGTCTCCGGGCTGAATATTGGCTCGTTCTACGAGCGCAAAATGTGCGGTCTGGTAAACGAGACTGAGTGCAGCTGCGACATCAAAAGGCATAATGGCGGGCATTTTGAAACAGTTGTCAGCGGAGGTGCAAATCTGCTGGGCATAGGCGCCATATTCGACCTGGACGGCAACCTTGTCACCGACGGACAGCTTGGTCACTCCGGTGCCAACTTTAGAGATAATACCGGCACCAGCCTTGCCGGGTGAAAACGGCAATGGCGGCTTTATCTGATAACTGCCTTCCATCACCAAAATATCCGGGAAATTCACTTCAGCAGCATGAAGATCGACCACCACTTGTCCGTCACCGGGCGTAAGCGATGGCAGCTCCTCGATGCGGGCATCTTCAATTGGTCCAAATTGGCGAACGAGAACGGCCTTCATCGCGACGTCTCCGTATCGATGCGGTTGTCATTGGCAACGAGATCATTATTGGCTCCAAGCCCGGGAGCGCGCGCAGTTCCAGTATTGGCGCGGAACAACTTTGCAATCGGAACTGGCAAGGCTGTGATGCGATCACCTGCAGTGTTTTCAACCTCGGGATCAAATAGACCACGTTGGCGAAAATGCGGATCTTGAAACGCCTGCTGTAATCCCTGAACCACCGAACAGCAACAATCTGCCACTTCGAAAACCTCGCTCCAGTGCTGACTACTTTGTCCGGCAATAATGTGCGCAACCGCTTGGGTAGTGGCTTCAGGGTCGCGCGTATCGTCACGCAATGCCGTTTCGAGATCGATTGCCTCGACAAATGTTTCCCAGAACTTTTGCTCAAGGGGAGCTGCTGCCAGAAATTTTCCGTTAGACGTAGGATAGAGCCGATAGCGGCAGCTTCCACCCGTCACTAAAGCGTCGCCGGTTCCTGGCCACTTCGCGGTTGCTGCTCCCTCCCCAATTGCCCAATAGACAAAAGGAAAAAGGCCGTCGCACATCGCGATATCAAGGTAAGAGCCGTTACCAGTTTTGTCCCTATTTCGCAGGGCAAGCAGAATGTTGATTACCGCCGGATATGTGCCCCCGGCGATATCAGCAATCAAGGCCGGTGGAATGACCGGTGTTTCGGCGGTACCAAGGCTCAAGGCGAGAAGACCCGTGTCTCCGATGTAGTTGAGATCATGTCCAGCTCGCGCTGAACGAGGTCCGGTCTGCCCATATCCTGTAATCGAGCAATAGATTATGCCTGGATTGATTGCCGCCATCTCTTTATAAGATAGTCCAAGCCGGGCCATCACGCCCGGCCGGAACTGTTCAACGATGACATCCGCCTGTTTGAGAAGTGGCAGGAGCTTTTCGCGGTCGGCCGGGTTTTTCAGGTCAAGCGCCAGTGATTTTTTGCCCCGGTTGAGCATGGCGAAATTAACACTGTCAGTGCCCCATTTTGGCGTGTAGTCGCGCATATCCTCGCCTTTGCCTGGACGCTCGATCTTTATGACTTCCGCTCCGGCTTCCGCAAGAAACAGAGTGGCCATTGGCCCGGGCAAAAGTGTCGAGAAATCAAGTACGCGGATTCCGTCTAGTGGTCCTGTCACAGTTATAACCTCCGCATTACAGGCGAACTTTCAGCCAGCTCGCTATCACGCCCACAATGCCTTTTCTGAAAGTCAGCACGCAAATGATGAAAACGCCACCCTGAATGATGAGAACCAACGGCCCCAAATTGGCGAGATAGTTCTGCATGGCAACAATCACCGCTGCCCCAACAATCGGTCCGAAAATTGTGCCCATGCCACCGATCAGTGTCATCAGAACAACTTCGCCCGACATCGTCCAGTGGACATCCACCAGCGAAGCCAAGTGGAAAACCATCGCTTTGGTACCGCCAGCCATACCGGACACGCCAGCGGAGATCACGAATGTGAGAAGTTTATAGCGTTGGACTTCGTAACCGAGTGAGATCATCCGAGGTTCGTTTTCGCGAATACCCTTAAGCACTTCGCCAAATGGCGAATGAATGACCCGGTAAAGGATCAAAAAACCCAGAGTAAAGATCGCGGCGACCATCCAGTAAAAATTCTGGTCACTCGACATGTCAATCAAGCCAAAGAGGTGGTTGCGCGGGATACTTTGCAACCCATCTTCGCCCCCCGTGACTGGCGATTGAAGCGCGTAGAAATAGACCATCTGGGCGAACGACAACGTGATCATCGCGAAGTAAATACCCCGGCTCTTGATAGCCAGAAACCCGAAAAGAGCGCCAAGCAATACTGTGACGAAAACGGCGAAAAGTATCGAAACTTCAGGCGGCATACCCCAGATTTTGGCGGCATGGCCGGCTGCGTATCCCGCTCCGCCAAAAAACGCAGCATGGCCGAAAGACAACAGCCCCCCGAAGCCAAGCATCAGGTTGAACGCAGCCGCAAAGAGCGCAAAGCAAAGCAGTTTCATCACGAAAACTGGATAGAGAAATTGAGGCGCGATGATTATGAAGGCGCCCACGAGACCAAAGGCAATCAACTGATAGCGAAAGGATTTCGCGGTGTTGTCTGCGCCATGCGAAGCATCGCTGACGCTCGAATGGATCGTCGTATTCACTGACATGCTCTAAGCCTCCCGCCCGAAGATGCCGCTTGGCTTGAACAGCAAGACAAGAGCCATAATGATGAAGATGATTGTAGTGGAACCTTCGGGATAAAAGACCTTGGTGAGGCCCTCCACCAGGCCGAGCGAAAAGCCACTGATGATCGCGCCGAGAATGGAACCCATCCCCCCAATCACGATCACCGCGAAGACGACGATGATCAGGTCGTTGCCCATAACTGGATTGACCGAATAAACCGGAGCCGCAAGAACGCCTGCAAAAGCCGCCAGAGCCACACCGAACCCGTAAGTCAGCGTCACAAGTATCGGCACATTGATGCCAAAAGCACCCACCATTTCCGGGTTTTCTGTTGCTGCGCGCAAATAGGCGCCCAACCGGGTTTTCTCGATGAGAAACCAGGTGCTGAAACAAACCAGCATCGACATCACGATGATGAAGGCGCGGTATTTTGGCAAATACATGAAGCCCAAATTCACACCACCACTCAAGATGTCGGGGATGGGATAGGGCTTGCCTGAAACGCCATAGGAATACTGAAACACACCGGTAATCACCAGCGTCAGACCAAATGTGAGAAGCAGGCTGTAAAGATGGTCAAGTTCATGCAGCGGACGCAACATGGTTCGCTCGATCAACACGCCAAAAGCACCAACGATCAGTGGTGACAATGCCAGCGCGAACCAGAACGGAACGCCCAAAAACTTCAGCATTATCCACGATACGAATGCACCCATCATATAGAGCGCACCATGGGCGAAGTTGATAATATTCAACAGGCCGAAGATGACCGCCAGACCCAGACTTAGCACGGCATAGAATGAGCCGTTGATCAGTCCAAGCAGCACTTGGCCAAACAGCGCCTGCGGTGGAATTCCCAAGAGTTCGAACATGATTTGCCCCTAAATTCCAAGATACCCCTGGATTTTCTCCAGGTTTGCTTCGATCTCATTATTGTGGAACTCGTCAACCACCTGCCCTTCTTGGACAATGTAGTGTCGGTCGGCGAGTTTGCGGGCGAAGTGAAAGTTCTGTTCAACCATCAAAATGGTGTATCCGGCTGCCTTCAGGCGGCGGACTGTGTGACCAATCTGCTGAATGATGACCGGCGCCAATCCTTCGGTCGGTTCATCCAACAAGATAAAGCGGGCACCGGTGCGCAGGATGCGTGCAATCGAGAGCATTTGCTGTTCGCCACCGGAGAGCTTGTTGCCGTAGCTGTCCAATCGCTCCTTGAGGTTGGGAAACAGCTCATAGATCGCCGAAAGCTCAAAGCCGCCATCCGCGATTTTTGGAGGCAGCAAAAGGTTTTCCATCACCGAGAGACTGCCGAAAATACCTCGACTATCCGGCACATAACCAATGCCCTGACGGGCAATTTCGCGCGCAGGTTTGTTGATCAATTCGGCATCGCCAAATTTGATAGAACCTGAGCGGGCCTTCAAGAGCCCCATGATGGCTTTGAGCGTGGTCGTCTTGCCAGCGCCATTGCGGCCCAACAGTGTAACCAACTCGCCCTTTTTGACCGTCAAATTGATGTTGTGAAGCACGTGACTTTCGCCGTACCAGCCCTGAAGACCGGAAACGTTCAAAAGCGCATCCGGTGCAACCGCTGCAGAAGGTTCCTTGAGAAGGTTGTCACTCATGGGTGTCATCGACCTCTCCAATATAGGCTTCAATAACCGCCGGGTTGCGGGAAACCTCGGCATAGGTGCCTTCGGCAAGAACCGCTCCGCGCGCCAGCACAGTGATCGTGTCGGAAAGCGTCGCAACAACCGAAAGATTATGCTCGACCATTAAAACCGTTCGTGTTTTCGCGAGACGTGAAATGAGTTCGGACGTCCGTCCGATATCTTCCTGACCCATGCCAGCCAATGGTTCATCCAGCAGGAGAAGTTTTGGATCGAGCGCCAACGTCGTGGCGATCTCCAATCCGCGTTTCCGTCCATAAGGCAAATCGGCCGCGCGATGGTGGCGTAAATCGGCAAGGCCTACTTCTTCGAGAAGCGAGACCGCTTCGTCTTCCAGTGCGCGCAGGCATTTGTTTGAACGCCAGAAATCAAACGATCCGCCATGAACGCGTCGCTGCAGCGCCAGCCTTACATTTTCCTGGACGCTCATGTCGCCAAAGACTGCCGAGATCTGAAATGACCTCACCATGCCCCGGCGGGCAATGGCAGCAGGTGCTGCATCGGTGATATCCTTGCCCAAGTAGGAAATCTTACCCTTGCTCGGCTGCAGAAATTTCGTAAGCAAATTGAAACAGGTCGTCTTGCCCGCTCCATTTGGACCGATCAGCGCATGAATAGTATTGGGACGCACTGACAAATCCACATTGTCTACAGCCGTTATGCCTCCGAACACCTTGGTCAAACCCCTGGCGGTCAGAATGTACCCGGCCTGATCGTCGTTAACTGATGTCATAGGATCAGACTTCCTTGCAGAAATGCGACGCCTTCGGGTGAAGGCGTCGCTTGAAACCAGAGCTTACTTCTTGACCAAAGCGCAAGTGCTTTTGGCGAGAGGCATGAAGGCTTCTTCTGCCGGGATTTCACGGATGACTTCGGAAACATCATCAGCGTCATCGGTGTCACCAGGCGCTCTGACCTTCGCCAGATACATGGTGTGCATCATCCGGCCATCTTCCCGAATTTTTCCGTCCTTGGCGAAAAAGTCGTTGATGGCGTTTTCACCCATCCACTTGCGCACAGTTACAGAATCGTCTGTGCCAGTGGCTTCAATTGCCTTGAGGTAATGAGTGGTTGCAGAATAAATGCCAGCCTGGATCATCGTTGGCATGGTGCCGTGACGTTCCTTGAAGCGCTTTGAGAACTCGCGTGTTTCATCATTGTAGTTCCAGTAGAAACCGGTCGTGTAGGTGAGGCCCTGAGCAACATCGAGACCAAGGGCATAAAGATCGGTCAGGAACACCAGCATGCCGGCGATGGTCTGACCGGACTGGACAACACCGAATTCACTGGCCTGTTTCAGCGCGGTCGAAAAGTCGGTTCCGGCATTTGCGAAGGCTACCACCTGTGCGCCCGAAGACTGAGCCTGAAGAATGAATGAACTGTAGTCAGTTGCCTTGAACGGGTGGCGGACAGAACCCACAACCTTGCCGCCAAGTTCCTTGACGACAGTTGCGGTATTTTCCTCAAGTGAATGACCGAAAGCATAGTCAGCTGTGACGAAGTACCAGTCGGTCAGGCCGCTTTTTACGATGGCATTGCCGGTTCCGGTGGCCAGCGCGAACGTGTCATAAACGTAGTGAATGCCGAGAGCCGAGCATTCAGCATTTGTCAGCGCTGTTGAAGCTGAGCCGGCAGCAATCGTCAGGATTTCCTTTTCCTTGCCGATGTTCTGGATAGCAATGGCGGCGGCGGAATCGGTGGATTCGATAATCATGTCGACACCGTCACGGTCAATCCATTCGCGTGCGAGGTTCGAAGCCACGTCAACGCGGTTCTGATAGTTTGCCGAGATGACTTCGATCGGCTTGCCTGCGACCTTGCCGCCAAAATCTTCGACAGCCATTTCTGCGCCGAGAACTGCGCCCATGCCGCCGTTGGCGGAGTAAACACCGGTCATATCAACCATAGCGCCGATCTTGACGGTGTCGTTGGAAATTTCCTGCGCCATGGCGGTGCTCGCCCACAGCATCATCGTAGCGGTAAATCCAGTTACGAGTTTCATATTTTCATACCCTCCCACAGAGTTTAATGGCTTTTAGCCGCGTGAATGCGGCAGCGAATTGATAAATGCAAGCTGCGTGCCAGTTGCCCTGCCTCCGCCCTGAGTAATCATTCATTGAACAAAGGGCTGCCAATGCGCCACAAAGCGGTAAGGGGCGGGGCCAAAGGCAGGTTAGACGCCCGCTTGTGGAAAAAACCAACCATTTCAAGCATTCGCTTTTGATCATGATCACGATAAAAAAACACTGATTCGCATTTACCCCACAAATTCCTCGGGGTACGGGCACCATATGTGTTGTCGTCACGGACACCGTGTTGTAGTTGTGTCTTCCTTGCGGACAAAATTACCGCACTGACTTTAACGACGACACAAAAAGGGTGTGGATTGTCAGATATTGCGACTACAGGCGTCAAAGCCTTGATCATTACCGATGAAAATGGACACCTGCTATTTCAGCTGGGCGGCAAGGACCGTCGTTTAAAGGCGCTCGCAACAGATCCGAATTGGATTGCCGAAGCCATTGAGCGCCGCATCATGCCGGTCCTGTTAAATGATGCAAGCTATGTCGCTCTGGCAACAACCATACAGGGCGGACGCCTCGTTTTGTTGTTCGAAAATGTTTCTGAGACGGTAATGCGATTTTTCACCCAGGTGGAGTTTGCATTCGACATTATCGAGCACATCCTCACCGATCCATTTGACGCAATGGCAGTTATTGATGCGAAAGCCCGACTGGTCTTTGTTTCCCCGATACATGAGAAATTTTTTGGCCTGAAAACTGGCGAATCCGTCGGTCGGAATGTGCGTGACGTCATCCAAAACACCCGGTTACATCATGTTGTGCGAACCGGGGTGGCCGAGGTCGGCCAGATCCAGAAAATGCAGGGCAGTGAGCGTGTGGTTTCGCGTCATCCTATACGCCACGATGGCAATGTTGTCGGAGCAATTGGACGGGTTATGTTCAAAGGCCCACAGCAAGTCGATGCGCTTGCCCGGCAAATCAAGGCGCTCGAAAAGGAAATCGAGACCTATCAATCGCAAACAAAAGAGGCCTTGCGTGGCGAGGAATTTCTTCATGCAATTATTGGCCAGAGCCCATCCATCCAGGCATTGCGCGACCAAATCCGCAAAGTCGCGCCACTTGATATTCCGGTTCTCATTCAAGGTGAATCAGGTACGGGTAAGGAACTGGTTGCCAAAGCGCTGCACATGCTCAGCCCGCGCTACCAGGGCCGATTGATAACCGTCAACGCCGCCGCATTGCCCGTTTCCCTGGTGGAAAGTGAGTTGTTCGGATACGAGGCCGGCTCGTTCACCGGTGCAGACAAAAAAGGTCGTCCCGGCAAATTCGAGCAGGCAGACAAAGGAACCATCTTTCTCGATGAAATCGGCGATATGCCGTTGGAAGTTCAGTCAAAGTTACTCCGTGTCCTGCAGGACAGGATTGTAGAACGTGTTGGCGGGGATAAACCGCGTCACATTGATTTCCGGCTTTGTAGTGCGACAAACAGGGATCTTGAGAAATTCATCGACGAACAGAAATTCAGACTCGATCTCTTTTTCAGAATAAGCCCTGTCATTTTGAAGGTGCCGCCTCTTTCCGAGAGGCCCGACGATATACCGCTGCTTGTCGCGCATTTCCTGAAGGATCTATCTGCCCAGTATAACAGGGCAGTACCGGAAGTGGATCATGCAGTGTTCGATTTTCTTAAGGATCGACCATGGCCGGGTAATGTGCGCGAGTTGAGGCATGTTATTGAGCGCGCTTATGTTTTCCATGAGAACAACCGGCTCGGAATCACCGATTTCGCCCATGTAAGCGAGCAGCCTATTGTGTCTTTTGTCAGCAAGCCCAGTCCTGCCACAGCAGCGGAGCCTAATCAGGCTGCATCCTTGAAAACCGCTTTGAACCAACTGGAAAGCGAGATGATTGTCGAGGCAATGACGCGCTTTGAAGGCAACAAGAAGAAAGTTGCGGAATTCCTCGGCGTCTCGCGATCTTACCTCTACAAAAAACTGGAAGAACAATAGTTTTTTGCGGCCGACTGTTTGCACGAACTACATTTTCTGTCGACATTGTCCGTATCGAAGGCACTGTGGGTTGCGCTGGTGAGTTTCTGACTGCCGTTCCCTTCCAACGGGGAGAAGAACCATCACTCACCCGATGTGGCATGCATATTGCGTAGACCTTTCCGAACTGAACGGAAAAGGCATTAGGATGAGTATCAACGTTTCGAAGACGGCACGGCAAGAATCCGAATTACCATGCGACTCGCTGCCAGTCTTGCCTTCGGAAGGAAACTTCAGTTTTCTATCCGGGCTCCGTGTTGTGGATCTGACGACCTCAATCGCCGGTCCCTATGCCACCATGCTGCTTTCGGATTTCGGCGCTGAAGTGATCAAGATCGAGCGTCCGGAAGGCGATGATGCCCGACAATGGGGGCCGCCTTTTCTGAACGGACATTCGCTTTGGTTCAATTCTGTCAATCGCAACAAAAAAAGTGTTGTGCTCGATTTGCGGCGCGAGGCCGACTTTGAAAAACTGATGCTGTTGGTGGCTTCAGCCGACATCTTCGTGACAAATCAACCGCCCAATGTGCAACGGAAACTCAACCTCGATCCTGACAGCCTCAGGAAAGTGCGCGAGGATCTGATCTTTGTATCGATCACAGGTTTCGGCCTGACAGGAGAACGCGCGGATTTAACCTGTTATGATCTGATCGCGGAAGGCTATTCGGGAATTATGGACGTAACCGGGGCTGAAGGTGGCCCAGCACAAAAAATAGGTGCGCCGGCTGCAGACATGCTGGCTGGCCAAGATGCGGCAATGGCAGTAATGGCAGCCGTTTTTGAACGAAGTCGGAGCAACAAAGGTCACACGATCGACATCAGTCTTGTCGAAAGCATGACCCGTTTCCTCACCTGCCGGATTTCGTCTTATCTTGGTTCAGGCGAAGTGCCACGACGCTCGGGCGGCACCGACAGCGTCATTGCAGTCTACCAATCCTTTGAGACGGCCGATCTGCCGCTAAATCTAGCGTTGGGATCAAATGCTATCTGGGCCCGCTTCTGGAACGCCGTCGGGGACCCGAAATTCGGCGCTCAACCCGAGTTCTCCAACAATACAGAGCGACGCGAAAATCGCACAAAAATCGTCGCACGGATTCAAGGGATATTGCTAAAGAAATCCCGTTCCAGCTGGCTAGAGGTGTTTGCAGAAGCGCGAGTTCCGGCCGGGCCTATCAACCGGATCGACGAGGTCGCTGGTGACGCACATTTGCGTGACCGCGGTATGTTCTTCAATCTGAGCAATGGTGAAGATGATGCAACCCCGCAAATCGGCTTGGGCATTCACATCAATGGGAAATCCAGTGTCCCTCGCTCAGCGCCGCCGAAATTGGGCGAACACAATGCGGAATTCGCACAATTTTTTGCAAAGTCATTGACGGAATAAAGCCTGGGGTCACAAAACCCGGTTAAAGGAAGAGAAGGAAGAAACCATGACATTCACGCAGATTACCTATGAGGAAGCTGGCCCCGTTGGCACCATCACCATCAATCGCCCTGATGATGGCAACATGTTCACAGAGACAATGTGTCACGAAATTCGCGACTGCATCGAACTGATCCGTCGTGAAACCCGTACTCGCGTCATCGTTCTGACTGGTGCGGGGGACAAATTCTTCTGTATCGGCGGCCAGAAGGACGGCATGGAGAAAACCAAGCTCTATGCAGGCACACTGCCAACGCTTGAAATGTACGAAGCCATCGACAAATTGCAGAAGCCGGTAATAGCAAGTGTAAACGGTTTTGCCGTTGGCGGCGGCAACGTGCTGCAAATGGTTTGCGATGTGACCATCGCCAAGGAAAGCGCCATTTTCCGCCAGGTCGGTCCCATGATGGGCTCTTTCGATGCCGGTTATGGGACCTGGTATCTGGAAGATATCGTTGGCAAGAAGCGCGCCAAGGAAATCTGGTACGCCAATCCCAAGATGACCGCTGCCTATGCCATGGAAATTGGCCTGATCAACCGCGTGGTTCCTGACGCGGATCTGAAAGAGAAAACTTTGGAATTTGCACTTGAGATTGCTGATCGCGGTGCATTCGCTCTGGCTTCCATCAAGGGCGCATTCAATGCACGCCACGGCGGCGTTGGGGGTCTCTCCCGCGTGACCCACGATCTGTTGCTTGGCCAATATCTCGGCACTGAAGAAGCCAATGAACTGAAAAGCAGCTTCAGTGAACGCCGCAAGCCAGATGCCTCGAAATTTGGCCAGTGAGGGCACGATGAGACCATTCCTCACTCTGCATGATCCGGCAACCGCGCGTGGTTTCTACGACAAGGGGCTGTGGACAGAAGATACTTTCTACAGCCTGTTGGCGCATCACGCGGCCAAACGCCCGGAAAGCATGGCATTACGAGACGGCCGTTCGAGGCTTGACTGGCTCACGCTCAAGGCGCGCGTTGATGCCATGGCTGATGACCTGTGTGAACGCGGCATTACAGCGGGAGACCGCGTATCTGTCTGGATGGGTAATCGTGTCGAGACAATCATCGCATTTCTGGCCTGTTCGCGGGAGGGGATTGCCTGCAATCCTTCACTGCACAAGACCTACACTTGCGACGACATCATTGAACTGCTCACTGAGCTGCAATCCAAAGCATTAATCACGGAACCGGGCTGGGGGGCGGACAGGGCATCAAAAGATTTCGAAGCCATGCTGGCAGACCTGCCGTTTCTCAAGCGGGTCTATACACCCGAAAAGTTTCCCATGCATATCACGCAGCTCGCGCGCGAGCCGCACGCCAATCCTGATAGCATTGCCTATCTGGCCTTTACATCCGGCACGACTGGGAAGCCGAAATGCGTCATGCATTCCTGCAATACGCTTCTAGCCAATGCGAGAGACCTCGTTCGCGACTGGAACATCGATGCAAGCTCAACGATGCTCACGCTGAGCCCGTTGTCACATCACATCGCCTGGGTTGCTGTTGGGCAGTGGTTGGTCTGCGGCTGTGAACTGGTCACCGACGATCCCCCGAAAGACATGAGCCGTCTCGACTGGATCGTCGCAACAAACGCGGTTTATGTAATGGGGGTGCCTACGCATGCGATGGATATTCTGGCCGAACAACGTCGGCGGAAAATTGATCGTTTGGGCGATGTGCGCATATTCTATATGGCAGGATCGCCCATTCCCGAAGTTGTCGCAAAGTCTTTTGTAGATCAGGGTATAACGCCGCAGAACATCTATGGCATGACGGAATCCTCGTCACATCAATACACTCATCCCGATGACCCCGAGAATATCTGGATTTCGACCTGCGGGCGCGGGGGGCCTGCCTATGAAGTCAAAATCTGGGACCGGGACAACCCTGATCAAGAAGCTCCAGCCGGTAAAACTGGTGAGATCGGTGGGCGCGGTGCCGCTTTGATGCTGGGTTACTATTCCAACCAAGCTGCGACAGAGAAAACCTTCAATCGCCATGGTTATCTAATGTCGGGCGATCTGGGCTCTTTTGATGCTGACGGCAATCTCAAAATTGAAGGGCGTGTGAAGGATCTCATTATTCGCGGCGGTCACAATATTTATCCTTCGCAGATCGAAGCACGCGCGTTAACTCATCCAGCAGTCAGCAAAGCGGCGGCATTTCCAATCCCTGATGAACGTCTGGGCGAAAAGGTCTGCCTTGCAATTATCGGCACACTCACTGCGGAAGATATGCTGGCCCATTTGAGCCGGGAAGGTCTGTCGAAGTTCGACATGCCCGAATGGTTTCTGACACTTAATGAACTGCCGCTGACTGCAAGTGGTAAAATCCTCAAACGCGAACTCAGTGAAATGGCTAAACGCGGAGAAATCACCCCAACGGCTGTGCGCTATTTCGAAAAGAAAGAGGCTACGATTTGAGCATCAATCTTGAAAAGCGCGATGGCTGCGCGCTGCTTACGCTCAACCGGCCCGAAGCGCTCAATGCGCTTTCCTTCGATATCCTGCGCCAGATTGGTGAGGCCATTGACGAGGTAGCCGGATGGACAGATGTGCGCGCACTTCTGATTACCGGTGCAGGCGACAAAGCATTTTGCGCTGGTGCAGACATCAAAGAATTACGCAACCGGACATTGGCAGCGCAAAAACGGGGCTCGGAATTTGGCCAGGCCGTATTCAGCAAGCTTGACCGCTTGCCAATCGCATCCATTGCACTGGTCAATGGCTATGCTTTTGGTGGCGGCAGCGAATTGGCCATGGCCTGCACCTTCCGACTGGCATCCGCCAGTGCAGTTTTCGGCCTGCCAGAAATCAAGCTTGGCCTTATTCCCGGCTATGGCGGCACTCAACGGCTACCGCGCCTCGTCGGCGAGGCTCGCGCGCTGGACATCATCATGACCGGTCGCAACGTCAAGGTCGTAGAAGCCGAACGAATTGGCCTCGTCAATAGAATTGTTGAAGGCGACTTGTTTGAAGCCGGGCTCGAATTTGCCGGGCGCTTTACGCGCTACAGCTTGCCAGTGCTGGAGCTCGCGCGCCGGGCTGTTCAGCGCTCAGGCGACGGAACGCTGCAAGAGGGCCTGCAAGTGGAAGCCGACCTTTCAACGCTGGCCTTTCAAACCCACGACGCCGAAGAGGGCATGGCCGCTTTTCAAGAAAAACGCAAACCGGAGTTTCAGGATGGCTGAAGGACAAATTATCGTAACTGGAGCCTCCAAAGGGATCGGGCTTGCTATTGCGGAAGAACTCGCGCGCCGCGACTATCAAGTCGTCAGCCTGTCGCGTTCGGGCGGTGGAATTGGCAAGCAGATCATCTGCGATATGACCGATGAGAACGCCGTACGAGCCGCATTTTCTGAAGTCGCCTCGGACGGCCCGGTTGTTGGTTTGGTCAACAATGCCGGCGTCCATATCGGCGGTTCGATCTCGACACTCACAACTGCCGATTTCAATAAAACCATGGCGCTGAATGCGACCGCTGTGATGGTTGCAGCGCGCGAAGTGTATCCGCTCCTGCGCGAGACTGGCGGCACCATCGTCAATATCGGCTCGTTCTTCGACAAACTGGGCGTGCCTGACAATCTGGCATACTGCGCCTCCAAGGCAGCGGTCGCTGCAATGTCACGCTGTATGGCCGTTGAATGGGCCGCAGATGGCATCAAGGTCATGAACGTTGCGCCCGGTTACATCGAGACCGATCTCAATCGTGATTTTCTGGCGCGCGAAAAAGTCCGCGCCTGGATGAAAAACCGGATACCCACCGGCGGAGCCGGAAAGCCGGAAGATGTGGCACGGATGGTTGCCGCCATCTTTTCGGAAAACATCGGCTTCCTGACAGGTGAGACAATTTACATCGACGGTGCGCAAGGGATGAACCACTGATGAAACTGCTCGAAAAAGTTCTGGCCGCGAGAAATTGGAACGACGAGGAACGCCAAATCCTTGATCAGGTCCAGCGCATGGTCAATGAGGTGATTGCCGCCAATGCGGAGCACACCGACCGTACCAGTGAATTTCCCTGGAAAAATGTCGAGGCCATCAATGAATTGGGATTGAATACGATCTTCATTCCCGAAAAATTCGGCGGCATGCAGATGGCCTTCAAACTCTATCTGGAAATTGTAACCGTCATTTCAGAAGCATGTGCATCAACCGGTATAATTTACGCGACCAATTACCATGCGATGAAGCCCCTCATTGATTTCGGTAATGACCAGCAACGTGCGCGCTTGCTGCCGCGCATCGCCGAAGGCGGGCTGGCGGCACTGGCAATTACCGAAACCACGGCTGGATCAGATGCGACCGGCATGAAAACCAGCTTCACGCCCGATGGCGACGATATCGTCATAAATGGATCGAAGATCTTCATCTCCAATGGTGATGTCGCTGATCTTTATCTGGTGTTTGGCAAATGGTCAGAAATCGACGATCCCAAGAAATCGATATCCGCCTTGATTGTTGAAAAAGGTACTGAAGGTTTCAGCGTCATCTCCAAAGAGCGGAAGATGGGGCACAATGGTTCTTCCACTTGTGCGCTGGCCTTCGATGACGCGCGGGTGCCGCGCACCAATCTGTTGTGCGATCCAGGTGACGGGCTGAAAATATTGCTCGCTTCGCTGAACAAATCCCGGCCATCGGTTGCCGCTCACGCCCGCGGGATTACGCGGGCCGCATTCCGTGACATGGTCGCCTATGGCAATGAACGGGTGCAGTCGGGCAAAGCTGTTCTCGATTTTCAAGCCAACCAATTCACGCTTGCAGATCTGGCGAGTGAACTGGTGATGATCGAACGCTGGCTGGATTATCTGGCTGATCTGATTGATGGCGGAGATACAGACTTCGGCTTGGAAGCCTCCCTTGCCAAACTGCGCGCCTCGGATCTGGCCATGAAGATGACCACCGAATGCGTGCAGTTTCATGGCGGCTACGGTTACTGCCAGGATTATCGCGCGGAACGACTGATGCGCGATGCCAAAATCACCCAAATCTGGGAAGGCACCAACCAGGTTCACCGCCAACTCATCGGACGGAGCTTCAGAAGCAAATGACGAAAATCAAAAAAGTAGCCGTCTGCGGCGCGGGCGGCACCATGGGCGCGGGTATTGCGCTGGTCGCAGCACGAGGCGGTTTGGAAACCATATGTTTCGATCGCTCTGCAGAGGGCCTCGCTCGATCGCGCAAAGCAGCGGAGAAGTTTCTCGGCAAATCGGTTGAGCGCGGTCGCATGTCGCTAGAGGAAAGCCAGGCGATCCTAGACCGCATGACGGATCAAACAGAGTTGTCGGCACTGGCTGATTGCGATCTGATCATCGAAGCGATCTTTGAGAATCTCGAAGCCAAGCAGGCGCTGTTTGGTGAGCTGGATGGTATCTGCAAACCTGAAACCATCTTTGCTTCAAATACCTCGACACTCTCAATTACCCAGATTGCAAGCGGCTGTGGCCGGGAAGACCGGGTGGTCGGCATGCATTTCTGCCTGCCTGCCCAAATGATGAAATTGATCGAAATGTCGCGCGGATTGAACACTTCGGACGAGACCTTCCAGACCTCTTGGGACTGGACCGAAACCGTGGGCCAGTTGCCGGTCGAAACGCAAGACAAGCCAGGCTTCATTCTCAATGCTTTGCTGGTGCCTTTTAACAATGATGTCATTCGGGCGATTGAGGCGGGACTGGCCAGTCCAGAAGACATTGATACCGCGATCAAGAGTGGCCTGGGTTACAAGATGGGGCCATGTACACTGCTTGATCTCATAGGTCTTGATACGCAAATCCTGCTCGGCGAAGCTTTCTATCCGATCACCCTTGATCGCCGTGCGTCTGTCCCGCCATTGCTTCGGCGGATGGTGGCCGCAGGCAAGCTCGGCAATAAATCAGGCCAGGGGCTGCTCATTGGCTCTGCGTCTGAGCGCGCGGAAAATGCGCCCGACTTTCAGATTCATCAAAGTGGCGAAAGCCGGTCTTTTCCAGCGGGCGACGCATTCGTCTCACGCGCAAAAGAGGCCGGCGAAGTGAGCATCCATCTCGGAGGCGGCTTCAAACCTGACACCACACAAACTGCGGTTCTGGTGGAACTCGATACCGAATGCTTGGGTGTTCATACCAGTGAAGATATGGGTCGGGAAGGCTCGAATACGGTTGGATTTGCCCGCTACCGGAATGGCAATGATGCCCCTTCCAGTTTGATTGAACTGGTTCGCCAACCAGGCACAGATCCGGCTGCATTGCGCGCTGCTCGTGACATCTTTGAAACTTCGGGTTTCGATGTTGTGGTCTGTTCAGATCAACCAGGCCGGATTGTGGACCGACTGGTGCGCCCCAAATACAATGATGCCTTGCGCTTTCTCGATGAAGGTCTCGCCTCGGCTGAAGATATGGATCAGACTTGTCGCATGGGCCTTGGTTATCCCGATGGCTTGATCGAACGCGTGACACGTGGCGGCCTTGGACGCCATCACGACATCACCTGCGCCATTTATGACATGACCGGACAACAGGGTTACGCCCCTGCGCGCCGGTCCGTCGTTGCAAAAACTCGGGAAATACAAGGCAAATCATGACTGCACTCAACCTATCGAAAACCGTGGCGATCATCGGTGCGGGCACCATGGGCGCAGGAATTGCACAAGTCGCAGCCGCCGCAGGCCATCCGGTACTCCTCTACGATGTTTCTGACGGTGCTGCCCACGCTGCCATCGTCAAGATCGGCAAAGGGTTGGAGCGTCTTGTCGAACGGGGGAAAATTGCGCGTGAAGAAGCTGAGGCTCTCACCAGGCGCATCATCCCGGCAAACGATTTGGAAGCGCTGTCAGAAGCGGCACTGGTGGTCGAAGCGATCGTCGAGAACCTTGAAGTAAAAAAGGACCTCTTTGCAAAGCTTGAGGAAATCGTTGCAGAAGACGCCATTCTGGCAACCAATACCTCTTCTATTTCTGTGACATCGATTGCACGGGATTTACGGCTCCCTGCCCGTGTCGCAGGGCTTCATTTCTTCAATCCGGCCCCAGTCATGAAGTTGGTGGAGATCGTTTCCAGCCAAATGACCAATCCGGCAATCGCCGAAACGTTATTCGATACAGCAACTACGTGGGGAAAAATTGCAGTACATGCGCGCTCGACACCGGGCTTTATCGTCAATCGGGTTGCCCGGCCATTTTATGCTGAAGCGCTGCGACTTTACGAAGAACAGGTGGCCGATCCCACTACATTGGATGCCTTGATGAAAGGCGCAGGCGGCTACCGGATGGGCCCTTTTGAACTGATGGACCTGATTGGCAACGACGTGAACTATGCGGTCTCGCTCTCGGTGTTCAACTCCTATTATCAGGACTCCCGCTTTCGGCCGTCACTGCTACAATTGGAATTGGTCAATGCCGGTCATCTGGGGCGCAAGTCGGGCCGTGGCTTTTATGACTATTCGGATGGTGCGGAGAGGCCTGCACCCCGGCTGGAAACCGCTCCAGCGGGAACCAAGCCTCTCGACGGTATCAATGTTGGAACCGATACTGAAGTCGAAGGTGTGCAGATCGCAATGAGCGATGGCCGAATGGCCAGCGAAGTGGCGCGGGAACTGGGCCGCCCCGTGATCCTTCACGATTATTTTGCTGAAGGCGCAACGATGCTTGGTTTTACAGTTTCTGATGGAGTGCCGGATTCTTTAGTCGCGCGTTTTGTCGCCAAACTCTCCGAGGACGGGTTAGCCGCCGTCCGCCTGCCGGATTGGCCGGGACTGGTAGTGCTCCGGACGGTTTCAATGTTGGCCAATGAAGGTTTTGAAGCTTCATTGCACGGTGTTGCGAAAGAGACCGATATCGACTTGGCCATGCGCTATGGTGTCAACCATCCTCAGGGACCAGTTAGTAGAGCGCGAGAAATAGGCCTTTCGCGCGTGCTGTCGGTGCTCGATTCGCTAATAAGGCTAACTGGCGATCCCCGCTATCGCGCTTCCTTTGCTTTGCGTACATTAACCCAGCATGACTGATGGTGACGCTGCTTTGAGGCCAAAGGTTCTGACAACGGACACCCGGATTGCGCCTGTCTTGCAAATCGGCACGAAGCCCAACTCGTGAGACCTGTGCGCGGGAAGAATTTTGCGTTGATTTTCTTTGATCTTTCTGGTTTACTGGGGAAAGATACGGTTTCACGATGACCGCATCTGCCAATGCGGAAGTGATCTTGGCTGTCGGCGCGATCAACACGCCGCAGATTTTGCAGCTTTCCGGCATTGGCGACGGCGGCCTGCTCAGCCGGCTGGGATTGCCCAAGGTCAAACATGCGCCCGACGTGGGGGAGCATCTTCAGGATCACTACCAGGCCCGGCAGGTATATCGGGCGACGAAGCCTTGCACGCTCAACGACGACCTGAGGGCGCCGCGATATCCAGATCCACTTCATCACCTGTCACTTGGCACTTAATTAGGTTCTTCCTCACTTTGTGTGGAGTGA
>TARA_R110001599_G_scaffold353829_1_pt1 | contig 23586 bp, 18 predicted proteins | sample TARA_R110001599 | Tara Oceans TARA_R110001599 (sample SAMEA4398360) | marine metagenome | biome: Polar Biome; feature: [MES] marine water layer (ENVO:01000295) within the mesopelagic zone...; material: water (ENVO:00002006), including particulate matter (ENVO:01000060) such...
ATAAATAACGACAGAATGAAAGTTTTAAAAGTAAAAACTGGAGTTATTGGAAAATATCTACCATCAGTGCCACTCAATTGCATCTAGCCTTGCCATCCAATTACATTTGACTATGCCACCTATTAATTTCAACAAATTTTTTAGATTGAATGTGTAATATAAATAATTAATAAGGCCAGATTTAGATTACATCTAATGTAGTCGCTTATATTTTATATAACTATTCCGTATACCAAGGCTTAATTAATCCAGATAGCATGTTGATGGCGCAGACCTTCTGAGGCTAAATACGCCACTAGCCCGAACTAAAGTTTGGATATTAACTAGTAAAAGGCATAAACAATACTCAACATAAATTTGTGAATAAAATCATTAGATTATTTTCAAAAAAACACTTAAAGTAACCTCACTCATGAAGATCCTACTTACAGAGAATTACCGTCAAGATATGAAAAACTCATCACAAAATTGCCTAGCTAACAAACACTATACTGTTTTTGATAATGTGGTAACAAAAGAGCTATTAACTGACACAAGACTAATTGACATAACAACTAATAAGATAAAAGAATGCTTAATTCAGGAATGGGAAATAAACGACGAATTATTACTCAAAACATATCAACAGTTACATAGTTGGAAAGATAAGAGAGGTATCTACATATTCTGGAGGATGGACGATAAGAGCGACGATTGTAAAGAGAATATTTTCATAGCTGAATATGTTGGTCAAGGAACCGTAGTAAATAGGGTGATAGACCATCTGACAGGAACAGATGAGAAACTACCCAAATGGATTAGACCGTATCCTCCGTTTATTACATTTTTCGAGTGTGAGCTTAGAATAGCCAAGTATTATGAACATCTACTGTTAGAAACTTATAAGTTTGAATTAAATTTCCAGCAAAATTCGGGAACATTAGACCTCTACAGACATGTTAAAGAAAATGATCTTTTGTCTGGTTCCGAAACTGATAAAAATGCGGATTTATTTACCAGAATAAATCACAATTCGGGAAACGAGTTTTTGTATAAAGAAGAGATGGATCAAGAACAATTGAAACAGGCTGAAGATGATACCAAGTTAGCAATTAAAATTCTGTTTGATGACAATTAATTAATAGAGTATTCCTAGACCCTTTAACAAAATCTGTTACATGCTATTTTCCTATAAAATAGAATACATTGTTGTTACCTTTCATCACTTTTTTCCTAATGAAAAAGTGATGAAAGGTAACACGTTTTGAAGCAGTGATTAACGGGGTTGAATGACAAATTTATCGAAGTGAGTGCCTTTTCAATTTAAAATACCTATGACCACTTTGGTGATTTTTACAACTGTCAGGTAGACTAAAACCACTGAGCCTAAAGTACCAGATCAATTTTGAGCTACTACGAGTCACTTTGTAATAAATCAGCTCATAATAAGGAACTAACCCTAAAGTTATGAGCTGATAAGCATAAATCTAACCCTTTGCTTTAGCCCTACCTTTTCTCATTGATGGTCCCTTAAGTGATATATCATGAGAATTATGAACAATTCTATCAATGATAGCATCGGCAATAGTTTCATCCTCAAACGACTCAAACCACTGAGGTATAGGGTATTGTGTTGTTAATACTAATGAACCATCTATACTTCTTTTATCTATTATTTCTAATAAGTGTGGACAAAACCTGTTATCAATTCCTCCTAAACACCAGTCATCTATCACCAATATTTTAAAACGAGATAACTGATTTAATAACTTACGAATTGATCCATCAGCAACGGCTTGATTGATATTTTCAAATAAATTTTTTGCTGTTATATACAATGCAGAGTGGCCAAGTCGGCACGCTTTATCCACGAATGCGCAAGCAAGCCAAGATTTTCCTGTGCCTGTAGCACCAGTAATAATTATATTTTGATTGTTATACACCCAATTTAAGGTACCTAATTCATTTACCAATGTTCTATCTATTTGCCTTGTTGCCTTAAAATCAATGAGTTCAAAAGATGCGTTTTCATATCTAAGTTTTGCGTTTTTAAGTAAACGTTTAATTTTTGCATTTTTCTTAAAATTGATTTCTTCAGTTAATAATAAATCTAGTCGCTCATCAAATGTCATCTGAGAATAAGAACTATTAATACTCTGCTGTTCATAAGCCTGAAGCATTCCTTTTAATGATAATTCTTGTAATTGATTAGTTATCATCGTTACCTCCTTTTACATAGTAATCTGAACCACGTATGTTTACGTGAGATTTTTTAACACCTATATCTTTTTTTACTTTCTGATTGGTAAGGCTATTAAATGTTTTGTTTTTTAGTATTGAAATAAGTGTTTGCTTCGTTGTAGAGCTTAACTTTAAAGCGTATCTACAAGCATTTTCGAGTAACTCTCTATCCTCGTGTTCGGATAACCATGTTTTTAAGAACTTCACGCAAATAATCCCATTTGATATATCTTTACGATCATTAAGGTTTATCCGTACTACTTCGTAAGTACATTCGCCAATCTTCTTTCCCCAAGCTAATAATCGAGAAGGTTCATGCTCTAATTGATATTGATGCTCCGCAGGCATATGGGCAGGCACGGTAATGACATCACGTGTTTTATCTGATTTTTTGTGATTAGCTATTAATTCTCTTTCGTGAAAAACAGAAACAGTATTGATAGATATTTTAATATCTACACGTTGACCAATGTATTGAAATGGAACGGAATATGAATTTGTATCAACCAAAACATGGTGATTATTAGGTACTTTTTTATCGTATTCCCAGTCATCCAGTGAATAGGGCTCAGTTGGTAGTACTTTTAATGCATCAGCATCAATGTCTCTGAACCTATCAAGTCTGGTTCCGTTTAAGCTTTTTGAATCTTTCGAATTAAACACCTCAATTTCAATTAACAACTTTTGATTTAATTCTGCTAGTGAGTAAAATTTAAAGTTGCGATATTTCGCTAGGATATGATATTGAACAAGCTTCACTCCAATTTCAGCTAAGCTTTTATCTTGGGGCTTCAAGGGCCTTGCTGGTAGGATAAAACAACCATAATGTTCCCCTAATGACGCATATGAACGGTTAACTTCAACATGTTTACTAGTATTACTTGTCACTGCTGATTTTAAATTGTCAGGTACTATATAGTTAGGTACACCGCCAAGTTGTTCGAAGGCTCTAACGTGACACAATAACCAATCTTTCTTCTTTTCGCTTTCAACCGCATAAACAACCGTAAATTGAGAAGCTCCCATTACACCTACAAATATTTTTGCGTAAAATTTAACATCTTGATTTTCATTATATATAGGTACGGTTTGGCCACAGAAATCGACAAAAAGCTTATCTCCAGCTAAATGGATTTGCTTCATACTAACTCTATGTTTTTTCCTCCATTCTTTGAATACTCTTGATAAATGGGTATATGAAATGCCATCGGTATTACTTTCTTTATATTCATGCCAAAGAAGCATCAAAGTAACATTTGATCTGCTAAGTTCTTTTTCTATGTATTCAAAGTCAGGGTAAACCTTTGTTGTGCGTGTTTTAACTGTTTTTATGCCTAGCTTTTCGGATAGTTCAGTGTCTGAAAATTTTACGACATCATCATCACTTAGCGTTAAATCTGCATATATATTTTTTATTTTCGTAATACTAGGCCGAGAAATACCAATAATAATTGCAGCTTGTCGGATGCTTATATTCGGATGAGAAATAAGCAAACGTAGCGTTTCTCTTATTTTTGTAATTGGGGTATCCATGTCTATCGAAACCTTTATTTAAATAAAGCGATCTCACAACACACTTGACAGTATGTTGATAAAATAGAACAATGAATTTGTCATCTGCTTATCAGTTTTTGACAAATTCAGACTGAAATCAAGTTACCGCTTGGTTTCAGTTTGTTCCTACTATTTATATTCTTATCTCAATGCCTACATATCATTTCCTCGGTTTAAATATATATCGACCAGGGAATAACACCTCGATCGGTTCAGATATCAAATCGGATATAAACTTCGCAACGCTATAGCTAGTTGAACGATTATGAATAACATTATTCACAATGCTCTGAGAGCATTTCAATTCCTTTGCTACGTCACTTTGTTTATAACCTATTTTGCTTAGCCTAAAGTTTATTTCCGCAGCTTCCACAATTCCTTACCTTTTACTATTAATAACAATAAAACTTAGTTAATATTATTCACTACAAAGTTAATTAATATCCGTATAGAGTTTAATTTATACTCTAGAGAGTAACGATGTCAATATCCGATTTGAAAATAGATGAGTTTGGAACAAGATTATTGTGGTTAATCAAATCAAATGATTTAACTCAAAGTAGTTTTGCAAATAAATTAAGTGCTTCTCCAAGTTTTGTGAGTGATCTGATAAGAGGTATAAAAAAACCAGGTACTGAAATACTCATTAGAATTAAAAAAAATTTTGACGTGAGCATTGATTGGTTACTTTTTGGTGAAGATGATCATCTAAGTAAAAATGGAATAAATATTGAGCTATTTAAAACAATTTCTTTAAGAGTTGATCTCGTCAAAGCAGCTCTATCAGGTAATTCTCAAGCGAAAGACACTCTTAAGAATATATGTCCTTCTATAGCTTCACAGTTAAACCAAAGTTTGAATTTAAATTATCTATTCGACAGTGCTCAAATAGATAAAGACATAGATATTATTAATAAACTGTATCTGATATTTTTGAATGATCCGATTAATGAATCTTTGTACAAAAAAATAATTGAGTCTGCGGTATCAAATATTATAGAAAACCCTGTAGACCCACTGCTAAAAATGAAACAAAGAAATTAAATATTACCACTGATTACTTAAACTTAGAGGGACCACCAATGAAATTCAGTAACTATTTTTGCAATACAGAACTTAATTTAAATGGATTTAAATATATTAAGTCAGAGAAAAAGCGTATTTATGCTCAAGCACTTATTAATAACTGGCAGATTTCGAGCAAAGAATTTAAAACGTTGTACCTTAATAATTTTGTAACGGTAAAAGAAAGAACAGGAACCAAAATAACAATATTTCCATTTTTATTTTGGTTAAACGCTTTGTTATCGCTTATACAATTAAGTGTATTTGGTGGTTTTTTATTGTTATTAATGACTCAAAATAATAAAACATTGGAAATGTATTGTGTAGCTGTAGCTACTACATCATTTATTATATTCGTTAATGTTCAGATCTATAGAACTATGATTCGTCCCATTCAAATATTGACTCAAAAATATTATTTTTACGGTAAATATAATAATTTTAATACTTAACGATATTATTATTCAGCACAATATTTAGGTGCAGCAATGCTCAATAACTCCAATCTTCATATGCAAGCGGCAAGCTATTTAATAGGTTTCTGCGCTCTCGCCAATCAGGCATATATTTATCCATAACTTTTCGGAAACGTTCATTATGATGACGCTCAATTAAATGTACTAACTCATGTACAAGAATATACTCCATACACTCAGGGGGCTTTTTAGCTAACTCTAGATTGAGCCAAACTTTCTTAGCCAAAATATTGCAGCTACCCCATTTGGTTTTCATCTTTCTGATGCTAACAGTACGAGATTTAACATTAAGCTTTTGCTGCCATAATGGCAGTAACTTAGTTATTGATTCTTGCATCTCTTGACGATAAAGACCGTTAAGCAGTTTGAAACGATTATCAATAGAGGTATTCTTAGAAACGGCAAGCTCGATTTTTGAATTACCTTTTACTATAACAGCATGCTTACCCGTAGATTCAGTAACCGCAAGCCTATAGCGTTGTCCCCATAAGTAGTGGCTTTCACCGCTAGACATCTCACGACTTGATTGGCGAGGCTGAGAACGAAAATCACTTTGCTGTTTCTTTATCCAAGTAAGCTTGTTGATAATAGCGAGCCGAATTGCTTGTTCGCTAGTATTAAAAGGTACGGATAACCTTACTCGTCCTTCAGGTGGTAGCACACTCAAATGAATATTTTTAATTTCTTTACGATTCACTTGCACGTGAATACCAGAAATTTCAACATTGCTGCTTTCGCTAGCAGGCATCAATGATATTCCTTCTGAGCCTTTACAAGCTCCATTACATCAACAATATCAACTTTATAACTAGCTGTTTCTTCACGTATAGCATTAGCAATCTCGCGCTCTTTAAACCTATCACCCACCCAATCTGCTTTTTTCGTATACCTAACAGCGGTATCTATTTTAGTTGTAAGCACTTCATCATTACCAAAGTTGTCATATAAGGCTTGCTTGGCCGCTGAATCAACAGAATCAGGGTAGCTTGATTTATTATTGCCGCTTGGGTTTACAACTTTTTTTGCTAGCTCTCTGATCTGTTCAAGGTATTCTTGGTAATTAAGCGCTTTCTCTCGCCTCAACTTAATAATTTCATCTAACAATGACGACATTTTATCAAAGTACTTAGGGTTAACGGGGTTCTCATCCACAATGGTTTTACGCACATTATTTTCAATTGCTTCAGCCATAGCTTCTTCATTGTTACGTAAATCTTCAGGTAATGAATCAAGACCTTCACCATTATTGTTAACGACTAAATCTATTAACCCTAACTCCTCAAAGTCCATCAATAATTTACTATCATCAGCGCGAATATACATATCTAACAAATGACGCATTGCAGGCTCGAAGCGTTTCATTTCTAGTAAATCGCCACTTGCGATTTTTATCTCATCACGTACTTTTTCATAATAAACAACTTCTTGCTTAATTTTCTCTGCTTCCGTTAACGAATATCCAGCTTGTTCCATTTCATTAGCAAGGTTGGCATAAGCTCTCAGCAATTTAGCAACAGATTGATACAACGTAAGTCGCAATGCCTCTTTTTCTGTACGCTCATCTTCATCTGTTGGTTCAACACCTGACTCACCACAAAAGTAATGAATAAAGTCTTTAGTATCACGTGGCGATTTAACGGGTTCACATAGTGCGCGGACCATATCTAATGCATTATCGAGATCTTCTTTAGACTGCACTAATCTATCTTTTAATAATCCAGCAACATCCTCTTCATCATAACCATCAAAAGCCTCTGCGGTGTATTCTTTTATCGCTTTATCAAGAGAACGAAATAGATCTTTATAATCGATAATATAACCGTAATCTTTGTCCTCACCATCTAATCGGTTCACTCGACAGATAGCCTGAAACAAACTGTGATCAGCCATATTTTTATCAATGTAAAGATAGGTAGCAGAAGGGGCATCAAATCCAGTTAGTAACTTGTCGACAACAATAAGCAGACGCATCTGACCGGGCTCATTAATAAAGCGTTTCTTAACGGCTTTCTCAAACTCTTCTACTCGTTTAGCTGCTTCATCTTCACTTTGTTCAAAGTAATCTGCTAGCATCTTCCGATAAGTATCATATTTAAACAGTTTCTCAGTTAAACCTTCACCAGACTCTTCGCCTTTAATGGTACTTGCCGCTGGCTTATAGCTAGTTACTACCGCACATTTTCCTGCTAAATCTGTCTTACTGAATAATTCATAAACAACACAAGCCTGATGGACACTGGCACAAACCAGCATCGCATTACCTTTGCCTGATAACAGGGCAGGTTTTTTCTTCATGTCTAACCAAATATCCATCACTATTCGCTCAAGCCTTGACTTGCTGGACATCACCTTTTGCATCGTGCCCCATTTTTGCTTGAGCTGAATCTTGGCAAGATTAGAAATACCTTTTGTATTGACTTCAAACCATCCATCAACCCCTTTAGTTGACGTTAAGTGCTGATCAATATCACGGGCTTCGTAGCGTAAATCGAGTACAACGCCATCATTTACTGCTTCATTAAATTTATAGGTATGAATGTAAGGACCAAACACTTCTAAGGACTTTTTCTTATCCTTCTTCATCAATGGCGTACCAGTAAAACCGATAAACATCGCTTCAGGAAGAATGGCTTTCATTGCCGTGTGTAACTTGCCAGACTGAGTACGGTGACACTCATCTACAAACACAAACAAATTACCTTTGGCAGAAAAGTCACTTGGAATGCTATTCGTTAATACATCAATATAGTCAGACGCAGCTTTATCATCATCCTCATCAGTAACTTCTTCGCCGTTGCGACCAAACTTATGAACTAACGAACAAAGTAGCCATGGGTTTTCTTCGTTCAACGTAGCTAATAAATCTCGACCGCTTTTTGTTCGGTAAATATCTTCATCGACACCAGAAAACACTTTCTCAATTTGTTCATCAAGCTCTGTACGATCAGTTACTATAAGTACACGTGAATCAGTAATATTTTCACGTATCCACTTAGCTAGCCACACCATGGTTAAGCTCTTTCCTGAGCCCTGGGTGTGCCAAATAATGCCACCTTGTTTTGAAGCTATATGCTTTTTAGTAGCTTGAACACCAAAAAATTGGTTATGCCGACAGGTCTTTTTCACCCCTGCATCAAAGACAATAAAATCATGAATCATTTGCAAAAATCGTGTTTTATCGCAGAGTTGTGCAATGTGCTTATCAAGCACTGTGTCTGTCTCTATGTCTGAATTAGGCAATGCATTAGGACTGTTCGGCTCTTTCCATTCCAAATAGTACTTTTCTGTAGTTTCAATCGTTCCGTAACGAATACCTTGTGTATCATTACCCGCCATTACCAATTGCATAGTGGTAAAAAAATTACGAATAAATGATTTTTTCTGATTATCTAAATTCTGACGGATACCTTCGCTAACAGATACAGATGAGCGCTTTAGCTCAATTACACCAAGGGCAATGCCGTTCACATAAATTACAATGTCAGGGCGTTTTTTGAGCTCACCTTTAACAGTCACTTCTTCAGCAATGGCAAAATCATTAGCCTCTGGGTTTTCCCAATCAATTAACCATACTGTTTGAACTGACTCGCCAGCCCCTTCTTTATCTTTTACGCCATAACGTAGAAGCCGATAAATCTCTTTGTTAGCATCAAAAAGTTTTTTTCCTTCGCCAAGTGCAGCAGCAGCATCAATTTTACGTAAGGTTTTCTTAATTAAAGCTTCAGATATACCGCGCTTTATTAGCCATTTGGTAAGCAAATTGGCTTCAACATTACGGTTGTTTTCACGATACTCCCAATCACCTAAGTAATCATATCCAAGGTGCTTATTGAAAAATTGAACAACACGATTTTGGGTGGCACGCTCTTTTTGACCAACAGTGCTCATACCAAACTCCTTTCGGCATTACTAAGTAATTGAATTTTTTCTTCTAGTTGCAATTTATATTTAGTGGAGTCAGTTATTCCGGCGGCTTCAGTAAGTATTTCTATATAATCATCTCGACCAATTGCTTTATGAATATCACTTTTGATTTCTAAAAATGAAGCTTTAAAACTTTCAGGAAAGTTATTTAGCTTATCTATCCCGATATCAATATTTACTAATGCTTCAGGTGTATTACCTAGACCTATTTGTGATTTAGATAACCAGAAGTAAACAAAAGGATCTTTCTTACTTTGATTAAAAATAGATAAGCATATTGATTCCGAAGTGTCGTAAATTTCTTTTAAACAATATGTTTCAGCTATTCTGCGCAATTGAAAAGGATTCTGGCCAGGTACTGACTCGTAAAACTCTAGAGCTAAACTTAAGTATGCATCGGCTTTTGATTCGCCAGCTCTCAAACAAATTTTTCCTGCTTCACGATATAAATCACCAATAGAGTTTTTGGTATAATTATCAGAAATAGATGACAAGTGGGGTAACGGTAAGTAATTGAATATATCTAAAAACTTACCGGGGTGGTTATAGGCCCAATCACCCGAAAAGACTCCGAATGCTCTATATGAATGGTCATAACCAAATGCCATCGCTTCTTTTATTATTAACGCAACAAGGTCTGCGTATTTGCTATTCAACTCACTCTTAAATGCTTTCATTGAACTTCGAGACACTAGTTCAAAAGAAGCTAGAGCCACAGATATAGATGGACGACATTCGGTATCCCAAGCATCTAATACTTCTTCTATCTTCGCTTTTGTTTCATCTGCTCTTTTCGTTCTAGCATAGATTCGAGCCAATTGGAGTTTGGCTTCATACATGGAAGGGTGTTCTTGATTTAGAGTAAGAAACTCAGCTTCAGCCTGAGATTCTTGGCCTAATCTAAGTAAACATTTGGCGTAGTGGTGTCTAATGAGTTTTAGTAATTCAATATTATCAGCAACGAGGCTTATCAATTCGACAAAAACAGGTAATATCTGTTCTAACTGCTCTTTTGCTATCTCTTCGGACGTTTCTTTATCCAACAAATATAAGTTTTCTATTGACTCAATTAGTGTCGAAATTTGGATTCTGTCAATTGTAGGCAAGCTGTTTTTTACCGCTTCAAATTGTTCTAAAGGGGGCTGGATTTCCGCTTTAATTATAGTTGCAGGAGCAATAGCAATCAAATGAGAATATAGGAAAATGTTCTTGCCTGTCGATTTATAAAGGCTGTAAATGAGTTCATTGTGTCTGTGTGAAACTCGTAAAAATGACAACCAACTTTCAGATTCAGTATGTTTTAAATAGCTTTGTAATAAAGATGCAATATCTGTCTGACCAGTATCAATATTTGCTAATGCTTCAAATATAACATCATGAACTTTCAAAAATCCAAGACCAGATTTGGTTAGAATTGTCGATTTAACTAGCTTTTTTATACCAATTGAGCTGATTGAAGCTTTTGCGAAGTTTAAATCAATAATTTTAGTATTACATGCTTTCAAAAATGAAAGTTGAGTAGCTAAGCTTCCTAATAGGTGACCAAGTAAACGCTCTGTGAGTTTTCGGCTCTTTTCATCTTCATATTCAGCAATAGCCTTACAGTCATTATCAATATCTTCCCACTCGTAATCATCAGAATGCATATTGGCATTCATCAAACCGTAAATAAGTGGATGACCGCCGACAATTTCATATACTTTTTGGGCTAACGCATCTGGGCATGGTGTTTCTATATCAAACTCCAATATTTTTCTCGCTACATTAAGGTCTAATAAAGGGAGTTCCCAATCACTAGCCTCTATAACTTTTCTTCGAGTAGCTATGATAGTCGAGCCATTTTTACATAAAGCCTCAAGTTGAACTTGTGATACGGGGGCTAGTAAATCATCTAAAACTAAAAGCACTTTTTTCGATTGTAGAAGTCCTAGAAGGTTTAATTGGTGCCCATTTCTAAATACATCATAAAGACCTAATTTATTAATATCATCTAATTCGGAAGCATCCAACCACAAAGAAATATCAAATTCTTCTTTAATTGAATTAGCAATAGCTACGGAGAAGTGTGATTTACCAATGCCACCAAAACCCACTATGACACTGCTATTACCAGCAAGTAATTTTGAAGTGATTAGTTCTTCTAGATCAGTTCTGTGTTGATAAGATTCTTCTACCTTTGGTAAGGTGAGGTTAATAACTGACTCATTACGAATAATTTGTATCGAGGGAAGAAAATGAGATAAACGTTCTGTAACTTCTTCATCAAACAACAAGTCATCAACAATATACTCACTCAGCTTTCTTGAATCCCAAACTTTAATTTCTACATCAACCGCATCTTGTATTTCATTTATATATTTAGTTACTTCTCTTTGTTGTTTGGGGTTACATTGTCGGTTACTTAGTAAAAAAATGGTTTTTAAAGAGTCACCATAATGCTCTACAGCATGTTGTGTATCTTTATCTATTTTTGACACATTATTAAAATAATTGGCGTCAGAACTATATTCACAAACTAGCTTTCCGCATGTTGAAAAAGTATCAACTACATTTCCTACAGGAGCTCCAGCTAAATTGGTACCTTTGTGGTTTAATTCATACTCGGCAAAAATATTATCTACAATAATGTAACCAAACTGCTCAAACCTAGCGCCAGTTAACACTTCGGCCATTTCTGTTGTTATCCTTGCAATATACGCATTTCTCAATTCTTGCTTCACGTGCTACTCCATGTATTAATCATTTGATGAAAACTTAAGGTTCGAGCTTCTGGTCGAACGGCAAAGGATGTCTAACATCTCTTTGCCATGTGTATTTATCTCTTCTTCACTCCAATCGCTACGTTCTTCAACAAGCTTAATCATTTGATAAAGCTTTAAGCTATCAATGCGCTTTTGTTTTATGTTCGCAGCAAAGTGTGCAAGCTTGGCCTTAGGGGGGAAATTGCTTAAGCGAGAATTTTTACTATGACTAATCAAACACAGATTACCAAACTCGTGCAAAGCTTCGCCCTGAAGAGGTAAAAAGCCATCCATTGGGTGTTGTGGGTAAAAGTGTTCAACAGAGCTACGGAAAGTAAACTCGAATTCAGTGATTACCGCGTCGGTATTACGGCCTTCATGCCATAGTAGATAATCAAGATAATTGAACACGAAGTTGTTTTCTATTTGCCCAAACTGCAATTTATCGGTGCCAATATTATTGGGTTCAATATTTTTAGGGTAATCAAACGAATCGTCCTGATAAATCATTTGAAAGTAGTTTTTACCTTCGCCAACAGCCAAAAAACGCTCAAATACAAAACGTTTTGCGGTATTTCTCAAGTGCGTTAAATAGCCTTTCGCATCAAGCTGTTCTTGATGGTATAAATGATACAGTGCTGCATTTAACCAGTGTTTATAAACCAGCGTTGGGGTAGATACATGAAATGCAGCTAGCAGCATTAAACACTGGCGATTAATTCCTTCATAACCATCTTCACTGTCTTCAAACTCGTTATCAGTATCGGCATCAAAACTATTAACAAAGCTTTGGCTGTCTTTCGAGTTTTTATTTAAACGATCTTTTGGATAAAATTTTAATCGTTTAAGGCTCCAACCATCTTTACCTTGGCTATATTCGCGTTTAATTACATATTGATCAAACAAGTACTTGCATTTAAGTAGTGCAAAAATGAATGCTTTAACCTGCTCTATAGGCTTTTCATTCTTCAATAAATGAGTATCAAATTGTGCAATAAGTTGCTTATCATCTAAGGTTATATCTTGCTGCGTATACACTCTTAGTACATGTAGTAAGAAATTTGAAAAGTTAATTACACTATTGAACCTGTCTGGCACATCTTCCTTGCTAATCGACTTTGCATTGCGGCTTGCTAAAGGCTTTTTAACTATTTCCGCCAGAGAAAATGCATTAGTATTATTGGCAATAGGGTTATCAGCTAAACCGGTAACTAAACCATCAAAATTAGTCGCCGTAAATTTTCCCCAATCATCCTTACCAAATAAAGTATGCCGCTCATTAGGCGAAAACCCATATTGAATATAACGTTCCATATTGGCACAGCCTTCCCATACCTTCTGTAGCGCATTAATACTTTTTTGTTTGTCAGCATTATCTTCAATGGTATTAAGTACCGACATCATTTTTGCTTTCAGAACTTCATGCTTTTCTAACTGCTCTCCGCGATTATTCATCACTTCAAAGTAGTGATTTAAGTCGGTATCTTTAGGTACATCAACACGCATAATTTGCACGTTTTTAAAAAGATAATCGGTAAAGTCATTTAAACTGATTTCCGTCAATTGCTTTAATGCTTTGTGAATCAACGAATAACCATTCACTATGCCTTCGTTATAATCTGCACCACTAAGTAAATGTAGTGCTTTGCGTTGAGATAGTGCGGCAAAAGTATCGGTAGATTTAGGACGACTTTCAAAATCAATGTTAAGTTTTTGATACCATTCCATGTTAAGGCTAGCTGTGTCATCAATCGTTGAGTTTTTAAGGTAAGTTGCAATGAGCGATAACGTGGTAAAGCGCTGTTGGCCGTCAATCACCTCAAAACGAAGGTCTTTACGTTCAAAGACAACCAAAGTGCCAATGTAATAGCGAGCATTACCTTTTTGCTTATAGTCAACTACATCTTGAATAAGCTGATTAATTTCACCTTCACCCCAGGCATAGTTTCTTTGGTACATCGGCACAACATAGGTCGCGCTATCACTGAGTAACTGTTCAATGGTGAATTCTTTAATTTCATCACCATTGTTTTTGAGAATATTGTCACGAATATTGGCATTACTCATAGTAGTTCATTCCTTTAAACAGCTTAACCAAAGGATCTTTGGCTGCATTCCCTTTTCGTGCATTATTCTTGTTATCGGCATCGGTTAAGGTACTAAGTGCTATAGTCAGAACATCAGACGGGGTTGTTGCATTTTTTATTGTACGGAATACATTTAGCGATAATACATAGTTGTCCATCGTTGCCAGCTGCAATACTTGCTGTTTTATACGTAATGAATAGGCCCAGATAAATATTTTCTCAATGGCCGATGAAAGTGAAGCTTCACCAAATTTATCAATATAAAAAATCAGCGCACAATCAAAGATCGATCTAACGTAACCATCGCCAGTGCGTGTCCGAGCTGAATAGCTATTTAAGGTTTTCAAAATATCTTGGGCGTGGTCAGTTAGTTTATGGCCTAACAAATACTCAGATGCAACGTGTTCTTCATTCACAATAGCGCTGACTTGCTTTTGGTAATGTGCTGCCATTTCAAAAAAACGACGACCATTAATTATCATTTGATCGAGATGAAATGGAAAAGTTTTATACTGTCCATCAATTTTACGGTGATATTGCTGGTTATATTCATCCACATAGTGATGCGTAATGCGTAGTGATTCGACATAAGGGAAGTGGTCAATTCGGTCTATATTCACCCCTTTAAAAAGTGCGACTTCATTTTTGCCAAAATAACGCGCGGAATGACCAAGAGCCCATTGACGAATACGATATAAATACTCTGCAAATAACGCAGCAAGGTCATCACTCTCCAATGCTTCCCAACTGGCGACCGTTGTGCCTTTTAACTCATCTTCTGCATCACTAAATTCGCGTAAGTGAAAAGCTTTGAGTAAATCGTGCGGCTCTAAATCACGCCCTCGGGCATTTTGTGAATCAAAAAACTGAAAAGCTTCAGAGATATCGGTGAGGGTAAAGGTGACCACTTCACACTTGTTTAATAAAAACTCTATATGGTTTTCAGTAAACTCATGGCGACTAACTAAGCGCTTAACCTCAAGATAATTTTGATGCAGATTAAGCTGGCTTATTTCGCTTTCAAATTGCTGGTTTTGCATAAAATCATCAACATACTCTTTCAAAGTCGTCAATTTTTGAGCCAAGTCTTGACGCTCAAGCGTATTTAACCGCTGTTCAATAATCGCATGTACCGCCAGTACTAAGGTTAATGTGCGTTGTTGCCCATCCACAATGTTTAAGGTGTCAGCATCGCCACTACCTTTAAGATAGTCTTGATGAAAGACCACAGTACCTAAACGATAAGCAGACTGCTGTTGATGCACGTCTAAATCTTGAAACAGCTGATTGATGTTACGTGCGGTCCATTTATATGGTCGCTGGTAAGCAGGAATAGTTAAATTAGCCAGTTGCAGTAATTGGCTAACATTGATGATGTCCTTATCTAAAGCTCCAGCCATTTACGCTTCTCCCGCCAGTTCAGCTTGTTCATCAGTCTTATCAAATGGTAAACGGGTTTTACCCGTCAGTAACTCTTGCATCATGCCTTGTTTGATTTGACGAGTTTTGGTTAAGCGTAGTGCTAATATTTGAATTTCTTCATCCATATCTGACAGGATCGTGGCGATGGTGATTTGTTCTTCTTTTGGGGGTAATAAGAGGTTAAGTTGAAATAAGTCTCTTGTATAAATAGCAGCTACACTTGTTGTACCTGTAGCAACATTCGCTAAATCAGTTACAAACGTTTTTGTATTCATTGCAGCGTTAATATACTCATTGCTTGCTACAAGATTTTTATCAAACTTTAATCTTAAAATATTTGAGTTGAAATAAGCCTCTGCCATTTCATTTCGCCAGATTGCAACTTTACCAACTAACTCTAATGTATTTCTAGTATTGAAAAGAATATCACCATGTTTTAGTCGATCTCGTTGACTTACTTTACCAACAACATATTCAACTTTTTTTAGTTTGATTTTACCTCTACCTAAATTTCCCATTTTTATAAGAGGAAATCCTGTTTCTAACTCAGAATTGGCGTAATTGCCTCCAAGTTGGTTACTTGCAATTATCTTATGTAAGGGATAAACATCCCAATCCTCTGGTATTTCACCGATTTCGCTGGGTTTGGTGCCTTTCAGTTGACCTTTTTGCTTACCTTCATGAACGTATTCTGCATAAGAAGCGAACTGCGGTAAGCGGGTTTTTCCTGTCAGCAGTTGTTGCATGGTGCCGGTTTTAATAGCTTGTTTTTTGGCTATGAGTTTTTCTAACTCACTGAGCAATGCATCGACATCTGATAAGGCATTGGCAATGGCGGTTTGTTCTTTTTGAGGTGGAACAGGTAGTTTATAAGGGTTTAGCTTTTCAAGGTTTATGTTCAACTGGGCATTTGAGGTTGCAATAACTTCAAATTCAGATTTTTTGTCTGATAAATAATGGTACAACCAATTTTTATCAATTTCTGATTTTTCTTTAAAAACCACTAAGCTGTCTGGACATGCAGATTGATAATTTACTATAGCTACATCGCCAATATTTGCAGCAATAGTGAAGTAAAGAGAGTTAACTGGAAATAATCGGCTAACTGCTAGTCCCGCGGCATTCAATGTCTGAGAGAAAGTAACATTCCTTCCATTCGATCTCGTTATATCGCCAGTCTGAATAAATGGGATAGATCCACCAAAATACTTTGGATCGTTACGTGGTCTTGCGCTAAATTTTCCACGCTCAATATCTGCAATATCTCTCAGGATTTTAACACCCCAGTCATCAGGTATCACTCCCACGTCAGTCTGTTTATAGCCATCAGGTATCACTTGATTTGTTGTTTGGCTCATACCGTCCACTCCAAGCCCATAACTTTAAGATGACAAGCTACTTTATCACTTAAGCAATCAACAGACTTTTCCAGTCTTGGTAGTGGCGCACTGTAACGTTCCTCCAATTCTTTTACACGATTAGACATTTGCTGAGTCACGCGTTCAATTTCGGCAATAATGTTCGCTTGCAAGCTAGCAAGCCATTTGTCTTGCACGATCAGATTTTTTACGTCTTCAATATTAAGCGTTGGATAATGGTTAAATACTGCAAGGTCTAGGGCCTCTTGTGCTGTTTTTACTACTTTCTTCGCTGAAGTATCGGCATTGAATAATTTAGTCGCTTGTTTAAGTGCAGTTAATTCATCAACATCCGTTGCCAACTTAGTACGGGCGGCAATACTCACCTTAGTGAGTTTATCTTTATCATTGAGGGCATCAGCTAACAAACCGTCTTCCGTGCCTTGCTCTTCAAGATAGCTTTCAAGTGTTTGCGTTGCAGTATCTTGTTTGGTTTGTAGTTCATCAATAGCAACTTTTTCTGTCGCAAAGTAACGAGCAACGATTAAACTAGGTGGAATTAGTTCCGCTTTGTATTTCTTCTTATTGATGATTAAGTCAGGTGTTTCTTTCAGCTTTTCACCTTTAGCGACTACCAATTCGCGTAAGTCATTGCCTACTTGCCAGTCATCTTGGATCAGTACATAAACATCGTCTTGCAAGGTGTCTGCCCAATAATCCATGAGTATTTGGTAAATGTCGTATTTACTGAGTAATTCGCTATTGGCATAACGGCTCAATAAGAGCTCTGAGATACGATTAATCAATTCTTTCGGGCTATCACCTGACTTAATATCAGCTAATGCCGCATCTTGAGCCCACGCTTTAAATGGCAATAAGCTACGACTGGCAAAGTCTTTAAATTCACTATGGGCAAGAATACTTGTTTTTACTTTGCTCGCTTCAATTAAACCATGACTATAACCTGCTCGGGCAGGCTCAAATAAGGTAGCGCGAATGTTAGGGAATACCTGCCAGAAATGCTCTAATGCGTCGATATCACGATTAGGAATACCGCCTTGCAAATGAGCACTTAAATCATGTAGATCTTCAGGTTCACTTGAGTCGATATAACGCGGAATATTAAGGTTGTAATTGTTAGCTGCAATTTCATCTATGGTCACTAAGCGGCTAAAGCGATCAACGGTTTGGCCTTTAGTAAATACATCAACAATTTTATGAATGTCTTGGCTACGAAGGCGGTTTTTATTACCGTCCTTAATAAAACCTTTGCTGGCATCAACCATAAAGATAGGTCGGCCTTCTACTTTACCATCAGTAATTGATTCATTTGAGAGAACGGCTTTTTGCGCATGTTCTTTATCAATAACGATAATACAAGCAGGTATACCTGTACCGTAAAACAAGTTTGCCGGTAAACCGATAATGCCTTTGATGTAACCTTGTTTAATTAAGTTCTCTCGGATATCCGATTCAGCATTACCACGGAACAATACACCGTGTGGTAAAATAACCGCACCTTTACCCGTGCTTTTTAGACTGGTAATAATGTGCAGTAAAAAAGTGTAATCACCATTCTTCTCTGGCGGTATGCCCCAAGTAAAACGTTTAAATAAATCTTCTTTAGGGTTTAATCCACTGGTCCAGTTTTTATTAGAAAACGGTGGATTGGCAACTGAAAAATCAAAGGTTTTAAGTTTGTCAGCTGCATCTTTCCACTGAGGATCGGCAAGGGTATTGCCTTGCCAAATTTTAGCGGTGGCGTTGTTATGCAAAATCATGTTCATGCGAGCTAAGGCACTGGTAGCGTTATCCATTTCTTGACCGAAAATTGATAAGCCTCGTGGTGCTTCATCACTGGCTTTTAATAACAACGAACCTGAGCCACATGTAGGATCGTAAACAGTGGCATCTTGAGCCGTGTTTTTGGTAATGCCAACGACTTTAGCCAAAATTTGAGAAACTTCAGATGGGGTATAAAACTGGCCTTTTGATTTACCTGACTCGGTAGCGAAGTGACGCATAAGGTATTCGTATGCATCACCTAATAAGTCATCACCATCAGCACGGTTATCAGCCAAATTTAACTTTTGAAAAATACCAACAAGTTTGGTGAGGCGATCGACCATTTCTTTGCCTTTGCCAAGCTTGTCCTCATCGTTAAAGTAGGCAACGTCTATTACGCCTTTTAAGTCGTTTTCTTCCGCTAGAGCAGCAATAACTTTATCAATGCCTTCACCAATCTCTTTCTTACCTTTAAGAAGAATTAGGTCGTCAAAGCTTGCGCCTTCAGGCACGACAATCATGCCATACGGGTCACCTTTGTATTTGTCTGATACGTACTTCATAAACAACATAGTGAGTACGTAATCTTTATATTGTGAGGCATCCATGCCACCACGTAATTCATCACAACTTGCCCAAAGAGAGGAGTATAGTTCTGTTTTCTTAATAGCCATGTTTAATAAACCTTAGGGAAATTTGATATAAGTTGTGCAATTAAAGTTGTTCTGTTTGTAAGCCTGCGGCTTTAAGTCGAGCTGTGATATTACGCATTTTGCTAAATTCGGTGCCAAAGCTGTTCTTAAGGTCTACGCCTTCACAAAACTCTTTGGCGGTAATGCTTTTTAAATTATCTGCGTATTTGATCATTTGCAGGTGCATTTCTGCGGTGTATTGATTACGAGGGGCATCGCTTAGTGCTTTTTTGATGTTATTGAATATATCTTGATCTGTCATTTTTATGTCTCGCGGCAGATAGTTACAGGTAATTATATAATTTATATAATTTATATAAACCACCAATCCTTTGCAACAACAATACGAAAAAATATGAGTAAAGCTTGGTATGAATTGTAGTTACAAAAAGTTTACTTTAGTCACTTTATCAACTGTCCAGCCAGGATAGTTGATTCCGTCATCAACAAGTAAGCTATCAGGTTCAAATGTAGAAGGGTTAACACCCGACATAATTAACTCTTTTATTTTATCTCGCATATTGTCTTCTAGACTATCCCACCACTGTGGCGAAATAAATGTATTCTCAGCGAGTCCAAAGAAAAACCTAACGAGCGCACTAAATATATCAACATAATCCAAAGCCAGTAAGCTGGTAATAAAATCTTTAATTCTCTCTGACGATTTCAACCAGCTAAAGACAACGAAGCCCTTACCATTACTATTTATGGTATTGAATGTTACGCTCTCAGCTTTAATAGTTAAGTCGCCTAAATTTTGAATTCTATTGCCATTAAAGTCAGTTATAGGTGAAACAACCGAAGAAACAACGACAGGGATCACTTTTGAAGATTCAAAAATCACATGACAGAGATCTAAGTTACTATTCAGTAAATGTCCATCTAGTAGCTCTTTAAATTCTGATAAATCATTATTAGCAGTATCTAAAGCTTGCATATTCCTTGATGCAAAATTTTGTAAGCTCATTTGTTCAAATATATTTTTTCCTTTATCCCCTTCTTTTAGAAACGAACCTGATTGTAAGCTACCTTCTTTGGCGTATAACTCTTTAGCTACAGATCGATACATCAATGCAAAGTTTTGTTCTTCATCCCCTATAAAAGCCCTATCTTCAAAACATGAAAATAATGCTTTATCGTGCTTAGAACAAAATCCTTTAAATGTTGATGCTTGATTAATACCTATTTTTTCAGGCTCTAACTTACCTTTCTTCTTGAACAAATTTTGCAAGCTAATCTTTAATCCCAAAACATGGTTAGTATCGTCAGCAATAGCCTTTAAAGTGCCACTTTTAGAGACTGTATGCGCGTTAATAATTTTCTTTTCACATTCTCCAAATAAATCTTTTGCAATGTAACACCCTTTTCTTTGGGCACTTTTTTTAGATGCCTTAAAAGCATCTGCTTTAGTAATTGGTTTTTGTGTCTCTCTAGCATAATGACAATGCTTGTATTTTTTATCTGAACCACACCAACACTTTGCATTACGTCCTGTTTTTTGGTTATTCATATATTCCCTTACAAGTTTGATGTTATTTAACTGTATGTACTTTAACTAATAAAATTTTATAAAAATGCCGAGGATTTATTTAATATAATGTTTCGATCTTTATTAAGAGCCTACAATAATCTTAGTTTTAATGTCATGCAACCGCACAGGGTTGCTTTATGATTGGAAAGTTGCCATTACAGGAGTATATGTAATGTCTTCCTTATCGAAAACTTGTCATTTATCCTGTGGCTAAACTGAATCTGATTAGAATGGTCATACTCTGTGCAATTGTGCGGCACAGTCGTCTGTTATTTTCCAAAAAATAAATTCATGAGCCCTTTAGATCAAAATGGTGAGTTAAATGTTGCTATAACTTGTTCTCGGTATGAGCCTAATATTTCAAAATTATAACTTATTGCTGTATTATTTATTTCTTTGATTGGTTCGAAGTTTAACACTACGCCAGAGAGCGGATTTGTTTTATCAGGATTAAAATAGTCAGTATTTAAATCAACTACTTCACTCTCAACGTGATTTTTTTCAGAGGTCATGTTATCAGGAAAATACTCTTTAAAGCATACTTCTGCATTAGGTAGTTCAATGTCAATTCTATTAGCAAAGTCAGATAACTTGGGTTCCGCAAAAGTATAAAGCCAAGCGTCTTGGTTTAACTGATGATTAACTCTCAAAATGCGTCCCAATACCTGCCGAAAATAAAGCTCCGTTTTTACATGACTTAAATGACAACAAACTTGTAGCCTTGGTATATCGGTGCCTTCACTTACCATACCAACACTTACGATCCATTGTATATTTGAATATCTGAAATTCTCAATAATATCAGATGGCTTTACTTGTTTATATGTAACTAAAACAGCACTTTGATTTAGGTCTTTACGGAGTATATCGAATATGAATTTTGCATGTTTTATTGAAGAAGCTACAACTAAACCTCCTGCATTAGGAGTGACATCTCTAATACCTGATAATTTTTTAGCTCCTCTTGTTAATATGTGTAAAACAGCATCGTAATTTGAAATTATGGACGAGTAAGATACTTTAGATTCTTTTAATAAGTCTTTTAAACTAGCAAATATTTCACTTTCTTTTTCTTCTTCAGTAAATGATATTTTTTCATTATCGATTAAAACAATTTTTGGATTTCTGCAGACCCCATCATTCACAGCATCTTTTAGGCCGTAGGCATAATCACAAGTAATTTTATTATCTATGTTTGCATAATTTGAAAGCACGATAGGAGATTTATCTGATCTCCACGGAGTACCGGTTAAGGCTAAGGTATAAGAAGCTTGGTGCTGTATATTTTGTATTATTTCATGACCCCAAACATTAGAGTTTTCTGACGAAGTCCCAGAACAATGATGAATTTCATCGAATACCACTAACACTCTACTTTTTTCCAATAATTGCCAAAAATCCGGTTTTAAAAACAAGATTGATTGATACGTGTAAGAACAACCAATAGCTCCTATTACACCGTCGAACCTGAGACTAAACCTCTTTATAAATGTAAATTTAATATTTTCAGATACGGTAGTTGAAGGCGAAAAACATAATACAAAATCGATCTTATCTTGTTCATATAGCTGATATGCCACCTCTGCAGCCATTATGGTTTTACCAGAACCTGGTGTTGCTAAACATAAAAAGTGTTTATTTGTATATTTATAATGATATAAAGCTTTAGTAACACATTCTGTTTGCCACTTTCTTAGTTTCATGATTGATATCGAAGCGACAAAATAGTATTAACTGCTTTTATCTTACCCAGTAGTTTAGAGCTTTTATTCCGTGCATTGTGATAATTATCACTAAGTACATCTTTCATTTCAGGAAAATAGTTCAATAGCCTTATATATTCTTCAGATTCACCAATAGCCGACATCATATCTACTTTGTATTGTTGCAACATATCTTCTAACTCAGAATGTAATGTAGATTCACTACTGTTTATTGGTTTAGATAATTTTGATTGCAGGACTAAATGAGTCTTTGGATCTTTACCAACAAACGTAACATCATTGAATAAGTCTGTTTTTTTATAAATAACATCATGGCTGTGTTTTACACCTTCTTTATGTAGAACCTTATATTTTACTAACCTTAGTACTTGTTTATAAACAAACTTACGAGTGTCTACGGTGCATTTATCCCCAGAAACTTGTAAATAAGAATCTTTTAATTTAGATATAGTGAAATGATCAAAAGAATCTTTTATTAGTATTTCTACCAAAAAAGTATTCATTCTTATATTAATACTCAAAAGTATTTCTCTCCAATTGGCTTTCGCTCCGTATACGGAGCAATTTTAGGTTTATTCTCTGTGACAATCAAGCTCTGTTAACGGAGCAATAGTCATATGAATATTATAGGAACGAATGTAAGAAAAAATAGAGAGAGCAATGGATTAACTCAAGACCAACTAGCCGCAAAATGCAACTTACTTCAATGGAACATTAGCAGAGGTACTCTGGCCAAAATTGAAGCAAAAGTAAGAAGAGTTACTGATATTGAAGTTAAGCTTTTAGCTCAAGCATTAAATATTTCGATTAGCGATTTATTTATATAAAATTAAAACCTAACCGCGCTGGCAAACCTAAATGCAATTCAGTGGTATAGGTGGATGTTATTGGATGGCAGTAATGAATGTTAATAACTGGCAGTTCAAATGCAATTAGGTGGCAGTTCTGATGTAATTATCCAGTTATACCGAGTGTTAACCTATTAAGTTAAAAAGTTATCGCTAAAG
>TARA_R110001599_G_scaffold69414_8_pt1 | contig 23586 bp, 23 predicted proteins | sample TARA_R110001599 | Tara Oceans TARA_R110001599 (sample SAMEA4398360) | marine metagenome | biome: Polar Biome; feature: [MES] marine water layer (ENVO:01000295) within the mesopelagic zone...; material: water (ENVO:00002006), including particulate matter (ENVO:01000060) such as......
AACGCCTGTTTGATCCGCACCAGGACCCGCCCATGCCGGTTGCCGTGGGCGACAGCGTGCGCTTTGTCGCGATTGATCGGCAGCGTTTTATCGAACTGGGAGGCGAGCTCGCGTGAGCCTGCGTGTGCGGCAACCGGGGCTGCTCAGCCTGCTGCAGGATCGCGGCCGCTTTGGCCAACACCATCTTGGCCTCACCACTGGCGGCCCCATGGACCTGGAGGCGTTTTTACTCTGTCAGCGCTTACTGGGCAACGATCCGAACTGCACGCTGGTAGAGTGCAGCTTTGGCGGCCTGGAGCTCGATGTGGAAACCGACACTCTGCTCTGTGTAACAGGTGCCGAGGCGCCGCTGCTGATCAATGGTCAGCCGCGGGACCTCTGGACCGGTCACCGTGTTCAAGGCGGCGACCGGGTGCAGCTCGGCCACGCTGAACACGGTTGCCGCAACTACATTGGTGTGGTCGATGGCTTTACGGTAACCCCGCAATTCGGCAGCACGGCGACCGTGCTGCGCGAGGGACTCGGAGGCCTGCGCGGCGAAAAACTGGCGCCCGGCGATGTCCTGCCGTGCCGACCGGACACACAGCGTCAACGGCTGCAGCTTCCCGCAGCCGAACGACCCCGCTACGGTGCGCAGCTGACGGTACGTGTGGTGCCCAGCTACCAACAGGCGCATTTCCCGAGGCTGCAGCAACGACGCTTCTACAGCTCCCCCTGGACGGTATCGCAGCGCGCTGATCGCATGGGTTATCGTCTGGAGGGCCCGCCCATCAAGGGCGATATTACCGGCATTGTCTCAGAAGGCATTTGTCTGGGCGCGATCCAGGTACCGGCCGATGGCCAGCCTATCGTTCTGCTGAATGACCGGCAGACCATCGGCGGCTATCCAAAGCTGGGCGCCGCGCTCTCGGTCGATGCCGCCCGCATGAGCCAGTTGCGGCCCGGCGCTACCGTGCACTTTGCCGCCATCAGCCCCCATGCGGCACACAACGCCTTGCACCTGCAACACTGGCGCATGCGGCAAATACCGCTGCAGTCACCACCTGAGGAGTAAACGCCGTGGACGAACAGGCCCTGAGCGAAGCCATCGAGACCCTGTTGGTGGCACGCAATCCACGTCAGATGCAGGTAGCCCGCGCCGCGCTCCCCGCGGGCTACTACCTGCGTGCGGCACAGCGCTTGCGCGATATCCGCGGTACCGTATTGATCGGCACCGGCTTTCCGGTCGCTGGCACCTTCGAGACCGATGGCCCGGTCGGCGCCATTGCCCTGTACCAGGCCCTGCAGGCGCTGGGAGCCGAGCCGATGATCGCCTGTGCGACACCGCTGGCTCAGGTGCTGGCGAGCGCCTACCGGATCCTGCCGCTGGAACGCGAGCCAGCGGATGACGGTTCGGCGCTGGCCGCCGGCTGGCTCGCGGGCCATGCACCCAGCGCCATTATTTCTATCGAGCGCCCGGGGATGGCGGCCGATGGCCGCTACTACAACATGCGCGGAGAGGACATCAGTGCCGGTTGTGGCGTATTCGACCCCTTCCTGACCCTGGCGGACTGCCCGACGATCGCCATTGGCGATGGTGGCAATGAGATCGGCATGGGGAATATTGCCAACGCCATCGCCGGGTTGGACATACAGGTATCGGTCACCCCCTGTGACGAACTGCTGGTCGCTGACGTTTCCAACTGGGGTGCCTATGGTCTGCTGGCGTTCCTGGGCCTGTGGTCAGAACGCGATCTGCTCGCCGAATTCTCGCCACTGGCCACCCTGCGCTACCTGTCCGAACGCGGCAGCGTGGATGGTGTCACACGCAAGAACACGCTCACAGAAGATGGGCTGCCGCCCTCCGAAAGCGAATCGGTCATCCGCCAGCTACGCACGCTCACCGGGTTTCTCGAGGCAGCGGCGTGAGCACTTTGCACTCTCAACACAAGGAACGGCTATGAGCATCGTTTATCTCAACGGCAGTTACCTGCCCATGGATGAAGCCCGCATTTCCCCCATGGACCGCGGTTTCCTGTTCGGCGACGGCATTTATGAAGTGGTGCCGACCTACGCCGGAAAGCTGGTGGGCTTTGGCCCCCACATGCAGCGCATGCAGCAGGGCCTCGATGCGATTGAACTGAAAGTACAACTGGACGAGGCCGAATGGCGCACCATCGCCCAGGAGCTGCTGGAGCGCAACGGCGGCGGCAATCTCGGGCTGTATTTTCACATCAGCCGCGGTGCGGACCTGCGGCGCAACCATGCCTACCCCGAGAACATCGCGGCAACGCGCTATGCCTTTGTTTTTGATATCGCGCCGCCTCCGGCGCCCGACAAGGCCGCCGCGCGCAGCTTTCACGTTTCTACCACGGAAGACCTGCGCTGGCGACGCTGCAACATCAAATCCACCGCCTTGCTTGGCAACGTGATGCACTACCAGCACGGCCACAGCCGCGGCCACGGAGAAACCCTGCTTTACAACGAGGCCGGTGAATTGACCGAGGCCGCTGCGTGCAACGTATTTATCGTGAAGGACGGTGCAGTGGCAACGCCGCCCCTGGATCACCAGAAACTGCCCGGCATCACCCGACTCATGCTGCTGGACATCCTGCGCAAGCACAGCAGTATTCCAGTAAGCGAACGCATCGTGACCATGCAGGAGGTCCACAGCGCCGATGAGGTGTGGCTGACCAGCTCCAGCAAAGAAGTTGCCCCGGTGCTTTCCATAGACGACCAGCCCGTGGGCGATGGCCAGGTCGGCGATGTCTGGCTGGCCGCGCAAACGCTGTTTGCCCGGCACCGGTACGACTACTGATGGCACGCCCCTGCGAAGCGCGCCTGGACCTGGCCGCGCTGCGCCACAACCTGGCGCTCGCGCGCACGCTGGCGCCACAGTCGAGCCTTATGGCGGTGGTCAAGGCCAACGCCTACGGCCACGGTGCCATTACCATGGCCCGCGCACTGGAACCGCTGGCAGACGCACTGGCGGTGGCCTCCCTGGAGGAGGCATTGGAACTGCGTGGCGCAGGTATCCACTGCCCTCTGCTACTGTTGCAGGGTGTATTTCACCCCGATGAACTGCCACTCGCCGCCGAGCAGCAGCTGTGGTTGACCATCGATAACGCCACACAGGTCGCATGGTTGGAGCAGGCCACGTTGCCAGCGCCTGTGCACTGCTGGCTGAAAATCGATACCGGCATGCACCGCCTGGGCGCACCACCGGGAGAGGTCGCAGCGCTCCATCGCCGCCTGCTGGCCTGCGGCAAGCTCGCGGGGCCACCGGTACTGACAACACACTTCGCCTGCGCCGACCAGCTGGACCATCCCGCCACCGCCGCGCAGATCGAGCGCTTTGAGCAACTGACCGCACCGCTTGCGGGTGTGCGCAGTGCCGCCAACTCGCCCGCCACCCTGGCCTGGCCGGCCAGCCACTACGACTGGATTCGCCCGGGTTTCATGCTCTGGGGCAACTCCCCGTTCACTGTACCGCACCCCCAGGCCGACACGCTGCGCCCGGTGATGACGCTGGCTTCCAGCGTAATCTCCCTGCGCGAGGTGGAAGCTGGCGAGTGCGTCGGCTATGGCGCCACGTGGCAGGCCACGCGGCCCTCGCAAATTGCCACCGTTACCGTGGGCTACGGTGACGGCTACCCGCGCGGTGCGGGCAACGGTACCCCGGTGCTGGTCAACGGCCATCGCGCCGCACTGGCGGGCCGTGTGTCCATGGATATGATCACCGTGGACGTCACCGATCTACCGCCTGTGGCGATCGGTGACCCCGTGGTGCTCTGGGGCAACGGGCTGCCGGTTGGCGAGGTTGCAGAGCACGCGCAAACCATCGGCTACGAACTGCTGACCCGCATGCCTGCGCGGGTGCCACGACGTGTGGTCGTCGACTGACCTTCTCGAGGCGCATTGCAACGATCTGGAGCGCGTCGCAGCCGTCTGTGATATACTGGTCGGCCGTCCAGCCTGAAGAGACCCTGATATGTCTGCCAAGCCACAACGCGCGCCCGCCAAGAAAAAACAGCCCGCGGCGGTAGAAACCTCGAATTCGATCGAAGAACAAACGCGCGCTTTCTTGAAGACCGGGGGCAAGATCCAGAACATCCAATCGGGCATCAGCGGACAACCGGGCGGCTATGCCGCACGTCCCTCCGGCGCAGGCCGCAAATAACAACCGCGCCAGCAGCGCATCCAGACAGCACGGAAGCGCGTACACTCTCCATCGGTCTTACCTGAGCGGGAAGCACCATGGACAATATTCTGGAACCCACCGTCACCACCCGGGACGGCATCCAAATCCGTACGGTCGCCGCTGCGCATGCGGCGCTGGCGATAATACTGCTGGCGCTGTTCGCAGCGGCAAACAACTGGTACCAGTCCTCGTCACTCATATTGGCCGCTGTGCTGGGCGTGGTGAGTGGCGCTGCGGCGGGCGGCATCATTTGCACCCTGGTGCACGAATGGTTTCATTACCTCGGAGCCCTTGCCGCACGAGGCCAACACAGCCGTCCGGCACGCCTCGCCCTGTTTGCCTTCGAGTGGGACTTCAAAAGTAACAACCGGCACCAGTTTCTCGTCATGAGCTATGCCGGTACGCTGGGCTCCCTCGTGGCCATAGCCCTGTTCGCAATCAACATTCCGGCGGAGACACCCGGCAGCATCGCCCTGTTGTCTGCCAGTGTGGGCAGCCTTTTTTTTGCGGGCGGCATCGAATGGCCCGTCATCGCCCGCGTACACGCCGGCGGTGACCCGCTTGGCGAGCTCTCGCGCACAACGCCGGGGGTCGTTAAACGCAGCGCCACTATCGGCCTTGTCGCGTTACTCATCACCGCCTACGCCCTCGCCTGACCTTCCTGCCCCGTGCGTGCGCAGCGGGCATCCGGTATCATAGTGCTTTCGGCAATTCTCTCCGGAGTCGCACCTCTTGTCGCAGCCCCTACAACCGCCACTCGCCGATGGCAGCCTGCTGGCAGCTATCGACCTCGGTAGCAATTCTTTCCACCTGATCGTCGCGCGGGTGGAACACGGCGAAATGCGCCCGGTGGAGGCGTTGGCAGAGAAAGTCCAGCTGGGCGCCGGCCTGGTGGATGGCAAACTGTCCGCAGAAGCCATCGCGCGAGGCCTTGATTGCCTCGCCCGCTTCGCGCAGATGCTGGGCAGCGTGGACCCGGAAAGAATCCGCGTGGTCGGCACCAACGCCCTGCGCATGGCGGATAATCGTCGGGAGTTCACCTTGCCCGCACAGCGCATCCTGGGCGCGCCCGTCGACGTGGTTTACGGCAGGGAGGAAGCGCGGCTGGTATACTTGGGTGTCGCCCACACCCTGGCGGATGACGCCCAGTCACGACTGGTGATAGACATCGGCGGCGGCAGCACCGAGCTGATCATTGGCCAGCGCTTTGAGCCGCAGCGGCTGGAGAGCCTGCAAATGGGCTGCGTATCCTTTTCCGACAGCTGCTTTGCCAACGGCAAGGTGAGCCGCAGCAACTACCGCACGGCCTACGAACGGGCGAGGCTCGAAGTCTCTCACATCCGCTACCACTTCCACTCTCGCCACTGGGCGGAATGCGTGGGTTCCTCGGGCACCCTGCAAGCCATTGAGTCAGTGCTTGTCAGCCACGGGTGGAGCGATGGCGGCATTACGCGCAAGGCGCTTTCCCGGCTGGAAAAGCGCCTGCTGCAGTTCAAGCACTTTGATGCCATCGAACTGGAGGGGCTGAGCAGCCAGCGCCGCAACGTTATCGCTGCCGGCGTGGCAATTACCAGCGCCCTGTTCGACGAGCTTGGCATTACACGCCTGCGCACCTCGCGTGGCGCCTTGCGCGAAGGCGTGATCTACGACCTGATGGGGCGACTGGGGCACGAGGATGTGCGCGAACGCACCATCAACGCCTTGATGCAGCGCTACAGTGTGGACAAGGTGATGGGCGAGCTCATGGCGCGGCGCGCGCGCACGCTGTTCAACGCCAGCCGCGAAGGCTGGTCACTGCGCAAGACCGACCGGGATCTGCTCGAGCGCACGGCACTCACCCATGAGGTGGGCATGGCGATCTCGCACAAGCACTACCAGCGACATACCGCCTACCTGCTGCAGAACGCCGACCTGCCAGGCTTTTCGCAGGAAGAGCAGGAGCAGATGGCACTGCTTGCCGCTACCCAGCGCGGCAAACTGGACCACCCCCTGTGGGCCGCAGTCACCGATGCCGACCGCCCCCGATTATTGCGCCTGATCACCCTGTTTCGCCTGGCACTGCTGTTCAAGTACGTGGAACAGTTGGAGGCGCTGCCCGACTTTGCGGTGCACGCGCACGAAAACACGATTGGCCTGGAGTTTCCGCCCGAATGGCTGCAACGCCATCCGCTGACAGCGCGGGAGCTGGAGCAGGAAGTGTCGCTACTCGGCAAGGAAGGCCTGCAGCTCACCCTGCACTGAGCTAGCGTGGCCTGCGCAGGGCTTCCCGCACCGCAGCCCGTTCAGTCAGCCGACAGCGTGTCCTGCGCCACGATATCTGCCAGGTAATCGAGCAAAATCTCATTGACCGCTGCCGAGGCTTCCAGCTGCACCATGTGCCCTGCGCCCGGAATCATGCGTACAGTGCGCAGCCGGGGGAATATGGCGCGCATCTGGCCGATTGGGTCGTCGCCATGAAACCCCTCCAGATCCACATCGTGCTCACTGCCGAGGAAATACGCTGGCACCTGGCTCTGCACGCCTTCGAACGGTTTGCGTTGCGCCCATTTCAGGTCAAATGCCCGATACCAATTGAGGCCACCGGTGAAGCCGCTGCGGCTGTATTCGGACACGAAAAATTCCAGCTCCAGCTCGGAGAGCCACGGCCAGGGTAAAGGCGGCGGCTCCTCCATGGCATCGATGTACGACGTGCCGGGGGGATGTTGAAACATCTCGAAGTAATTGCAGGCACCGCTCAGGGTGTGAAACACCTTGTGCAGGAAGCGTCGTGGTTCCGCGGCCAGCTCCCGGTCAGCGCGTGGCGGCTCGCGAAAATACTCGATGTGCAGAAAGTGTTGCTCGCCCATGCGGCGGTATTCGGTCAGCGGCGGCTCGTCGGGGTTGTGCGGGGCCGCCGGGTTTTCCAGGCCAATGACCGCGATCACTTGCTCGGGATGACGCAGGGCCAGGTCGTAGACCGCGAAGGCGCCGAAATCCAGGCCGGCGAACACGGCACGCGGTTCACCCAGGTGTTCCAGCAGCCCGAGCAGGTCGGCGGTGATGTGGTCAATATCGTAGGCTTCCACCGCCGTCGGCGCATCGGTCTGCCCCATGCCACGCATATCCGGTGCAATCACACGATAACCGGCCTGCGCCAGCGCGCTGATCTGTCGGTGCCAGCTGAACCAGAGATGGGGAAAACCATGACACAGCACCACCGGCATGCCCGAGCCCTGTTCAACGTAGTGCATACGGATGCCATTGATGGTGGCGTGGCGATGTATCCATTCCATGCTCGGGGTCCCCTGGACTGCGTCGGGCCGGGAAAGCCTGCGCATTCTGTGATTGAAATCCGGCCCATCCTGATGCATAAGGAAGCGTGACCTGCTTCATCTGCCGCCAGGGAAGTGCTGCCCATGCCTGAAGTGTACTCCGCATCATCCACCGCTGTGAACCGAACCGCGCGAGCTGAACACAGGCGACCACACCCCGGGGACGCTGAGACACGGGAGCACCGGACATGAAGCTGACCGGACGCTGGCAATGGCTACAACGCAAAGTCTCCCGCAAGCTGTGGCTGATCGCCCTGCTCTACACGTTTGCCGGGCTATTTTCGGTGTTGCTCGGCATCTGGCTTGCACCCTGGATTCCACCGCACATGTCCGGCCTGGTGACACCCGATGCAGTGGGGCGCATTCTCAACATCCTGGCGTCCAGCATGCTCGCAGTTGCCACCTTCTCACTGGCCACCCTGGTCACCGCGCACGGCTCGGTGACGGTGAGCACCTCACCGCGCGCCACGGCCCTGGTTATGGACAACGAGGTATCGCGGCACGCCCTCAGCGTGTTTATCGGTACGTTTCTGTTCAGCCTCATTGGCCTGGTTGCGTTGAATGCCGGCATCTACGGCGACCACGGGCACATTGTGCTGTTCCTGATGACCGTCATGATCATCACCTTGATTGTGATCGCGCTGATACGCTGGATTGAGCACCTATCCGAGCTGGCCAAGGTGACGTCGACGGTAGAGCGGGTAGAGGCAGCCGCCACCCGCGCCCTGACAGGACGGGCGCGCTTCCCCGGCATTGGTGCGCGCCCCTGCGACGATGTTGCCGCACGTATTCCCGCGACTGCAGAACAGGTGCTGACAGATCAGCTGGGCTACGTAGAACACATCGATGTCGCGGCGTTGCTGCAGTGCAGTGCCGAGCACGGTGTGGAAATCTACGTTCGGGTGGAACCGGGCACGTTCGCGCACTTGCGCACGCCACTGGCCTGCGTGGCCGGGGCCCCCTGTTCGGACGTGATCATCGACACGATCAGGGCTGCATTTTCCATGGGCACGACGCGCACGTTTGACTACGACCCGCGTTTTGGCTTGATCGTACTGGGGGAAATTGCCTCGCGCGCACTGTCACCCGGCGTCAACGACCCCGGCACCGCCATTGATGTCATCGGGCGCGCCACCAGGGCGCTGTCAACCTGGGCGACAACGGAGGCGGAAGATGAGGATGATTCATCGACCCCGGATGCCAGGGTGTGGTTTCCCACACTGGCAGTCGATGACCTGCTTGAAGACGTGTTTGGGTCCATTGCCCGCGATGGCGCCGCCAACCTCGCTGTGCAGATCAGGCTGCAGAAGGCCTTTGCCGCCCTCGCGCAGCTGGGGCACGAGGCATTACGACAAGCCGCCTGCCGCCATTCTGCACTCGCCTGGCAACGCGCGCACCAGGCCCTGGCCATGGACTTCGAACGCGATACGCTGCTGCCGCTCGTGTTACAGCGTGAGGACTGAGCTGCCGGCTAGCGCTTACAGGTTGACCCAGCTGTTCAAGGCACGCAGGCGAAACTGCTCCCCATCCTGACTGAGCACAACAGAATCGGGCAACACCTCCTCTACCCGAACGCCGCGCCCCACCGACTGCCCGGCGGATGCCTGCTGACCGTTGATTGTCACGCTGGAGCCGCCGTCCTGACGGTAATCGTGCTGCAAATACATCAGGGTTGGAATGGCATCCTTGCGCTGCTGCGACAGCTCGCCGAGAAAAGGCGCCGGGTGTTCCGCCAACCGCACGTCTTCCAGGGCCTGCTCGGCCGCGGCCGCCAGGGCCGCAATATCCACGCTGCTCTCCGTCTCCGTGGATGGCTTCGTCTCGGTCGGGCTCGCCGCGGCGTCCTTCAGCGCACGCTCGTCGCTCACGGTCGCCGGTGGCGTTGCCACAGGCGCTTCCTGCACGGCCGGAGAGGTACCGGCATACAGCGCGCTTACATCATCCGCGCTGGCTTGGGGTTCAGGGGACGGTTCCGCTGCGCTACTTTCGACCGCGGCTGGTGTCGGCGCATTAGGCTGCACGGCGCTGGCAGCGGCATACCCGGCGCCTACACGCTCTACAGAAATCGGCGCGGCCGCGTCTACAGACGTCGGCGGCACTCCGTCTGACTGCACTGCCGTCGATGATGTCACCTCGGCGTGTTCGGGAGCTGACTGCACTGCTGGACCTTCAGCACGGTTGAACAGCCCGCCGAGCAGGAAACCGGCAAGCAATATCAGGCCGGCAGCGGCTAACAGCCACAGCCAGCGCGCACTACGCCAGTTGGCTTCGGGTTCAAAATGCACGCTGTCCACGCCCGGTACCGGGCTCGCATTCTGCTGCTCACGGCGCGAGCGGTTCAGCGCTTCCAGGATCAATGACACTGGCGATGCTCCTTCACTGCGGCGCGGCCACTCATTGCCCTGCCGCCTCTGCCGCGAGCCGTTGGGCCGCCTCCGCCGCGGTCAGGTCGCGTCCGGCCAGAATATTCAGGCGCAGCAGAGTCTGCTCGCCCACCACCCCGTCAGCGCGCAGCTGCTGGCTGGCCTGAAACAGGCGCACACGCTCCGCCAGCGCGAGTGAGTACGCGCCGGTAGAGAGCGGTGTGGCCTGACCATCGAGCTTGGCAAACAGGCCGGCGATATCGGCCACGACAGGGCCCGAGTCCGCCCGACCCACCGGGCCGGAGAACCCCTCCGGAGGACGCCAGAGCAACCGGTAAGCACCCCGCCAGCGCGGCGCCAGCTGCGTGAAAGGCACGCGCTGCAGCCCCGCTTCCGACCACAACAGGGCGTTGCCCGCAGCCTCCCCCAGGAACACTGCGGCAGCCGCAAAGCGATCCGCGGTAATCAGGTCCAGGAGCACCGGCCGGTTGAGTGCGATCACGTCCTGCCAGGTGTCGGCGGTACCGCGGTGGCAGCTCAGGGGAAAGCGCACACTGTCGTCACAGAGAAGTTCCAGCGGCGGAGCCGGCCCCGCCGCCTGCAACTGCCAGAGCGCTTGCAGGCCCTGCGCCGGGGCAAGTTCCCAGGAAGGTGTGGGCGAGGCCACGGCCGCAGCCGGCGTGGCAGGCAATGCTGCAGCATCCTTGCCGACATCGGTCGCAGCGGGGGCCGCAGGTGCGGGGGCCTGTGTCGGCACCGGTGCCGGTGCAACCACTGGCACCGCGGGCTGGCCGACTCGTGCCAGCCACCACACCGCTGCGATCAGCAACATGATCCCGGCAGCCGCTGCTACAACACGCAACTGCTGCCGCCGACGCGATGCCGGGCCCTCTTCCCCCAGTACCTCCGCAATTGCCTGCGCCAGCACCTGCCGGTCGGCCTGTGTCCGGTTGCGACCATACGTGCCCAGCAAAATACGATCGCACAGTACATTGATCAACCGGGGAATACCGCGAGTCGCGCGGTGAATCCCACGCACCACGTCCGGCGGAAACAGCTCGCGGCCAGCCGGCAGGCCGGCAATCTGCAACCGGTGACGAATATACGCTGCGGTTTCCGCCGGGCTCAGCGGCGCCAGCGTGTAGCGCGCGGTGATGCGCTGGTTGAGCTGACGCAGTTCAGGCCGCTGCAGCAGCTGCGCGAGCTCAGGCTGGCCAATCAACACAATTTGCAGCAGTTTCTCGCTGTGCGTTTCGAGGTTGGTCAGCAGGCGAATCTGCTCCAGCACATCAAAATCAAGATGCTGTGCCTCATCGATCAACAGCACCGTCTTGCGCCCCTGGGCGTGGTTCTCCAGCAGGTAGCTATGCAGGCTGTCGGTGAGGGTTTTCAGCGAAGGCTGGTTGCCGTCGTAGGCAATGCCCAACTCATCGCACACGGTGGCAAGCAACTCCTGCGCATTCAAGGCCGGGTTCAGCACAATGGCGATATCGGTATCGGGCGGCAGTTGCTCCAGCAGGCAGCGGTTGATTGTGGTCTTGCCGGTACCCACCTCGCCGGTGAGCAGAATAAAGCCCCCGCCACTGCCCACACCGTAGAGCAGGTGCGCCAGCGCATCGCGGTGCCGAGGACTCATGAACAGATAGCGCGGATTTACCGCGATCGAGAAGGGGGTTTCACTGAGGCCGAAATACTGAAGGTACATAGTTGCCTGCGCTGCCTGGGCCGGAGCAGTGGAAAGCCGGTGTCACACCGCTACAGCGGCTTACCGGACCGGTGTATGTACCAGGTCAGGGACACATCCACGCCGTGTAGTCGCCGGTACCTTCGTGAATGGATTCACGTACAACCGCATTTCCACCCATCGTCAGTGCACGTTCGCGCGCGAGGTTGTCGAGTTCAACCCGAACCTTGTTTTCGCCGCGCTCAATGCCCGCCACTTTCCACGCCACGTTCGTGGTAATGCTGCCAAGGCGTTTGCACTGCGCCACTTCAGAAGCTTCCAGCAGGGGCAGGGCTCGCGCGTCATCCGGGATTTTGACCCAGGTACAGCCTGCCACCAGCGCGGATACAACCGCAAGCGTGGCCAAAGAGCGAACCGTGTGCGCGTTCATGCGTTACCTCCAAAAAGTCAGCCGGCAGATTACCACAGGCGAGGCACTGCGGGTACAGCTGCCCGCCCCTCACGCCGCTGCGATGCAGCCTCAATCGTGGTCCGCCGGAGGGGCTCTGGGAGACCGGTAGACCGCCTAGAGGATTACCGTGCGCTGTCCGTTCAGTTGCACTCGCTCCTCGCAATGCAGCCGCACCGCATGCGACAGCGCCGTCGCCTCGGTATCGTGCCCCAGGTGAATCATCTGCTCCACCGAGACCTGGTGGTCAATCGCCTTCACTTCCTGGGCGATAATCGGGCCTTCATCGAGATCCGACGTGACGTAGTGTGCCGTGGCCCCGATGACTTTTACCCCACGATCATAGGCCTGGTGATAGGGTCGGGCGCCCTTGAAACCGGGCAGGAAAGAGTGGTGGATGTTGATCGCGCGCCCTGCGAGTTCAGTACACAACGCATCCGAGAGGATTTGCATATAGCGCGCCAGCACCAGCAGGTCAGCCTGCTGTTCGCGAAACAGTTGCAGCAACTTCGACTCCTGCACCGCCTTCTGTTCCGGGCTGACTGGCAGGTAATGATAGGGCAGCCCGTACCATTCCACCAGTTCGCGGCAGTCTTCATGGTTGCTGACCACGCCAACGAGCGTGGCCGGCAGTGCGCCAGCGCGCCACTTGGTCAGCAGCGCCACCAGGCAGTGGTCGTAGCGGGAAACCGCCAGTAACACACGTGGCAGCTCATCCGCCGGTCGCAGCCGATAGTGCATGCCCATGTCGTCTGCGAGCAGGGCAAAGCGCCGGGCAAACTCTGTAAAAGGCACCGTCATCGCGCGATCATCGAAGACACACCGCAAATGGAAGGTGCCGCTTACCGGGTCACTGAAATTGGAAATCTCGGTAATGAAGGCGCCTGCTTCCAGAAACAGCTGGGAGTAACGCGCCACGACACCGAGTCGGTCCGGACACTGGAATGACAGGATATAGGCGCGCGGCACAGCGCCCGATGTTGGCTCGGTCACGAAAATCCTCTCTCAGGTTTGGTCGCACCCGGGGGCGAACCGTCAGAAGTTGAACCCGTTGCCGGATACCACCGGTACATTGGTCCACAGATCATTGGGGTCACGATACCAGCCGGCCGCCGCGAGTGCACCGCCATCGAGATTAATTGTCGTGCCGGTCACCCAGGCCGACAGCCCGGAAGCCAGAAACAGCGCGCAACCCGCGGCGTCCTCCGGTGTACCAAAGCGCTCCAGCGGTATCCAGCGACGGGTATGCGCCTGATGCTCGGGTGCAATCAACTCCGAAGGCCGCACCTGCGCGGTCTCGGTGGTTTCCGGGGCAATGGCGTTGACGCGGATGCCATCCGGACCGAGCTCCAGCGCCAGGCTGCGGGTGAAGCCGGTTATCGCGTGTTTGAAGGCACAGTAGGTCGTTACCATGGGAATGCCGCGGAACGCCTCAATGGAGGAGATACTGATGATGCTGCCGCCGCGACCGCGGGACTGCAGCAGTGGGATAGCGGCGCGGGTGACCGTGAAAATATGTTTCAGGTTGACGCCGTAAAGCTGCTCAAGGTCTTCATCGGTGCAAGCCACAAACGGTTTGATGATGCCGAGGAAATCACCCACGTTGTTCACCAGCACATCCAGGCCGCCAAAGCGCGCTTGCACCTGGGCCATCAGCGCATCGACAGCTGCCCGGTCGCAGACATCGGTCTGCGACACCAGCGCTTCGGTTGCACTGGCATCCAGGGCCGCCTGCAGGTCGGCACAGCGGTCGGCATCTTTCTCGGCAACGACCAAGTGTGCGCCACGGGTCGCGAAAGCTTCTACAATGGCACGGCCAATACCGGCACCGCCACCGGTAACCAGAACAATCTTCCCTGTGAAATCGAGATCCTGCATATCCGTCTCCTGCTTAAATTATTCGAGCAGTTGATATACCAGATGCGCCTGCGCAATGCATGCGAACGCGCCTGCGCAGACCACGCCCCCCGCACAGAGTTTATGTAGTTAGGCCGGGCCGCGCAGGCCGGGCCGCGCAGGGATCCGCCGTTACTTGTAGGTCACCACCAGGTAGCCCCGCAGCGGTGTGTCACCCAGCGACTGAATGCTGTGCTCCACATCCGCCCGGTAATGCGCCGAGTCGCCGGCCGCCAGCTGGCACTCGGTGTTTCCCGCCACCACCTGTGCCGCACCCGCCGCCAGGGTCAACAGTTCGCGCGTACCGCTGTAATGCGGCGAGCTGTCGAGGCTCGCACCGGGCTGCAGGAGCAATTCGTAGAATTCCACGTGTTTTTCCATATGCAGGGGCGAGAGTGTGCGAATCTGGCATTCGTCATCGGCACGGAACAGGCTGGAGGGGTCGTCCGCCCTCACTACTTCAATCAGGCCACTGGCCAGCGGGTCATCCACCAGTTCGCCTATACTGAGTCCGAAGGCCTGGGCGATACGGAAGGTTACCGCCAGCGTTGGGTTGGCCTGGCCGCGCTCAATCTGGCTCAACATGGAGCGGCTGACGCCGGACGCAGCTGCCAGCTGATCGAGTGTGAACCCGTGAACCTGGCGCAGTTCGGTGACCCGCTCACACAAGACCTTGCTGGCGGGGTCCAGCGCTGATTTGGACATGCAATTTTCCAGTTTAGTAGAAGGATTTCTTGTATCCGGGATATCACCCATCTACTATACCGGATAAATTCCACTATAGTGAAATACCGTTATGCAAGCACTGGTCAAGAAAGAAGCACGTCCCGGCCTCTGGCTGGAGGAGGTACCGGAACCGGCATTCGGCATCAATGACGTGCTGATCAAGGTCAAGCGCACCGCCATCTGCGGCACGGACATGCACATTTTCCACTGGGATGCCTGGGCGCAGAAAACGGTGCCAGTTCCCATGATCGTCGGCCACGAGTTCGTCGGCGAGATCGTTGAAGTCGGCTCCAACGTAGTGGACTTCCACCCTGGCCAGATTGTCTCCGGCGAGGGCCACGTGGTCTGTGGCCGCTGTCGCAACTGCATGGCCGGCCGCCGTCACCTGTGCGCTAAAACCAGCGGCATCGGGGTGGACCGCTCCGGCGCTTTCGCCGAGTACATGACTCTACCCATGTCCAACGTGTGGGAGCATTCAGCAGGGATAGATCTTGATGTCGCTGCCCTGTTCGACCCCTTCGGCAACGCCGTCCACACCGCATTGCAATTCGACCTGCTCGGGGAGGACGTGCTCATCACAGGTGCCGGGCCTATCGGTGCCATGGCCGCTGCTGTGTGCAAGCATGCCGGTGCGCGCCACGTGGTGATCACCGACGTGATCGATAAACGCCTGGAACTCGCTGCCACCCTGGGCGCTACACGCACCGTAAACGTGACCCGCGAGAGCATTGCCGATGTCCAGCAATCGCTGGGCATGGACGAAGGCTTTGATGTGGGCCTGGAAATGTCCGGCAACCCGCAGGCGTTTCGCGATCTGCTGGCCAATATGTGTCACGGGGGCAAGGTGGCGATGCTGGGCATCCCCAGCGAGAACACAGCGATAGACTGGAACACGGTCATCTTCAACATGCTCACCCTGAAAGGTATCTACGGCCGGGAGATGTACGAAACCTGGTACAAAATGTCGGTCATGATCGAGTCCGGGCTGGATATTTCGCCCGTGATTACCCACCGCATGAGCTTCCGCGACTTTCAACACGGTTTCGATGTGATGAGCTCCGGCGAGGCGAGCAAAGTCGTACTGAACTGGGAGGACTGAAACACCATGTACAGCGCATTTCGGGAACACCTGGCCGGCCAGCTGGCCGATATCGAGTCTGCGGGGCTGACCAAGCACGAGCGTCTCATCACAACGCCCCAGGGCGCGCACGTAGGTGTGGCAGAGCGGGAGGTGCTGAACCTCTGCGCCAACAACTATCTCGGCCTTGCCCAACACCCCGCCGTGAATGCTGCCGCGGCCGAGGGCCTGCGCGAGTGGGGCTATGGCATGGCTTCCGTGCGTTTCATCTGCGGCACGCAAACCCTGCACAAACAGCTGGAACAGAGGCTGTCTGAATTTCTCGGTATGGACGACACCATCCTCTACCCCTCCTGTTTCGACGCCAATGGCGGCCTGTTCGAAACCCTCCTCGGCGCAGAGGATGCGGTGATCTCCGATGAACTCAACCATGCCAGCATCATCGACGGCATACGCCTGTGCAAGGCGCAGCGCTTCCGCTACCGCAACAACGACATGGGCGACCTGGAAGCACAGCTACAGGCGGCAGACGCCGCCGGTGCCCGTTTCAAGTTGATCACCACCGACGGTGTGTTTTCCATGGACGGCTATATCGCGCGCCTGGATGAGATCTGCGATCTTGCCGAACGCTATGGCGCGCTGGTGCATTTCGACGACTGTCACGCTACCGGCTTTCTCGGCGCCAACGGCAAAGGCACACACGAATACCGCGGCTGCATGGACCGCGTGGACATCATCACTGGCACCCTGGGCAAAGCCCTCGGTGGCGCCAGTGGCGGCTACACCGCTGCGCGGCAAGAGGTGGTGGACCTCCTGCGCCAGCGCTCGCGCCCCTATCTTTTCTCCAACACGGTAGCCCCACCGGTCGTAGCCGGCGCAATCAAGGCACTGGAACTGGTGGAATCCGAACCGGGCCTGCGCCGGCAGCTGATCGAGAATACTGCCCGCTTTCGGGAGGGACTCGAAAAACTGGGCTTTGAGCTGTTGCCGGGGGAGCACCCCATCGTGCCCGTTATGCTGCACGATGCAGCAACGGCAGCGAAGTTTGCCGACGCCATGCTGGCCCGCGGCGTTTACGTGGTTGCCTTCTCCTTCCCGGTAGTGCCGAAAGGCAAGGCGCGCATTCGCACGCAGATGTCGGCAGCGCTGAGTGCAGACGATATTGAGCAGGCACTGAGTGCTTTTGCCGCCGCACACGCTGAACTGGCATCCTGACGCAGGCGCACGGAGCAGGCCTCGCCGCAGCATTCCGGGTTCGCGGGCCATCATGGCAGCGGCTGTAACCGCCGCTGCGTTTCAATAAGCGCAGCGCCTGGATTCCGTGCAGTGAAGGCAAGGTCCATAGGCGATTGCTTGCCAATAGCCCCTCCTCTCTGCCTATACTTGTTACGCCCCTCTCGCGTTTTGAGTATTTTATGCTGCATTCAACCATCGAGTCTGTCACCGATCGTATCCATGAACGGAGCCGCGATAGCCGCAAGCGCTACCTGGACAAGGTAGACACTGCGAGCCAGCAAGAGGTGAGCCGCAAGCGGCTGTCCTGCGGCAATATCGCCCACGCCATGGCAGCCTGCAATGACGAAGGCAAGTCGCTGCTGGCCTCCGACCGCGCCGCCAACCTGGGTATTGTCTCAGCGTACAACGAGATGCTGTCTGCGCACCAACCCTACGTTGATTTTCCGGACATCATCAAACGGGCCGCACGTGACGCGAATGCGGTTGCCCAGTTCGCGGGCGGGGTACCCGCCATGTGCGATGGTGTAACCCAGGGTCGCGACGGCATGGAGCTGTCGCTGTTCAGCCGTGATGTGATCGCCATGGCGACCGGCGTGGCACTCTCCCACGATATGTTCGACGGCGTACTGTGCCTGGGTGTGTGCGACAAAATTGTGCCCGGCCTGCTGATTGGCGCACTCTCTTTTGGCCACCTTCCCACCGTATTCATTCCTGCCGGGCCCATGCCTTCAGGCTTGCCCAACAAGGAAAAAATTCGGGTGCGTCAGTTGTATGCTGAAGGCAAGGTTGGCCGCGATGCGCTGCTCAAGGCCGAAAGCGAGTCTTACCACAGCCCCGGCACATGCACATTCTACGGCACCGCCAACAGCAACCAGATGTTGATGGAAATCATGGGGCTACACCTGCCTGGAAGCTCCTTCATCAATCCCGGCACCGAAATGCGCGACGCGCTGACGGCGGCAGCAGTCAAACAGCTCGCCAAAATCACTAAACAGGGGGACGCGTTCACACCGCTGGCGGATATCGTCAACGAGCGCAGTCTGGTCAATGCTATCGTAGGGCTGCTGGCAACCGGCGGCTCTACCAACCACGCCATTCACCTCATTGCGATCGCGCGAGCTGCCGGCATCTTGATCAACTGGCAAGACATGTCGGAGCTCTCGTCAGTAGTGCCCCTGCTCTGTCGCATCTATCCGAATGGCGAGGCGGACGTGAACCATTTTCAAGCCGCCGGTGGCATGCCATTGCTCGTGCGCGAGTTATTAAGCGGCGGGCTACTCCATGATGACGTCAAGACGATTCTCGGCCAGGGGGGGTTAACAGCCTATTGCAGCGAACCCTTCTTCAACCCCGGCGGCCACGATGAACCGCTTGAATGGAAACCGGGTGCTACCGCGTCGGCGGACCCGCAGGTGCTTGCCAGTATAAAAACACCTTTCAGCCCGGAGGGTGGACTCAAATTGCTGACCGGCAACCTGGGGCGCTCCATCATCAAGGTGTCTGCGGTAGCCAAATCACACCAGAAGTTGCGCGCGCCTGCGGTGGTTCTCTCGCACCAGGACGAACTGAAAGAAAAGTTTGAAGCCGGGGAACTCGAGCGGGACTTTGTCGCAGTGGTCCGCTTTCAGGGCCCCAAAGCCAACGGCATGCCGGAACTGCATAAACTCGTGCCGTATCTGGGTATATTGCAGGACAGGGGCTTCAAGGTTGCCCTCGTAACCGATGGCAGAATGTCTGGCGCTTCGGGCAAGATTCCCGCCGCGATACATTTATCCCCGGAAGCACTGGATCAGGGCCCGATCGCAAAACTCCGGGACGGTGACACCATTGAGCTGGACGCCGAGGCGGGAGCGCTGAATGTACACGCAGCGGATTTCGATTCCCGACCGGCGATATCAGGCGACGGACAGCCCACCCAGGGGATGGGGCGAGAAATGTTTCAGGTGTTTCGCAACCAGGTTAGTGCCGCGGAAGACGGTGCTAGTGTGTTTCAGCAGTAGAAGACGACCATACCGTTATGACAGACCCGTTCGATATCGTGATTTTTGGCGGCTCAGGCGACCTGGCCCTGCGCAAACTGATACCCGCGCTGTACAAAGCGTTTACCGCAGAAGAGCTGGCGGAGGGCACGCGCATATTCACCACCACGCGGAGTGAAGAAGCGACCGCGAGGTATCTCGAAACGGCCCAGGATAGTCTGCAGGAGTTTCTGGTTGCCGAAGAATTCAACGACACGAAATGGGCAGCGTTCAAGGCGCTTCTGTTCCCCGTTACGCTGGACATTGCAAACCGCGACGCAGGGTGGAAGGAACTCAAAAGTGCGCTGAACACCCTCCCGGACGCCACGCGCATCTTCTACCTTGCCACACCACCCGCCGTATTTGGTGCTTGCTGCAAGCACCTGAGCGAAGAAGGCTTGATTTCAGAATACAGTCGCCTGGTGGTGGAAAAACCACTGGGCTACGACGCAAAATCAGCCGAAGCCATCAACAACGAAATCGCCACGTATTTTGAAGAAAAATCCATTTACCGTATCGACCACTACCTGGGAAAGGAAACCGTGCAGAACCTGCTGGCGCTGCGGTTTACCAATTTGATTTTCGAGCAGTTGTGGGATGCAAAGTCGATCGACCATGTGCAAATCACCATTGCCGAGACGGTGGGACTGGAAGGCAGAGCGGGGTTCTATAACGAGGCCGGGGCACTGCGGGACATGGTGCAGAACCACCTGCTGCAGCTTTTGAGTCTGGTGGCGATGGAGTCACCACACACCATGAATGCTGAAAACATTCAAATGGAGAAGATCAAGGTTCTGGAAGCCCTGCGCCCTATCACCGGCGCCGACGTGATGAAAAACACGGTCCGCGGTCAATATGTGGCGGGCGGCCATCAGGGCAAGCTGGTGCCCGGATACCTTGAGGAGCTGGGATCAACCCATAGCGCAACCGAAACCTTCGTTGCCCTGCGCGTTTATATCGACAATTGGCGCTGGGCGCGGGTACCTTTCTATTTACGTACCGGCAAACGCATGAAGTCCCGCTTTGCGGAAATCATGATTCAGTTTAAAGAGGTTCCGCACCGCGTCTTCAGCGCCGGCGCCGGGAAAATGGACCCCAATCGCCTGGTGATTCGCCTGCAGCCCGAAGAATCCATTCAGCTGAGTCTCATGTCGAAAAACTTGGACACGTTGGACATGCAGTTGCAACCCACCGCTCTCAACCTCAACTTTTCCGACACCTACAAACATTTGCGCAGTAGCGCCTATAAGCGCCTGATCCTGGACGCTGCCGCCGACAACTCCAGCCTGTTTATCAGCCGCAAGGAAGTCTCCACCGCATGGGCCTGGATTGACCCCATCATTGAAGCCTGGCAAGCCTCCTCCAGCTCACCGGAGTTGTACCGCGCAGGCTCCTGGGGCCCCGACGAAGCCGATGCACTGCTCGCGGAGGACTGCCACGCCTGGTACAACGCAGGTGATATCGAGGAAGTCTGCGCGGATGATTGAGGAGTTCTTTTTCGCGCAGAGAGCCGAGTTATTTGAGGCGCTCACGACACACTGCGCCAATGTCTTGCGGCGTGGCATCGAAGCACATGACCACGCAACGGTTTTCGTTTCGGGCGGCAGCACCCCATTGCCCCTGTATCGCCAGCTCTCGCGTCAGGAACTGTCGTGGGAAAAGGTTGATATCGCCCTGGTTGATGAGCGCTGGGTAAACCCCGGCCAGCCCGGAAGCAATGAGACGGCTATCGTCGACAGCTTACTCAAGAACCGGGCATCCGAGGCCGCGTTCTTCGGTATGAAAACCGCGGCTGCAACTGCCACGGACGGCGCAGTGGAGTGCGAAACGAGATACAGGCGCATCCATTGCCCCTTCGACCTCTGTATTCTGGGGCTGGGGGCCGACGGCCATACCGCATCGCTTTTTCCTCATGCAGGGAACCTGGCGTATGCGCTTGACGAGAACAACGCCCGGTTATGCACGTCTATCCAAGCCAGGGAAAGCGCGGTGACGGGCAAGCTCACTGAACGCATGACGCTCACACTGAACGCGATTCGCGCCTGCAACACCATTATCCTGCTGATTACCGGCGAGGAGAAACTCGAGGTGTACCGAACCGCACTTCATTCCCGGGACACTCTCGGCCTGCCTGCGAGCGCCTTGCTGCACGGCGCTGGCAGCAAAGTATCCGTATACTGGGCGCCCTAGAAACCCCGAAACCCCGTTCCACCCATCGCGAGCGAACACAATGACGAAGCAATTGAACACTGTACTGACCACAAGCCCGGTCATTCCCGTTATCGTCATCGAGCGCGCAGATGATGCCGTGCCCCTGGCTGAGGCGCTGGTGCGCGGTGGACTGAAAGTGCTGGAAATCACCTTGCGCAGCGAGCACGGCCTGACAGCCATTGCAGCCATCAAGAAACACGTCCCCGGGGCGATCGTGGGTGCGGGCACTGTTCTCTCTGCGAGCGACTTCCAGGCATCTGTCGATGCCGGTGCCGAATTTATTGTTAGCCCCGGGACAACAGGCGCACTGCTCAAGGCGGCAACGGCAAGCGGCACCCCGTTGCTTCCCGGTGTGGCAACGCCGAGTGAGGCCATGACAGTTCTGGAACATGGCATTCACTGCATGAAGTTTTTCCCGGCTGAAGCCGCTGGCGGCACCCGCATGCTCAAAGCCATCGCCGGGCCCATGCCGCAGATAAAATTCTGTCCCACAGGCGGCATCAACCTGGCGAATGTAAAAGACTATCTGGCGCTCGATAACGTCTTGTGTGTCGGTGGAACCTGGATGCTGGACAGCGCCGCAATCCGGTCAGGGGATTGGGCTCAAATAGAGGCAGGCGCCCGTGCTGCGGCCGGGCTTTCAGCCAGGCGCTAAACCTGCGGGAGCCAACGGCGTGTGCGCTGCGTAGCCCGGGATTGCCTACTCCCCGAGCATTCAGCCACTATCAGTTTCCTTGCCATCCACCGTCGCCAGAATGGCCTGGGCCTCGTCACACCAGGCCAGAAAGTGCTCTCCCTGACGGATGCCTGCCAACAGGGCCAGAAACACACCCTTGCGCCTTACCGGCAGGGCCGTGGGGTCTGCATAGTGGCGTCGGCGGATTTTTTCATACAGATAGAGGCGCTGCATCATCTGCTCTCGACGCTGGCCAATCTCCATCGCGAGATGCGCGGCGTTGCTTTCGGCAAGATTGTACAACTTGACGAACAAGTCGTCCTTGCCCTCCTGCACGCGCGAGTTGCCCATCACCCAATCCGCCATGGCGCTGCGCCCGGCCCCGGTAAGCGCGTAGACGATCTTGTCGGGCTTGCCCGCCTGGGCGACTGTTTCGCGCTGCAGCCAACCGCGGTCAGCCAGCTTGTGCAGCTCCTGGTAGATCTGTTGATGGCTGGCGCGCCAGAACAACCCCAGGGAGATATCGAAAGCCTTGGCCAGTTCATAGCCCGACATGTCGTCTTCTAACAGGGCGGTCATGATTGCGTGAGAGAGTGCCATGGCTGCTGCTGAGTACCTCGTATCGCGTGCGGCGTGAGCTTGGCAGCTTAAACCCGGAACGCTTTTCATGCAAAAGGTTGCATATCAATTAAATATGCAATAAATTGCATAAAACTGCAACCCGTAATGGAGTTTCACCCCATGGCACTACCCGCTGTCCTGCAAGACAAACTGCGCCTGCCCGCCGTCGCCGCCCCCATGTTCATCGTTTCCAACCCGGACCTGGTGATTGCCCAGTGCAAGGCCGGCATCGTCGGTTCATTCCCGGCCCTGAATGCGCGGCCCGCGGAGCAGCTCGACGTCTGGCTGGAGAAAATCACGCGTGAACTGGCGGCCTGGGACGCAGAACACCCCGACACACCCGCGGCACCGTTTGCCGTGAACCAGATTGTGCACGGCTCCAACGACCGTCTGCAGCACGATCTGGAAATGTGCGTGAAGTACAAGGTGCCCATTGTCATTACCTCTCTCGGTGCGAAGGAAATGGTCAACGAGGCGGTACACAGTTATGGCGGGATCGTGCTGCACGATGTGATCAACAACCGTTTTGCCCACAAAGCCATCGAGAAGGGTGCGGACGGCCTGATCGCCGTGGCCTCCGGCGCCGGTGGCCACGCCGGCCCCCTGTCGCCTATCGCCTTGATTCAGGAAATTCGGGAGTGGTTCGACGGCCCGCTGCTGCTTTCCGGCTCAATCGCCACTGGCGATGCCATCCTCGCCGCACAGGCCATGGGGGCAGACCTGGGCTATATCGGCTCGGCGTTCATCGCCACCAAAGAAGCCAATGCCGAGCAGGCCTACAAGCAGGCCATTGTCGACCACGGCGCCGGCGACATTGTCTACAGCAACCTGTTCACGGGAATCCACGGCAATTACCTGCGCCCCTCTATCGAGGCCGCCGGGCTGGACCCGGACAATCTGCCCGAAAGTGACCCGTCTGCAATGAACTTCGGCTCGGGCGGCAACAGCGACGCCAAGGCCTGGAAAGATATCTGGGGCTGCGGCCAGGGCATTGGCGCCGTGAAGGAAATTCTCTCCGCGGGTGACCTGGTAGCGCGCCTGCAGCGCGAATACGCCGCGGCGCGCGCCCGCCTGCTGGGGAGCTAAGCCGCGGCCTCAGCGGCGGCCGGGAAGCCCGGCGAGTTCGCTGAACTTGACC
>TARA_R110001599_G_scaffold50098_2_pt1 | contig 23481 bp, 19 predicted proteins | sample TARA_R110001599 | Tara Oceans TARA_R110001599 (sample SAMEA4398360) | marine metagenome | biome: Polar Biome; feature: [MES] marine water layer (ENVO:01000295) within the mesopelagic zone...; material: water (ENVO:00002006), including particulate matter (ENVO:01000060) such as......
CGGCTCATTCACTATATTTTAGGAAACATTGGAACTATTAAGATAGCTTTGAAATCCCTTGTTAAATTGAAACTATTAAGAAACTGTATTACTAAACCCCTAAAATATGTACGCTCATTTCACCTATTGTTTTAGCCAAAATTTTATGAGGCCGATTAGGTACGTGCTACAGCTACGGATAATCCTGTGTTTATTTTGGCTTCATCAAACAAAGTAGTTTTCATTACTAGAATTCCAGGTAAATCCATTTGTTGTGATTCATAAATCAATGGTAGTTTTAAATTTCCTTCCAAGTTAGTTGTAAGATTTCCTGCAGCTTTTTCCCACCTTGGAGGATGCAGTTGTAAATTTGTTTTAGATTTTTTACCAGCTGCCACTAATCTATCATTGTCTTTTGCCCAACCTATTAAAACATCTCTAAATGCAACATCAACGCTTGGTCTTACGCACCATACTCTGCATCGAAGAATATTACCACCTTTTTCCGTAGTATCTAATAAAACAAAAAACAAATATGGAAAACTATTCATTTTAGCAATTATATCAGCTTCTGTTTTGGCTCCACAATTAACTCCATTCCATCTTGGTGTATCTTCTGCATCAATACAACTAGCGGATTTCACTTCTGAACCATCTTCTAAATCATCACCTTTTCCTCTTTGGTTATTCCCTTTTATTCCACTTAAAATAGTGACTAAATGTTGAGATAAATAGCCAAAATCCAATTGAGACGTTTGATTAGTTAAACTATTCCAATTACTTAATTGTTTCCATTGTGGCAAAACAACTTCTTCTACAAATTTCTTTGCAAGTATTTCTCTATCGTCTTTATCTAATTTTTTTAAATCCAATTTTCATCAAGTTTTATGTTTTACAAACTTAATGATTAAAATCTATTCAAATATCTGCTTTAACTAATTCTAAATAACTTTAAAAGACTTCAGATAACTCATCCATTAATTTCACCCTATTTACCGCAAGCTTGTTCATTGATTTATGTTCCTTTTCAGATTTTTCTAATAAATTTATAAACTTTAAATATTCACTAGATTTTTTTGAAGGAATAGGGATAAGAACCTCTTTTAACTCTTTAGTTTTAATTCTATTATGTGACGAAGATGTTCCAGAAGTCAAGTGGTTTATTTGAGTTTGAACAGATGGTAGCATTAAAAGTGCTTTCATTCCATAATTATTTATTTCACATTTTGAATTAATAATCTCAAACTCACTTGAGCAAGTTAATGGCATTTTTAAATCTGGAACAACTAATGCTCTAGGGATTCTTGGATTAATTTTTGAAAAAATTAAATCATCTGGTTTACAGACAATACCAGCAAATTTTGGTTGATAATTCATTAACTCTTTAAAATCTAAAATATCAACATTTACTATATGCAAAATACTTATGCATTTAGAACTCTCTTCTATTATTTCTTTTTTTCTATCAGATGTTACAAAGTCAACTAAATCCTTTAATGGTATTAGATTAACGTTTTCAATTTTATTCAGATTTTGAATTGCTCTAAAAATTGAAGAGTCGTAATGGCTTGGTGTCCAAGCGTTATTAGTAAAATTATCTTCTTTAACAATTACACAAGAAGGCCTATCAGATATGATTTTTGGTACTGAATTAAATTGCTCATTATACTTCGGTGTATATGATTTAAAAATATCTATTAAATCATTATGACCTTTTTTTATTTTTACTGTAGCACCTTTTCTAATACTAACTTCGAAGCCAAGGTCTGTGCTTTTTGCTATAAATACTCCTCTACTTTTTGTTTTTTCTTTTCTCTTCATTTTCTTTAAATGAAGAATACTAGTTTTAGTACGTGTTCCTGCTTGAGCAAAAGTTACAGTTGGCAGCTCAATAATTGATTTTAGATGAATATCACCGTCATTCATTATTCTAAATCGAAGTGTTTCAGCTATACCTTTCGATGAAATAACACTATCAGGAACTACAGCCAAAAGTTCACCACCTTCTTTTAATAAACCAATACATCTATCTATAAATAAAATTTCAGAATTAATATTTGTTTTGTTTCTAAAAGTATCAAATAACAAAGGATATTTATCTTTTTCTTCATTTTCTAATTCTTTACCATTAAAAGAAGCTCCAAAAGGAGGATTTGTAATTATTAAATCTATTTTTCCTTTAAAATTATCTATATCAGAATCTGAAATCAAAGAATTCCCTTTACTAATGAAGTGATTTTCAGAATTGAATAGTTCCATATTCAATTTCGATAGTCGAACCATTCGCTGAACTTTATCTTGTCCAATTACTTTTATTTTCGAAACATCTTTATTATTCCTATAAAACGTAGTAAGAAATGAGCCAACTCCACAACAAGGGTCACAAACTAATAATTCTTTGTTTTTAGCAACATTTGGTAAATTCTTACTTGCTATACCACAAACTAAATCTACAACTTCTTGTGGAGTCATATATTGAGCATCTTCAATATTGTTTCTAAAATTACTTCTTATAAAATGACCAAAAGTTTCATTGATTAGGTCAAATTCCTCACCATTTGTAATAATGTCGTTTAATGAGACATCTAGCATTTTAATAATAGAATAAGCGAACTTATCATCATCATTATCAATTTCAAGTCTTGGATTATTCCCAAAAATAGAGTTTTGGTTAGAATCCTTAAACATTTCGTCATTTGCTATATTCTTAAATAAACTTTGAAGATTTGAAACAAATTTATTATCATTATTCGTTTCATAGCCAGACAAAAGTTTTGTCAATTTATTACTTTTATCTTTTTTAATATCATATAACTTTATTGCTAATAATTTAGACACTTCATCTAACTTCGCATTTGCATCATTAATTTTGCCATACTTATGAAGAGATAACCTTATCTCATTTAGTGAATTATTGAAGTTTTCTAATGTATTCATATGATAGTTATCGTTTTTTGGATTATAATCTAAAAAACAAACATAAGTAATATTTTTAAATAAGGAAAGGTATAATATTTATTATTTTCATTCCATTCCACACACATTAAGCTTCCCTCCTACGTCGTCGCATAAAGAGTGTTCCATTAACATTGTAAAAGAAACTTTTAGAATAAATTTTTTCAAGAAAATATAGTAACAACTTTCGCTTTTAACCAAAGCTCAAGTTACATAACGCAGAACATTATAGTACAAATATACAGTAATTACTGTATAGCCGTTTTTCAGGCTATTTACACATAATTGTAGATATAGTGCCTTTAGGTCTATATCGGCAACAATTATGTTAAAAGAAATTACGGTTCTAAATTGCAGAAAAAAGTTTCTCAAAACCTAATAATATGAAAATCAAATCACACAAAGAATTTAGTATGAACCTTATAATGGTTATCTTTGCAACCAATTAAAAATCTTCATTTTTCTAATATTAGACTTTCTTTTAAAACGACACAATTATGAATATTGAACACCTTTTATACGATTATTTAGTATCTATTGGACAATCTGAAGCCTCAGCTAAATATTTAAATTTATTTGCTTTACTGGCAGCTTTATTAATTATTACGTTATTGATTGATTTTATAATTCGTAAAATTATCGTGGAATTCTTTATCCGTTTTTCTAATAAAACTAAAACAAATTTTGATAATTTACTAGTAGCAAATAAAGTGCCGCGTAATATCGCCCACATCATTCCATTAATTGTTGCATATGAACTCACTCCTTTAGTCTTTGTTGACTTTGCTTATTTTGAGAATATTGTTGAAGAAGGTCTGCAAATATTTGCGGTTATTCTTACACTTTGGACTGTACGTAGTCTCTTAAACACTCTCAAAGATTACTTTAAAACTTTACCAAGTTTAAAAGACAAACCAATAGACAGCTACATTCAGGTGTTTATGATATTTGCTTGGATTATTGGTCTATTGTCTGTTTTTGCTATTATTACAGGAATAGAATTTATTAAATTTATTACTACTATTGGTGCTGCATCGGCTATAATTATTTTAATATTTAAAGACACCATTTTAGGTTTTGTTGCTAGTATTCAAGTTTCTATAAATGATATGGTACGGATTGGTGATTGGATTACATTTGAAAAATATGGTGCAGATGGTGATGTTATCGAAATTAATTTATCTACAGTAAAAGTTCAAAATTTTGATAAAACTATTACAACAATCCCAACTTATGCTTTAATTTCAGATTCGTTTAAAAACTGGAGAGGTATGGAAAATTCTGATGGAAGACGTATAAAAAGAGCGTTAAATATTAAGTTAGACAGCATCCATTATTTAACTAAAGATCAGGTAGATAAATTAAAAAAAATCAGCACAATCACTTCTTATTTAGAAACCCGGCAAGCTGATATTGATGCATATAACACCAAAAATAACATCAACAAAGAATTGCTTTTAAACGGAAGAAACCTTACCAATTTTGGTGTGTTTAGAAAGTATGTTGAAACTTATATTGAAAATCATTCTGGTACTAATAAAGATATGATGATTATGGTACGTCAATTAGCTCCTGGAACGCAAGGAATTCCTTTAGAAATTTATACTTTTAGTAGTGATAAACGTTGGGAAAATTACGAATATATTATGGCAGATATTTTTGATCATATCATTGCAGCTGTTTCTTATTTTGATTTAGAAATTTTTGAGTTACCGAGTACTTCAAGTTTTTTATCTACAAGTAAATAAATTCGTTTTTAAGAATTTACTTCTTTTCTCTTTTTCTAATCAATTGTCATTCTTACTTAATTCACTCATAAATAAACACGTACTTTATTCAATCAATTTTATTTATGCGATTATATATAAATAGTAGTTAAAAAAAGAATGAACATTCATTTTTTACATATCTTTGTATCAGAAATAAAAACAAATGGCAAAACTTCAAAAAAGTATCGATAAACGGAATGCACTTATAAAAGCAACGATTGAGTTGGTAAACAATAATGGTTTTCATGCAACTCCTATGAGTAAAATAGCAAAAATGGCGAACGTTTCTCCAGCAACTATTTATTTATATTTTGAGAACAAACAAGATTTGGTAAACAAAACATATATAGATGTAAAATCTGCCTACACAGACTTTGCTTTTGAAACTTATAACGAAAGTATGTCTGTTGAAACTGGTTTTGAAATCATTTGGAAGCGTATAGCCGATTTTAAATTAAAAGAATGCGAAAATGCTTTGTTTTTAGCACAATGTGATAATACTCCGATTATAGATGAAGATAGCAGACAGGAAGGAATAAAACACTTACAACCACTACTCGACCTTTGGACTCGTGGTAAAAGAGAAGGCATAATAAAACCTTTATCAGATTACTTATTGTATGCGTATGCAATAAATCCATTATCATTTTTAATGATGTCTGAAAAAAGAGGTGCTTTTAAATTAGACAACACGCATTTAGAGGAAGCGTATGAAGCTGCGTGGAGTAGTATAAAAATGTGTAAATAATATGAAAAAAACAGCCATTATATTAGGAGCAACAGGTTTAACTGGAAATATTTTACTTCAAAAATTAATTGAAGATAAAAGGTATGGCACTATTAAATTGTTTTCACGTTCAAAAATTGATGATTTGCCAAATAAAGTGCAACAATTTATTGGAGATCTTTTAGATTTAAATCAGTTTAAAGAAGCTTTTAAAGCGGATGAAGTGTATTGCTGTATAGGTACAACTGCTAAGAAAACACCAAACAAATCACTTTATAAACAAATAGATTATGGCATACCTGTTCATGCCGCTCAACTTTCAAAAGAAAATAAAATCAAAACTTTTTTAGTGATATCAGCAATGGGAGCTAATATAAAAAGTTCTGTATTTTATAATAGAACAAAAGGTGAAATGGAACATGATGTGGTACAACAAAACATTAAAAACACCTTTATCTTAAGACCATCCTTAATTGGTGGTAAACGTAAAGAACATCGATTTTTAGAAAAAGTAGCGATTGATCTTTTTAAAATGACGCAACCTTTGTTTTTAGGAAGATTAAAAGAGTATCAAATAATTAATCCAGAAACGATTGTACAAGCTATGCTAAATTTAGCGAATAGCACAAATAATACCAAAGTAATCAGTACTTCAAATGATATAAAGAAAATAGCAAAAAACAATAAATAAAAACAATATTAAAAATATGGAATTATTAGACAAATTAAACTGGAGATATGCTGCAAAAGCAATGAATGGCGAAATAGTAGCAGAAGATAAAATTGAACGTATTTTAGAAGCTGCTCGCTTAGCACCAACATCAAGTGGTTTGCAACCTTTTGAGATTATGGTTATTAAAAATCAAGAGCTTAAAGAAAAAATTAGACCAGTAGCGTGGAACCAATCTGTAATTACAGACTGCTCTCACCTACTCGTTTTTGCTGCTTGGGATACCTATACAGCAGATAGAATTAACTATATGTTTGATTTAACAAACGAAATACGTGGAATTAAAAACGAAGGATGGGAAAATTACCGTCAGATGTTGTTAAGTATTTATCCTCAAAAAGGTGCAGAAGAAAACTTTAATCATGCTGCAAAACAAGCTTATATCGCATTTTCAGCAGCAATTATTGCTGCTGCTTATGAAGGTGTAGATGCAACTCCGTTAGAAGGTTTTGATCCTGCTGCTGTAGATGAAATTTTAGGATTGCGCGAAAAAGGATTACGTAGTGCGGTTTTATTACCTATCGGATATAGAAAAGAGGATGAAGATTGGTTGGTGAAATTAACGAAAGTTAGAAAACCAATGAAAGATTTAGTAACTGTTATTGAGTAATTAAAGAAGTGTAACATTAAAAACAAAAAAAGAAGATGAATAATTTTGAATTTCAAAATCCGACTAAAATTATTTTTGGAAAGAACACGATAGAAAAATTAGAAAACGAAATTCCAAAAGAAGCTAAAGTATTACTTCTTTATGGTGGCGGAAGCATCAAGAAAAATGGAATTTTCGATCAGGTAAAAACAGCATTGGCCAAAGTTGATTTCATTGAGTTTGGAGGAATTCCTGCAAATCCAGAATATGAAGTATTATTAAAAGCTTTAAAAGTGATAAAAGACGAAAACATTACCTATTTATTAGCTGTTGGTGGTGGTTCTGTAATTGATGGAACTAAGTTTTTATCTTCAGCTGCTTTGTTTAAAGGCGATATTCCTTGGGATATTTTAAGCAAACATATTAGAACAGAAATAGGAATGCCTTTTGGTACGGTGTTAACGTTGCCAGCAACGGGTTCTGAAATGAATTCTGGAGCTGTAATTACAAGAAGAGAAACCAAAGAAAAATTAGGAATGGGTGGGTCAGGTTTATTTCCTGAGTTCTCTATTTTAGATCCTCAGGTAATAACCTCAATTCCTAAACGTCAATTAGCAAATGGTTTGGCTGATTCTTTTACACACGTTTTAGAGCAATACATGACCTATCCGATGGGTGCTTTATTGCAGGATCGGTTTGCAGAAAGTATTTTGCAAACAATTATTGAGGTTGCTCCTACGGTTTTAAAAGACCCTTCTGATTATAATGCTGCATCCAATTTTATATGGAGTTGTACAATGGCTTTAAATGGTTTGATACAAAAAGGAGTGCCAACAGACTGGGCTGTTCATGCTATGGGACATGAGTTGACTGCCTTATTTGGTATAGATCACGCACGCACTTTAGCAATTATTGCTCCAAGTCATTACAAATATAATTTTGAAGCGAAAAAAGAAAAATTAGCACAATATGGCGAACGTGTATGGAATATCACCGAAGGAAGTATTGATGATAAAGCCTATGCTGCTATTGAAAAAACAGTTGCTTTTTTCCACGAATTAGGCATCGATACAAAATTATCTGATTACACAAAAAAATATAAAGGAACCGCAGAAGAAATTGCCAAACGCTTTACAGATCGTGGTTGGTTAGGTTTGGGTGAGCATCAATCATTATCACCAGATAAAGTGAAAGAAATTGTGAAAATGGCGTACTAAAATTGATAAAAAAAAGAAACACTTTCTGAAAGAGATTCAGAAGAAATAATCAAAAATTAAAATAAAAAAAAATGAATATATTATTTGTAGTAACATCTCATGATCAATTAGGAGATACAGGAAAAAAAACAGGCTTTTGGGTTGAAGAATTTGCAAACCCATATTATACTTTATTAGATAAAGGAGCAACAATTACAATTGCAACTCCAAAAGGTGGCGCTGCACCTATTGACCCAAGTAGCGATTCGCCAGATGCAGCAACAGAAGCTACAGATCGTTTTAATAAAGATGCGGATGCAAAAGCAAAAATTGCAAACACAAAAGTATTGGCAGACATGAATGCAGATGATTTTGATGCTGTATTTTATCCAGGTGGTCATGGTCCTTTATGGGATTTAGCAAATGACGAAAATTCAATTGCTTTAATTGAAAAATTCAATAGTCAAAAGAAACCAATTTCTTTTGTATGTCATGCACCAGCAGCTTTAAAAGATGTGAAAAATGCAGATGGTACACCTTTAGTAAAAGGAAGAAAAGTAACCGGTTTTACAAATACTGAAGAAGCAGCAGTTGGACTTACAGACGTCGTACCATTTTTAGTTGAAGATATGTTGAGTAAAAATGGCGGAATCTACTCTAAAAAAGAGGATTGGGCGGCTTATGCTATTCAAGATGGAAATTTAATTACAGGTCAAAACCCAGCATCATCAGAATTAGTTGCTGAGAAGTTGTTAGAAAGTTTGAAATCATAAAATTATCCATTCATAAAAAAAGGTTGTCTAATATAGACAACCTTTTTTGTTTTATTTAAAAGCTATTAATCATTTAGAAAATAACTTTTTATATTTATAATACATCACTTTTAATAACCATTAATTTTTCTCTAGTCATTTCATGCATAGAATATTGAATACCACCCATTCCAAAACCAGATGCATCTCTTCCTCCAAAAGGCATCCAATCTACTCTAAAAGCAGTATGATCATTTACCATTACAGCAGTTGCATTTAATTTTTTAACACAATCCAATGCAACATCTAAATTCTTAGTAAATACGGAAGCTTGAAAATGTACATCTAAACTATTCGCAATTTTTATTGCTTTATCTCTATCAAAATAAGAATAAACACAAACCACAGGACCAAAAATTTCTAATTTAGAAACTTTTGCATTTAATGGTGGATTTAACAAAACGGTTGGGGCATAACAAGTTCCTGAAATTCGTTTTCCACCAGTTAACACTTTAGCTCCACCAGTTACAGCTTCGTTTACCCATTCTTCCACCCTATTTACTTCTCTTGGTAAAATTAGTGGTCCTACTTCTGTTTTTTCGTCCATTTGATTTCCAACAACTAATTTACTAGCCATTTCTGCTAATTTATTGGCAACATTTTCGCAAATAGATTCATGAACAAAAACACGCTGTACCGAAACACAAACTTGTCCTGCATGGTAAAAACCACCTTTTAAAAGTGCTGGTATCATTTCTTTAAAGTCAGCATCTTTTTCTACAATTACAGGAGCTGCTCCACCATGTTCTAAAGCACACCTTGTTCCTGGAGCTAATTTTGATTTTAAATACCAACCTACTTTTGCTGAACCAATAAATGAAAAATAATTAATTCGTTTATCAGTTACTAATAATTCTGCAGTCTCGTTTTCGCAAATGATAACTTGACACCAACCGTCAGGCAAACCAGCTTCTTTTAAAATAGCTACTAAAGCCAAGCAAGATAAAGGTGTAGTTAACGCAGGTTTTACAATTACAGGACAACCAGCAGCAACTGCAGTTACCACTTGATGTACAATTAAATTTAATGGATGATTAAAAGCGCTTATAGAACTCACAACACCAATAGGTTCACGAGTGGTAAAGCCCAAACGATTTTCAGAGGCTTTTGTTAATCCCATCGGAATTTGTTCTCCTTTTAATTGACCAATATGTTCTGCTGCTAATTCTACGCCATTGATGGCTCTTAATACTTCAATTTTAGAATCTACTAACGGTTTTCCACCTTCTTGAGCTGCCGTTTTAGTTAACTCATCAATTCTGGAATTCATAATTGATGTAGTTCTTTTTAAAATGGAAATTCGCTCATGTGCAGGAATCCATTTACTTTGATTTTGAAATAAAGAGTAAGCTTTTGAAAGTGCTTTTTCTACTTCAACTTTTCCTACTAGAGGAATTTCTTTGATAATACTTAAATCATAGGGTGATGTAATCTGTAACATTTTTAATTTTTTATAAGATACACGTTTTCTCTTTTAGTAATACATTTAAAATAGAGTGATTCAATGAATAATCAACTGCTAAATCAATCACATGCACACCATCTGTATGTAAACATTTTGATAATATTTCTTTAAAATTATCATCAGATGTTGGTCGGTGACCAATAGCACCATAACTTTCTGCATATTTCACAAAATCAGGGTTTTTGTAATCCAATCCAAAATTATCAAAGCCCATTCCTTCTTGTTTCCACTTTATCATTCCGTAAGCACTATCATTTAAAATGATTACAACCATATTTAAACCTAAGCGAGTTGCCGTTTCTAACTCTTGAGAATTCATCATAAATCCACCATCACCACAAACAGAAATAACTTTTTTAGTTGGATTAATCAATTTAGCTAACATTGCAGAAGGTAAGCCAGCTCCCATTGTTGCTAATGCGTTATCTAACAACAACGTATTTGGCTGGTAACATTTATAGTTTCTTGCAAACCAAATTTTATAAACACCATTATCTAGAGTTACAATTCCATCTTCTGGTAATTCTTCTCTAACTAAATGAACCAATCGTTGTGGTAAAATTGGAAAACGATGATCTTTTGAATACTTGGTAAGATGCTCTTCTACTTCATCTTTAATTCTTCCAAAATATGATAAATCCCAATTAGAATAATTATTAATATGTTTTGCAATATGAATTACCGAAGACGCAATGTCTCCAATCACATTTAATTGTGGAAAATAAACGGTATCTACTTGTGCTGGAAAGAAATTAATATGAATTACTTTTGTGCCCCCTTCTTCCATGAAAAATGGAGGTTTTTCAATTACATCATGCCCTACATTAATAATTAAATCTGCTCTATCAATTGCACAGTGCAAAAAATCATCTGCTGATAATGCCGCAGTTCCTAAAAATTTAGGATGACGCTCATCAACCACTCCTTTACCCATCTGTGTATTAAAAAAAGGAATCCCTGTTTTATCTATGAATGCTTGTAAGGCTTTACTTGTTCTTTTTCTATTTGCGCCAGCTCCAATTAATAATAAAGGCATTTTTGCTTTTTCAATCATTTTTGATGCTTCTTGGATTGCCATTTCATCTGCATCTGGCCTTCTATGTCCAACTACTTCAAAAATTCTATCATCACATTCTTCTGCCGCAATATCTTCAGGTAGTTCTAAGTGAACAGCTCCAGGTCTTTCTTCCATTGCTAATCGAAAAGATTCTCTAACTAAAGAGCCAATGTTATTCCCGTTTACAATTTGTTTTGTGTATTTTGTGATGGGTTTCATTAACTCAACGATATCTACAATTTGAAAGCGACCTTGTTTTGATTTCTTAATTGGTTTTTGTCCTGTTATCATCATCATTGGCATTGCACCCAATTGGGCATAAGCTGCAGGTGTTGTTAAATTTGTTGCTCCAGGACCTAAAGTAGAAAGACAAACTCCTGGCTTTCCTGTTAAGCGACCATAGGTTGCAGCCATAAAACCAGCACCTTGTTCATGGCGAGTAAGAATTAATTTGATTTTAGAATCTTTCATAGAATCAAGAAAATCCAAATTTTCTTCACCAGGAATACCGAAGATGTATTCTACATCTTCGTTTTCTAATGCTTTTATAAATAAATCAGATGCTTTCATAGATTTTTATTGAATTAATTATTTACCATTTAAATTAGATTTTTAAAATATTAAGTAGTCAGTATAACATTTTAATCATAAAAATAGACACTTTTAATTTAATTCGAGAACACATTATTCACAAATTATTTATAATTGTAATTTTTTGAGGCTTTATTTTAAAATCAGCTTGCACAACAACTCAATTTAGAAACGTCTTTTCCAAAAGTAATTGCTGCTAATTTGATGCCTTCACTCAAAGTTAAATACGGATAAAAACTTTCAGCTAAATCTTTTACAGTAATTCCAAATTTAATTGCCATACTTAGCTGTTGAATGAGTTCGCCTCCTTCTGGTGCTATAACTCTTCCTCCTATTAGTTTATCGGTTTCAGTATTGCGGATCAATTTAATGAAACCTCTTGTGTCTTGTGCTGCCAATGCTCTTGGAACATGTATTAAATCTAATTTTGATACTTCGAAAGGAATCCCTTTTGCTTCTGCTTCTATTTCGTCCATGCCTGCTCCTGCAATTTGTGGATCGGTAAAAACCACCCAGGGTAATGAGGAATAATCCACACTGCTTTTAGACAACGAAAAAGCGTTATTTACTGCTGTGTTTCCTTCGGTTGCAGCCGTATAGACAAAGGCCGGTGTATTGGCGACATCCCCGACAGCATAAATATTGGGAATATTGGTTTCCATTTTTTCATTAACAACTATATGCCCTCTTTCTGTTCGTTTTAAGTCAATATTTTCAAGACCCAATTTAGACGTGTTGGGTTTGGTGCCTGTAGCCACTAAAATCTTGCCTTTTTCAATAAGTTGCGTTGTCGTTCCGTCTGGACATTTGCAATGGATAATCGTGTTATCGCCTTCTTTTTCAAATTTAAAGGCCCTGAAATTTGGCAAAAAATCAATGCCTTCGCTTTTCATTTGAACTTCCAACACATCGGTAATATCCTTCGTTTGAGTGCGTAAAGATCTATTGGTAAATTCAATGATACGCACTTTAACACCCAAACGGTTGTATGCCATGGCTATTTCCAAGCCAATATAGCCAGCTCCCATAATGGTCAGGCTTTCCGGTTTTTCTTCCAAATCAAATAAGGATATATTGGTTAAGTAGCCAACATTATTTAATCCTTCAATGTTTGGAATGTTGGTGGTTGCACCTGTTGCTATAATGATGTTCGTTGCGCTGTATTTATCTTTACCATCCACAAGAATCGTATTTGTATCTACAAATTTTGCCCAACCTTTTAGCATGGTCAGGTTTTCAAAATGACTCACAACATCCATATATTTTTGTTGCTGTAATGCGGAAACCAACTCTTTTTTATCTTTAATGATTTGTTTAAAATCAATATCTACACCTCTTGGTTTGATGCCTTTAAAATTAGAATGCGTAGCATGATATACCGTTTCGGCAGCCCGAATTAAATTTTTGGAAGGCACACAGCCCACATTCACACAGGTGCCGCCAAAATCCAACCCAGCATTTACCATGAGTGTTGTTAGCCTCAACCCTTCAGCTTTTATGGCTGCTGAAAATGCTGCAGAACCACCACCAACGATAATCAAATCGTAATCGTTTTTATCGTTTGAACTATCTTTCATAGTAGTATTCTCCAAATTTGAAACAACAGTAATTTTCTTTTCCGCTTCATTGATAACCGAATAATCGCCAATGTTATTTACTGCATCGATTAATTTTTCCCTATCCATTTTATTGGTATCGATAATAAATTCCCCAATTCCGGTTTCGTGGTTTACGGCACTGCTTAAAACGCCCTCTTTTGCATTCATATCTTTTTCAATATGAGATGAACAGCCACTACAGGTCATTCCATTAATATTTAGATGTATTATTTTAGTCTTCATTTTTTACTTTATTAACCACTTTATATCCTGTTGAATTTATTGCTTTTTCAATGTCTTTCTTAGAAATTTTCGAATTATCAAACGCTACGGTAGTATTTGATTTATCAAAGGACGCTACTACATCAACAATACCTCCTAATTCATTTACCGCATGCACAATGGATAATTCACAAGAGGCGCAAGTCATTCCTTTAACATCAAAATTTAGTGTTTCAATGTTTGATTGTTTAACAACTGTAATTTCTTTTTTATTGTTTGGATAAAAAATTGATGAATAATAAGGAAAGGCTATTGAAATTGCAGAGAAGAGAGTAATCACAATTAAAAACCCTTTGGTTTGATACCATTTTGGTTTTGCATCTACTTCACAACAATCATCTGCTTTTTTGGTTTTTAAATAACTATACCAAGCGTAACCTATCGCCAACACTGCCAATCCTATAAGATAAGGTCTAAAAGGTTCCATCCAAGATAGCATAGAGGCACTACCACCAACTCCGGCAATTAATGCAATAACTGGTGGAATACAGCAGGATGATGCTGCTACGGCAGCAAATAACCCTGTATAAGCTGCATTTTTTGATGTTTTCGATGTTTTTTCTGTACTCATAATTTTAATATTTAGGCTGTTTTTCTTTCTAATTTTATTGACTTAAAAATACTCTTTAAAATAGCTGTTTCATCATTATTTAATGAATAGTAAAGCGTTTGGCCATCACGTCTCGCCGTAATAATTCCTGCGTCTTTAATTTTACGAATGTGCTGGGAAATTGCCGGTACACTCATTTTTAAAATATCTGCTAAATCACACGGGCAAAGTTCTTTTTCTATATTTAAGAGATATAGAATTTTTAATCTGACATCATTTCCAGTAATAGATAGTAATTTTGTTATTTTTTCAAAACTATATTTCATCTTATCTAATGTATCCATACAGTTTTGTAATTGTTTGTGGTTGGCTTCTACTCGTGTACAGGTTACTTCTAATTTCATACTATTTTTGTTTTAATAAACAAACATATAACTATTTACGCATTTAAGCAAATACTTAAATACAATTAACAAGAAAATTATATATTTTTAAGTTTTATGAAAATTAACTAAAAAAAGTTTCGCTAAGTGCGTAGTAAATTGCCATAATTGCAGAGAAAATAGCAGATCCAAGAAAACGCCATTTTAGTTTAAATCGGTTTTGTATGATATAATTGGCGATAAAAGAAATAGGAATATTTACTAAAAACGACCAAAAAGCAATTTCTAAAAGATTAAAATTAATGGCATCAAACTGTCCAGAAAACAATTTTATAAACAATAAATGTCTAGCAATCCAAAACGGATTAAAGTAAACAATAGCCAACAATGTTTTAGTTAAAGTAGCTTTAATTCCTTTTAAAGACTGTGTCTTTTTCACAATCCAATCAAAATAATTAGGAATTTCAAAAGCGTAAAAAGTAGCGCCAATAAACATCATTCCAAGTAATCTATACAAAGAAAATTCATCTAATAAAACAGCAGCAATGGCATCACCAGCACTATAAATAAGTGCGCCTTTAAGAATGTTTGATTTTTTATAATGAAGTGCGATAAGGCAGTTAGTTTTTAGAATATAAACTCATTAACACTTTTTCTGGAGTCATTGGTGAATGGAATTTTAAATCATAATTTGGATTGAAGGCTTTAATGGCGTTTTGAAGCGCAAAATAAGCTCCAATTCCATACATTAAAGGCGGTTCTCCAACTGCTTTCGATTTTAATATTGCCATTTCATTTCCTTCAGTTTCAACAGGAATTACTTCTACACTTTTAGGAATAGAAAAAATATCTGGAACTTTATAGGTTGATAATGCATTTGAAAGTAATCGTCCGTCTGTATTGTAGCCAATTTCTTCCATGGTCATCCAACCAATTCCTTGAATTAATGCTCCTTCAACTTGACCTAAATCAATTCCTTCACTCATACTTTTTCCGTAATCGTGCACAATTTTAACTGAATCGAATTCGTACGTACCACGTGTACAATCTACTGTTGTGGTAATAATTGCCGTTCCGTACACATGATATGCAAAAGGATGTCCTTTTTCTTTGGTTTTATCAAAGTGAATTTCTGGAGTTGCATAATGTGCATTTTCTGTTAAAGCTACCCGCTTTAGCATGGTTATACTGATCAACTCTGTCCAAGTTAATGTTGATTTATTTCCTTTTATATAAGCGAATTCATCTTTTAATGTGATGTCTTTTTTAGAAACATTTAATGCTGCCGAGGCTACAGTTTTTAAGCGTTCTAAAAGTGAATTACACGCCATTAAGGTTGCTTTTCCGTTTAAATCTGCTGTAGAACTTGCCGCAGATGGTGATGTATTTGCAACTCGGGTTGTATTGGTGGTTTCTATTTTAATTTTATCAATCGGAATAGAAAATACATCAGCAGCAATTTGCATCATTTTGGTATTGACACCTTGCCCCATTTCTACCGCAGCAGTGCTAATACCTACACTTCCGTCTAAATAAATATGTACCAAGGCACGCGCGTGATTCATTGGTGTGTTCGTAAATGAAATTCCAAAAGTAATTGGCATAAAAGCGATTCCTTTTTTGAATGCTTTGTTTTTTTTGTTGAAATCTTCGACTTCTTGCTCTAAAGCTTCGCTATTAAATAGTTTTTTTGCAGAATTCCATGTGTTCTTTGCCTCTACTTTCTTAGCGATTTGTCCATAAGAAAATGTATCATTTTCCTCCAATAAATTGGCTTCCTGAATTTGTTTTGCACTCACACCGATTTCATACGCTGCTTTTGCAATGGCAGATTCTATAACGAACATTCCTTGCGGACCACCAAAACCACGAAATGCTGTGTTTGGTGGTAAGTTGGTTTTACAACTGATTACTTTTGTGGTTACATTAGGAACGTAATAACTATTGGTTGCATGAAACAAAGTTCTTTCTGCAATTGCAGGAGATAAATCTGCTGCTGCGCCAGAGTTTTGTAGAAATTCTGTTTGATATGCAAGTATTTTTAAGTCTTTAGACAAGCCTATTTTATAGGCACTTTCATATGGATGACGTTTTCCTGTCATCCGTAAATCATCATGACGGTTTAGAATTAATTTTACAGACTGATTCAGATGAAACGTAGCTAAAGCTGCCATTACAGCCCAAGGCGTCGCTTGATCTTCTTTACCACCAAATCCACCACCAAGTCGTGTTACATCAACTTCAATTTTGTGCATTGCAATGCCTAATACTCTTGCCGTAATTGCTTGTACAGAAGTTGGACCTTGTGTAGATGATGTGATTTTTATATTTCCGTTTTCTAAAGGTTCTGCATATGCGCCTTGTGTTTCAATATATAAATGTTCTTGTCCGTTTGAAAAAGTTTCTCCTTCAAAAACATACTCACAATCTGCAAATGCTTTTTCGGTATTACCTAAACTAAACGATCTTGGTGCATTGATAAAACTACCTTTCGCTTTCGCTTCTTTTGCAGTTGTAATTACGGGTAACTCTTCTATTTCAATTTCTATTAAACCTCTTGCTTTTCTTGCAATAAATTCTGATCTAGCAACAATTAACGCAATTGGCATTCCCCAAAAATGGACTTCATCTTCTGCGAGTAATGGTTCGTCAGGGATAATTCCGCCAATCTGATTTTCACCAGGTACATCTTTATACGTAAAAATACGCTCCACTCCTTCCAAGGCTTCTGCCTTAGAATAATCGACACTTATTATTTTTCCGTGCGCTTTTGGTGAATCAAAAACGACTGTGTAAAACGTGCCTTGTCTAACATTGACATCATCAACATATATAGACTCACCACGAACATGTGTGTACGAATCTAAGTTTTTAATGCTTTTTTTTAAACCATCAGCAACGGAATCTAATTTTGAATCTAAGATGGTATTTGATTTGTTTTTATGCATGTTGAACAACATCGTTTAAAGTGAATTGCATTGGAAATAACTCAATAAAATGTGCAATAAATAATTGTCTTGCCAACAAACGCTTATAATCACTTGTACCACGAACATCGCTTATTGGTGAAATTTCTTTTTGAAGTATTTCGTTGGCTTCTATAATGGTTTCTACAGATAATTGTTTTCCTTTTAAAAACGCTGAAGTTTCGTGTAAGTATTTCGGAATAGCAGCAACGCCACCAATTGCAACATTTGCTTCTACAATAGTTTTATTTTCTACAGAAATATGTATGGCAGAATTGACACTTGCAATATCTAAATGCGTTCGTTTTGATACTTTTTCAAAATTAAAAAAGGACTTTTTTGTTAGCGGTTTGAAACAAATTTCTTTTAAGAGTTCGCCTTCATGCAAATCGATTTTCTTATAATCTTTATAAAAGTCTTTAAGCGCAATTGTGCGCTCTTGTTCTTCAGAATTTACGATTGTAATATTACTATTCAAGGCTAAAAAGAAAATTGTCATGTCGCCAATTGGCGAAGCGTTTACAAAGTTTCCGCCCAAAGAAGCCATATTTCTAATTTGTTCTGAAGAAACCAGTTTCAAATGTTTTCTTAAGTTTGGAAACAACTTATTTAATTCTGAATGATTCCATATATCTGAAACCGTTGAATTTGTTCCAATAGTACAACTACTATTTGTAATTGTTATTCCTTTTAAATATTTCTTTTCAGTAATTAGATGAACATCATTATCTGCTAAATGATCTGCTTGTTGTACATATAAATCTGTACCACCAGAAACATATTTTCCTTTAGGTTTGTTTGAATCTTTAATTTCAATTTCTTTTAATCGTTTTGGAATGGTTGCAAAATATTCAGGAATAAATTCGTTTTCAATCAACCAATCTAAAGATGTTTTATTTGTGTTTTGAAATTTTTCAACCACTTGATTAGCTGCTCTTTCAATTGCTTTATATCCAGTGCATCTACAAATGTTTCCGCTAATTGCATCTAAGGCATTATTGTAATTTTTATCAGAATTTGACAATGTAAATCCTGTTAAGGAAACCACAAAACCAGGAGTACAAAATCCGCATTGCGTTGCGTAGTTTGCCCTCATTGCTTCTTGAGTTGTGGTTAATTTATTTTGAAGATTTGTACCTTCAACCGTAACAATATGTTTGCCATGTGCGTTTCCTAAAGGAGAAATACATGATGTGATGCTTTGGTATTCCATTGCATCATTTTTTAACGTTCCAACTAACACTGTACAAGCACCACAATCACCTTCTCTACAACCAATTTTGGTTCCTGTAAGGCGTTTTTGATATCGAACAAAATCTAACAATGTCATTCCTGCATTGTCTGAAGTTTGTATGATTTTGTTATTTAGGATGAAGGTTATCATGTAATAGGTTTCAAAAGTTCTCGATACATCACGCCCAAAAGCGTGAGACTCGAACTGACATTATATTATTTTAGTATTCTGTTTTATCTTCTTTTTTCATCCATTCTTGAAATGGTTTTAAAGCAATCTCTCGAGCTAATTGTTCAAACGGAATACTTCGTTCTGCATACGGTAATGGAATTTCTTTATAAATAAATTCATCATCAAAACCAATATTTGCTGCGTCAACTTGATTGCTTCCATAGTATACTTTATCTGGTCGTGCCCAATAAATAGCACCTAAACACATTGGGCAAGGTTCACACGATGTATAAATTTCGCAACCATCTAATTGAAACGAATCTAGATTTTTACAAGCATCTCTTATTGCAGTCACTTCTGCATGTGCTGTTGGGTCATTCGTAGAAGTCACTTTGTTGTTCCCTCTTCCAATAATTTCTCCATCTTTAACTACAACGCAACCAAAAGGACCGCCCTCATTATTGCTCATTCCTTTTAAAGCTGCATTTACAGCTTCTAACATAAATTTTTCTTTACACATTCTAAAAATTATTTTTGTGAAAAATACAAATCATTTGAAGTACTACGATGAAAATAACTGTTTATTTTTAAACATATTTTCTATTGAGTTTAAGAACTTTAAAAAAGGTAGTTTTTAGATTTGTTACTAATTTGAACACCTATATATCAGTAAAATTTTTATTAAACTTCTTTTCGTAATACTTCTAACGGCGGACTTTTTAAAACGCTTCTAATATTACTTAAACCAATTAATAACACCAACAATGTAATTCCTGGTAGAAATACTAAAAATGGAATTGCAGACGGAATAAAAGGTTCTTTAAATAAAAAAGCTGCTAGCAATTGACTACTAATAAGCGATAATAAAATTCCAACCAAACTACCAATCAACCCTAAATAGATATATTCTAATGCTGTAATTTGTAAAATTTGTTTACTCTTTGCTCCTAGCGTTCTTAACAATACACTTTCTTTTATCCGTTGGTATTTACTATTTCTAACAGAGCCTATTAAAACAATAATCCCTGTAAGAATACTAAAAAACGCCATAAAATTAATAATCCAAGCAATTTTATCTAAAATATCTTCAATAATTGTAAAAATCTGCCGCAAATCTAATATTGAAATGTTTGGAAATTGCTTTACTAAATCTCGTTGTAAATCTGCTGAACTTACTTCATCTGGTACAAAAGTTGTTAATACGCTAAACTGTGGCGCATTTTCTAAAACTCCTATTGGAAATACAATTGAAAAATTCAATTGCGCGCGTCCCCAATCTACTTTTCTTATGTTTCCAACAATCGTTTTCATTAAAACTCCTTGTATATTAAAAACGACTTGATCGCCTATTTCTAAATTAGCATCTCTAGCAATATTATCTGCTACAGAAATTAAAATAGGTTCGCCTTGTTTTACTTCTTTACTCCAAGTTCCTTCTAGTAATTCTTCAGACGGAATTAACTCATCGCGATATGTAACTCGGAATTCATGGTTTAAAATCCATCGATTTCTTCTTTTCGAAATACTGTCTTTACGAAGATTATTTACCAATTCATCTTTAATTTGGTGCATTCGCATTGTTACAATAGGAATATTATTTATTACATCTAACCCTTTTGTAAGAATTGTATTTGCAACAGCATCTCTTTGATTTGTTTGCACATCCATTAAAATGATATTAGGATCATTTGTGTTATTTTCTACGGATGTTTTCGCTAATAAAATATCTTTAGTAAAATATAACGTACTAATTAAGAAAGTTCCTAAACCGATGGCTAAAATTAATACCATTGTTTGATTATTTGGACGATATAAGTTTAACAAACTTTGACGTTTTGTAAATCCCCAACGAGCTGGAAAAAACTTTTTAATTGCTTTCATAAAAAGGCTTGAAATTCCTGCCATTATTGAAAACACAATCAGTATTCCAACAGTAAAAATTAAACCTTTTGATGCATCTTGCAACAACCAAAATGAAAATAAAAAGATAAAAAGCAAGATTGCTGATAATGTAAAAAGGCGTGCTTTTCTTGGCTTTACTAAATTTTCTTCTGTCCCTCTTAGAACTTCTAACGGAGAAACATACCAAGTTCCTAATAATGGTAATAAAGCAAATAAAACTGACATTAAAATACCCAACGTAATTCCAATTATTAGTGGTTGAGCTGTAATAGATATTTGAACATCAAAAGGTAGAAAATCTTGTAAAATATAAGGAAAAGCAAATTGCAATCCAATTCCAATTGCAGATCCTAAAATACCTCCGATTAATCCAATCCCAATAATTTGCAGCAAATAAATTAAAAAAGTTTGTTTTCTAGTTGCTCCTAAACATTTTAGAACTGCAACATTTTTTAATTTTTCTTTAATGTAAATATGAACAGAACTTGCGATACCGACACAACCCAATAAAAGTGCAATAAATGCTGCTAAATTTAAAAACCTACTTACGTTGTCATACCTTCTACCTAATTGCTGACTTGTGCTTGTATGCGTATCTATATCAGCATTTTCGTCATCTAAGATAGGATCTAATTTTTTATCTAACAACACCAAATCCATCGTTGTAGGAGCAATAAAAAAGTATTGGTATTCTTTTCTACTTCCTATTTGTAGCAATTCGGTTTCTTCTATAAAACGAAATGGAATCAAAACGGTTGGCGCAACAGAAGTAGAAATTGCTGTACTGCCAGGAATCGATTTTAAAGCACCAATAATTGGAAATGTAAGCTTTCCTAGTTTAATAGAATCACCAGGTTTTAAATTGTATTGTAAAAGTAAAGTTGCATCTACTAATGCTCCACCTAATTTTTGATATTGAGAAGCAGCGTTAATGGGTTCAGTATCTAAAGTTCCATAGAAAGGAAAAGGACCTTCAATGGCTCTCACTTTTACCAGTTTTGTTCCATCATTTTTTGGAAACGCAGCCATAGAAACAAAATTAACTTCTGATGCGGCAACATCCAAAGAATCTATAATTGCTTGTACTTTTTTAGAAGGAAGCTGTCTGCTATCAATAATAAAATCAGCTCCCATTAGTGCTTTTGACTGATTTTTAATATTGTCTTTTAAATTCTCACTAAACAATTGAATAGAAACAACTGCTGCAATGCCCAAAATGATTGACGCCATAAAAAGCATTAATCTAGAAAGACTTGCCTTTCCGTCTCGCCAAGCCATTTTAAAAAGCCATTTTACGGACGTTTTTGAATATTTCTTACTCATTTAATTTGACATTGTTTTTTCGTTAGATACAATCTTCCCTCCTTTTAATCGCAATATTTGTTGGGTTCTATTTGCTAAGTCTAAATCGTGAGTAATTATTATTAAGGTTGTTCCTGCTTCTTTATTTAATTGAAAAAGTAACTGAATTACTTTTTCTCCAGTTTCTTCATCTAAATTACCTGTTGGTTCGTCAGCAAATAAAATAGAAGGTTTGTTTGAAAAAGCTCTTGCCAAAGCAACTCTTTGTTGTTCTCCACCAGATAATTGCGATGGATAGTGATGCTGACGATCTGCTAACCCTACTTTCTCTAATAATTCCAATCCAAATTTAGCCGCATTTTTTTCTCCTTGTAATTCTAAAGGAACAATGATATTTTCTAATGCTGTTAATGTTGGCAACAATTGAAAATTCTGAAAGATAAAACCAACTTCTTTATTACGCAATAATGCACGTTCATCTTCATTTAAGTCTTGTAAATTACTTCCGCATAATTCTATTTCACCTTTGCTAGGATGATCTAAACCAGCACATAAACCAAGCAATGTTGTTTTACCGCTTCCTGAAGAACCAACAATAGAAAAAATACTGCCTTGTTCTACTTCAAAAGAAATATCACTTAAAACTGTTAATTCTTTAGAACCGCTTGTATATGTTTTCTCTAGTTCGTGAATCTTTAATATCTTTGTCATTGTACTTACTTAATATATATTTTATTAAAAAATGCTAAAACTGAAAAATAGACAATTGATTTTGAATTTGAACGATAGTGTAATGAAGATTTTCTTAAAATTTTGTTATTTTTCTTTTTTACTGATTCTGTTCTCTTGTGGAGCAGATACTTCAAAAAAAGAAACTGTAACTAAAAATTTACCAAACGAAATTAAAAGTGAGAGTACAGAAAAAAGTGCAACAAAAAAGATTGTGTTTTTTGGCGATAGTCTAACTGCTGGTTATGGTTTAGATGATGTAAATGATGCTTTTCCTGGAGTTATTCAAACTAAAATTGACTCTCTTTCTTTAAGATATACAGTTGTTAATTCTGGAGTTAGTGGAGAAACATCTGCTGGAGGAAAAAATAGAATCAACTGGATTCTGAATCAAAAAATTGATGTTTTTGTGTTAGAATTAGGGGCAAATGATGGATTACGTGGAGTTCCGTTAAAAGAAACACGCGAAAATTTACAAGCAATTATTGATGCTG
>TARA_R110001599_G_scaffold6570_3_pt1 | contig 23477 bp, 10 predicted proteins | sample TARA_R110001599 | Tara Oceans TARA_R110001599 (sample SAMEA4398360) | marine metagenome | biome: Polar Biome; feature: [MES] marine water layer (ENVO:01000295) within the mesopelagic zone...; material: water (ENVO:00002006), including particulate matter (ENVO:01000060) such as......
CTCACCTTTTAATATATACTTGTTATCTACATATCTAACAAAATGATGTTGATCTAAATACTCGTCACCTTGTTGTCTAGTGTAATCAACTTCAAATAAAAACTCTAATCCACGTACTTTACCTACGTTAGCACCGTCAGACCAAGATTTTTCAGTACCATCGTAAAAAGTTTGCGCTCTATTTTCATAACCAAACCTAGCAATCTTACGTATACCTAAAGCTAAGTTGTAGTCATAAGGCGTTTTTACAGTTGTTGTTTGTAGACCATCAGTAACAGAAAATGTTTCAATATCTGATATTGATGTACCACCATTTGCAGCAGCATAAAAAGTTGCAAATTTAAAATACTTTTTAAAATCTTGTGAACAACACTTTTTTGGTGTGGCACATGATGTTAAGACGATCAATAGTATTGTAATTAGTTTTTTCATATCATTATTGATTTTTTCTTTTTACTGCTTTTTTTAGATTTATTACTATTTTTACTACTTTTTTTGTTTGCTTCTTTAACTCTTTCATTTCTAACCCCAACATCCCAAGTGCTCCAACCACCAACAAGATGTAGTCTTTGCCAAGTTTCAAGTTCAGAGTCTGTTGCTGATTTTATGTTTTGAACGTTTTGATATGTGTTTGCTAAAGGTACGTTTAAAGCACCTTCAATAACACTAAACGTAGCTGGCCATATAGGATTGTCAATGTCAAACAAATCCATGTTTTCAACTGCATTTCTATTCCAATCATAGTTTCTCTCACCTCCACTTATTTTTCTTTCTTTAATGCCTAGCGGTGGAGATATTTGCAACAACTCTTTAAATATAAGATTTTTTTCTCTTGTCCAAGGATCTTTCTTTTGATTTGCGTTCCACTTTATTGCTGTATTTTTTAAAACAGTAACAACACCTCCAGCAATACCAGTACCTCTTAATATAGTATCTAACATACCTTGTAAAAATCTTCCTTTCTTTTTAGCAATATCTTTTTGAGCTTTTTCATCGTCTTCATCAGAAGAAAACATCATTGCAAATAAAGCTGTTTGTAAACCGTGAAATAGCACGTTTTGAATAACTGCGTAATGTATTATTTTAGAAACATTAGCAACATCACTTTGTGTTTGTGATTTATAAGGCGGTGTCATTCTTCTGTTTATTAAATCTAAAACAGATTTCTTTTTTATTCTAACAACTTGCGAGCCATAGTTTTGAAAAGCTAATATAAACTTACCTAATATAGATGCTTGTTGTTGTGAAATCATGTCTTGCCTTGCAGACTGTTGAGTTGCCTCAGCAATTTCTTGAAAATCTTCAAACGCTCTTGCCTCCGCGTCTTTTAAACTATAATCTTGTTTTAAATAAGTGTTTACTCTGTTTCTATACATTGTAGCTCCACCTGTTGCTATTGCAACACTATCACCAATTTGAGTTAGTGTAAAACCTTTTTGTAATAACAACCTTATAAAAGCTCTTACAGGTTCTTTTGATTTTGCTATTGTTTGTGCTAATTCAGCAGCGTTAACATCAAAGCCAATACCAGCTCTTCTTTGTTTTAGAAAATCAGAATTTAATAACTTTACAAAATCAGACCAGTATTGTTTTTGATTTGCAAAAGCTTTAGACGCTTTAAACAAATTGTTATCTCCCCAGTTTATAAAGTTTATATTAGATAATTGCTGTAAAAGCATTGATCTAACATTTAAAAACATAGTAGCACCAACAGAGGCGTTTAGCCAATTTACAAAACCGTTAACCATACGATTTGAGCCAGTTGGTCTACCTCTACCGTTTGTAGTTCTGTAAAGCATATCTTCTAAAGCTTCTCTAAAATCTTTACCATATATAGCTTCTATTTTATTTAAATTATCTTTTGAAAATATAATATCAGCATTTTGTATAAACTCTTCAAAAAACTGTTTTCTACCAACTCTACCCGTAGCATCTGCTAAGTCTGTGTTTATATCACCTATATCCCAAGTGTCGCTAGGTTTAACATAACCCTCATCTTGTCTTGAAATAATACCTAATTTGTCTGCAAAAGCTTTTAACTCTGGATCTTTTTTCACCATGTCTGATAGCTCAGTAATTTCTTCTTGACTAATGTTAGGTATTTTCATACCAAACTTGTCCCACAAATAAACTCTTACGGCATCAGAATAATAAAAATCACTTCCAGGCATTTTTTTAGAAAGTAATTTTCTAATTTGTGGATATGCTTTTATTAAAGCTTGGTAATCATTAGCCATAACTTGCTTTGCAGAGTTTAGCTCAACATACGCTCTGTTTAAAGGTCTTATTAAAGATTTATCAAAAAACCCTCTATGCTTATTACCTTCTTTTCCTTTTCCAATAAAGTTGTATAATAAACCTATAAAATCTTCGTGTGAAGGCGGTACAAAAAATCTAAACTTACCTTTTTTAAACCCTGCTTTAGCTCCTGATACAGCAGAAAATCTTTTATTACGATCTATACCTGTCTTTTCTTCTAATATAACGTTAAAGTTTTGATCTAAGTTAGAGCTCATGCTAAGCTTAGCTTGCACAACTTTTGATTTTATATCTAGTTGATCTAATACATTTTTTACGGCTTCTACGTTTGGCAAAGCATCATCTACAAAATACATGTCATTATAACCTTCAGCAAACTTTTCTAGCATCCATATTGCTTTTGCTTGACCAGTGCTATTACCTAGACCTGTAATATTTTCTAAAGGTATATTTATACCCTCGCTTTTCAAGTACGCGTGTATTGCGGCTTGGCTTTCAGGCGCTCTAGCAGTTAATATAAATACGTTTTTAGGACCAAACTTTTTAATTTGGTTTTTCATTTTCTGCATTAAAGGTCCTGGCTTACCATCAGTAACTCTATTAAAGTCAGTAAAATCCATATTCCAACCCTCTGACAAAAGTTTATCACCAACAAAAGGCCATTCATTAGAAGCTATACGTATTTCTTCACCGTCTTTAGTTGCTATAACAAAGTTTTCACTTATGCCAACTGTTTCGTCAAAATCAAAAGCACTCATACCTCTAGCTTGTTCGTTGTATTTTAAAACTGTTCTAGCTTTTTTAGTAGATTTACTTAAACTACCAGCCATTTTAGTTACCTTTATTTCACTGTTTTTAGCGCCATTTAAAACGTTTTGTATTTTTGCAGCGCTTATGTTTTCGCCAATAGCTATTCTATATATAAGATCTTGTTGTGCAGCTATAACGCCAGGTGTTTGATCTTTAACATTAACATCAACACCAAATTCTTTCGCTAAAGTATTTTCATTGTCTAAGATTATAACGTTTGGATCAAGTCCACCTATTTGACTGTATTTTTCAATATCAGCTTTTAACATGCCTTCTGTTCCTTCCATTGTAAAATTATTATTTACATTAGGATGGAAGTATCTAGCCCATATAGATATTTTACCTTCTAGTATATCAAACATTAATTCTAACGGTGGCGTTCCTGTATAATCATATTTATTGCCGTTTATATCAACTCCTTTTAATCTTTTATCCATAAACTTTGGTAAAGATCCTTGAAAATAAGACTTCATAGCTTTGTCAAATATACTAACTCTACCCGTAAACAAGTCACCAATAAGCGCGTGTATAAAAAGATATTTTCCTAAAGCAGTGACAGGGCTAGTGTGTTCTTCAACGTTTTTACCAATTAACTTATTCCAAAACTTAATTATAGCTCCAGTTCGCATTATATGACCTTGAAATCTACTTGAAGACGACATCAGCATAGCGTACCCAGGTATAGTGTTAGCATCTACCTGCATGTCATCTTGCATTTTTTTAAAAAACCGCTCTATACCTTTTTGTTTACTTTCTTTAAAAACAGTATTTTTTAGTTTTTCTAATATAGTTTTTTCTTTTACATTAGCATAACCCTCTCTTTTGAAAGCGTTTTGTAAATCTGTTGTTTCTTGTTCTGTAAGGTTTTCTATGCCAAAGTTTATTCCTAAATCACTAAGTTGATCTAAAAAATCTTTAAACTGATCTTTATTTTGAAATAAGAATTTATTTGAATTTGCTTTTTCTATAGTGCTATCGCCTCTAGCAAAACTACCAGACATAGACTCTATAACTGATCTTGGCAATGCTGGTACAACATAATCAATAATAAAAGCCATATACTCTTCTCTACCTTCTCTAGTAGATAAATCTATAGGTCTTATACCAAGCGCTGTAGATAAAACTATAGCGTCGTACTGAGTTTCTTTACCTAGTTTTTTAGCGGCGTTAATAAGCTTTTGATTAGGTGCTTTACTTTCGCTTAACTTTGCTAAACCTCTTTCTTGCTGTCTTACAAACTCTTCAACGTAGTTAGCGTCTAATACTCTTTCAAACAACTCTTGTCTACCTTCAAATAATTTTTTAAGCGGGCCTTCATTAACTAAATCAGCTTTAAAAGTCTCTAAGCCTAGCTCTTGTGTTATAGCTAAAGATATATTTTCTAAACCAGCCCTTTTTATATCTGACATTGTTTTACCTTTAACAAAAGCGCTTAACAACATAGCTGGTGTAATATCTTTTACCGCGTTAGGATTACGTCTAATTTTTTGCTTACCATCAGTCATGCCTTTGTATGGCCCTTCTTCAGAAGCTCTCCAAAAATTAATTTGACCTTCTTTTGTTCCTTTTGTTCTACCTACGTGATCTGTAGTATAGCCTATACCGTTAACCTCTTTTTCAACACCCATTGGTAAATACTTAGAAAGCCACGTTGTAGTTAAAGAGTCTAATATTGCTTTTTTAAACTTAGGGTTTTTAAAAAAAGCCTCTATAGCAGCTCTATCTTTACCCATTAGCTCATAAACAAGCTTGTGTAACTTACCGTTTTTAACATAAAGCTGTTTTTTCATTTCAGCTATAATAGGCGTTGTAGTTTTGTTACCAGTAATAGCAGCGTCTAAAGCAGGTAGTTTAGTACCAACTATTATAGATACAACATCTCTAAGTTTTTTAATTTGTTTTTTAGTAAAACTAAAACCTGAAAGTAAAGGAGTTTTAAATTGATCTAATACTTTTTGCGTTAATATAGCGTCTACAGGGTTTGATGTTGTTGAAGCGTCTACTTTTCCAGCAACACCTTCTTGCTCCATAGATTGTATTATATTACCAAACCTTGGGTTGTCTTGATAAAACTCTTGTAGTCTAGCATCAAGTAGTGACATTTTAGTTCCAGGAACAAAACCATTTAAATAACCCATTATACTGTCGTTTACTTCTGGATTATATTTGCTTAATAAACCTATTAAACCTCTACTTCCATCAAACATAAAATCTCTAACTATGTCTATTCTTTCTTCTCTATTAATACCTTCAACATCAGGTAGTCTTCTATCTACTTCGTTTTCTAACCTAGCAGCTGCCATTACAATAGCATCGCTTTTTGTTTTTTGATTGTCTGATGTTATAGCCGCTTTCATACCTTCAACATCTTGGTATGTTCTTGATTGTGAAAGATCAGTTTGAGTAACACCACCACCAGCAACTGTAGCTGCTCTTTTACTTATTTTACCATCTTTTATGCTTTTTTGATAATCACGCATAAAGTTGTAAGTATCTAAGCCGCTACCAAATTCTTTATTATAACCAAACTTTCTAAATATGTTTTGTAATAAATTTCTTAGTTTAACACTAATACCTTCATTAAAACTTATTTCTTTTTTAGTAATACCGTCAGAATATATAGTAAGCCATTCGTCTGTAGTTTTTATATCTAAGCTTTCACCTTTTTTGTTTCTACGGTTTATTTCTTTTTCTATATATTGTCTAGATTCTTTTGATATTGTGCTTGTAAACTCAGATATAAAAGTTTCTTTTTGTTCTGTACTTAAGCTAGTTAAATGTTTACCTAGCACACCGTGTAATATTTCGTGAGCACCAACGTTTATTTGTCCACTTTTTCCAGCAACATCTTTGTTTATAACAATTTTATCACCTAATATCCAACCATCAGATTCTGTCACGTCTTGTCTATCTTCTTGTTTTATACCTAGTTCGTCAGCAACTTTATTATATTGTTCTTGAGAAGCTGTACCATCTTTAACAGCTTCAACGTCTTTACCTATTATTTTACCAGACTCTTCAGCAAACTCAATAGTGTCCATTATTCTATTTTGTCTAACTTGTTCTTGAACTTGTTTACCAATTGTAGTTTCTCCAAAACCAACAGCACCAGCATACTTGTTTATTATAGCTGCTATTTTATCTTCTATTTCTTTTACTTTAACATCTGCGCCTGGAACTGCAGCTGTATCTTTTTTGTTAGCATCAATTTTAGCATCATCTAATTGTTCACCTAAATCAACTAAATCATTTATATCTTGCTCGTCTGTAATTTTATCATCTATTTGAGCTTTGTATACAGCTTTTTGATTTTTATCTTTTGCTTTCTTACCTAAACCTGTAAAATCATTTTCAATTTTTATACGTGCGTTAGCAATATCTACTAAGTCTCCGCTTTCAACAAAGTCTTCCATTTGAGCATATGTAACCTCTTCGCCGTTTAACATATACTTTGGTTTTTTATAAGACTTTAAACCAACACCAACTGTGATTGGCGCTGTAACAGTACCAGTTATAGCTTCAAAACCTATTTCAGCAGGATCCATTTCTTGATCTGCAGCTATTCTACCAGCAACTTCACCAGTACCACCACCAACAGCCTCTACAGTTGTACCAGCCGCAACACCTGCTATTTTAGATCTTTTACCACCTTTACCAACTTCCTTAATTACTCTTTGAGTTGCTCTTGCTGCGCCAGTTGTAGCTTTAACAGCTAAACCGCCAGATAAAGCCTCAATAGTACCAATTGCAATACCTCTACCAATTGATCTGTTTCTTATAGATTTACCTTTTGGTCCTTCTAATAAAGCTTTAATATTTTCATCTGTAAATTCTTTACCATCATCTTTTAATTCTTTTTCTATTAATTCTCCAAAAGTTAAAGCAGCTTCCATTGACGTAGCTAAACCACCCATAGCACCTACAACTCCAGTACCAAGCGCTCCATAACCAAGATAAGCACCTCCAGCAGCACCAGCTATACCTGTTGAAGCTGCTAAAGCTCTAGCTTCACCAGAGTCAAAGGCAGTACCAACTTGAGTACCTAAAGACTGAACAAAAAGCTCTGCCATTAAAGCTGGGTCTCTTTTTACACCTCTAAAAAAAGCAGACCAAGATGAACCTTCTTTTTGATATTGTTTTTGAAAACGTTGCATGCGCTCTGAAGGCACATACTCTTTTGCTTCTTCTTCTTTTGCTTTAATAAACTCTTGTACAGTTTCTAAGTTAACATTAGAACCTTCCATTAACAAGTCTGTAGCTTCACCAGTTGTACTAGCAGCCTCAAAACCTCTTCCAAACCAAGTTTGATTAAACCAATTAACATTGTCATCTGTTTTTTCAACAACCTCTAAACCTGGCACACCTGTAATGTAAGTATCTATATCTACACCAAGTCTTGCAGCTGTGTCAGCCACTTCTTGTTGCGTATATGTTTCTTCACCTAGTTTATAATCTGGCATTAGTTATCTCCTTCTTTAGTTGGAGCTGGAAAAGTTCCAGTTCCTGACTGTCCTCCTTGTTTAAATATTTCTGGATTATGGTATAATGAGTTTTCATCAGCAAAAGTATAATATAAAGACATCATTTCTTGTGTTTTTCTATCTAAATTACTTTCTCTAAAATCAGTGTGAATTCTATTTTTGTAAATATACTCGCCAGCGCTATTTGTACTTGGAACATACTCACCGTCTACTTTTTCTACTTTAACAATTTTTACGTCATCACCTCCTATTGTTCTAATTCTTAAAGCGTCGTAACCAAAACCTTTTTCATCTATTCTATACTTATCACCAAGTATATCTTGTATTATAGGTAGAGCATTCTCCTCGTTTTGGTCAAATATATTGTTTCTTAATTTTGTTTTACCATCATTACCAACAAAACCTTCAAAAACCATTTCTTGTTTAGATTTAGGAGTTAAAGTTTCATTTTTATCAGATCCACGGAACATATTAAACCTGTAATCATTCATAAACTGGAAATTTGTGTTAGTGGCGTCTTGAAGAGTTTGTAACAACTCATCTCCACTCATAGAAGTGCTACCATCACTACTTAACCAACTCCCATCATCTTGTTGGTTCAACATCTTGCCTCCTATTTCATACTTACCTTTGTGAAGTTTCATTAACATGGTATTTAATGTTCCACCACCAATAGTTTGGCCGCTGCTTCCCCACATTTGATTAGGAGAAAAATACATATCCATACCACCATCTGGGTTTTTATTATCAACTTTTCTTTTCTTTTTACCTTTATCAAACTGTCTTTGACCCTCTGTGTTAGCGTACCAGTTACCTAGTATTTTGCTACCTACTCTATGATCTTTAAGTATAGCGCCCACTAATTCATTGTAATTTTCTTCGCTCATCATATCAACTTCTTTTTGAGTATCTATGTCTACTTGTCCTGCGCTTTGTAAAGCGTCTAATATTTCAGGTGCAAGACCATCTTTTTTGTATAATGACTCTCTAAAGCTCGTGTTCATACCACCATCTTTATGCAACGTCATACTTCTATAAGCCGCTTCTTTGTTTTCACCTTGTCCATTTATAAAGTTTACAACGTCATTAGAAACATTTAGTTTTTCTTCATCGCCATAAGTGAAATTAGTTGTTGCACCATCTCTTATAAGACCAGTGTTTATAGTAGTAAGTTTTTCAGCCGATGCATGGTATTTTATAGGTAGCATTTTCTTTAACTCATCGCTTGTAATAGTGTATGAACCACCAGCTTTTGGAGTAATTTCAAAAGAAGTTGTGCCATCACCATTGTTAATTTCTTTAGCTGTTGCGCTAGCAGTAGCATCATCAGTACCGCTTAATAAGTTTGCAATACTAGTTATAGCGTTAGAATCTCTTACAGACATGTCATGTAGCTCGCCTGCTTTTGTAAGTTTACCAGCAGTAACCATTGTTTCAATAATACCTTTTTGATCTGACAGATACCTGTTTACTTTGCCTTTCCATTTAGATCTTTCACCTTCACCTTTTTTACCTTTTGGTATTGATTTCCATTCATCTTTAAAACCTTGTAGTTCTCCTAATCTACTTTCTAACAAGCCATCAGTTAGTGTTCCATCTTCAAACATATCATAAGCTTTACCAAGTACATCATCACGCTCTTGATTAGATAATTTTTCACCCTCAATAACTGATGCAAAATTAGCTGATATATTTTTTAACATCTGACCATGTACAATAGCGGTGTTTTGAAATTGAGCTCTCATGTCAACTGGCTTATTAGCAACAGCAGCTCTATAAGCACCTTGCACTAAAGTATTGTCTGCTCTACCTAATATTGGTTGTAATCCTATCCCTTGTTTTTTTGCCATATTTGTTATTTATTTAGCTATCAAATGCACCACCTTCATAAAGCGAAGTTGTTGTGTTCATTAGCGCATTGACGTTTTGCATTTGTATTTGTGATCCGGCATTCATTGCTGACATTTGGTTTGCATAAGCGCCTTGCACAGCTTGATTTGCGCCAGCCATACCACCCATTTCCATACCTAGCAATGTTGATTGTCTTGACATTTCAGCTTGCTGTAGCATTGCTTCACCACCACGTCTAGCCATATCTGCAGAGCTAAGACCTTGCCTTTCTGCCATTTGTAATTGACTAGCAGCTTGTGCTTGTGCTAATTGATTTTGTCTTTCTTGTTGAGCTATTTGAGCTGAAACTTGTGATGCTTGTAAAACCCCTTGATTTGCTAGCGTTTGCGCTAAAGCAGCTATACCAGATCCACCTGCAGAATCTCTTAAGCTACTCATTATGTTTGCTCTTTGTTGTTCGCCTCTTTCTAGTTGAAAGTCCGCGGCTTGAGTACTAACCGTAAGATCTTCCATAGTGTTTTCCATGCCTTCATAAAAGTTTTGTACATCAGCATAGGGATTTGAAAATTCCATTTCAGTATATATAGCTTTTTGTTTATCAAGCTTTGCTTGTTGCTCTCTTTGAAATTGTAAAGTTTGCGCGGCTTGAGCATTAGCAGCTGAGGACATACGTTTAGATGATTTATTACCCATGTACATACCTACAGCTGTTACTCCAAGCATTATACCTTGCGCTACTGTTAATTGTGGCATATTTATTTTTTTAATTTATTATTTTATAATATTGAGATAAATTGTTTATAACAATATCTGCATTGTTTTTTCTCCATGTTGCTAGCAAAGGCGATTTATTATTTTGTCCGTCTGTTCCTAGTCCCATTATAATTTTAAACCCCATGTTTTTAGCTTTATCAACCAAAGCGTCCATAAGCTTTTCTAAAACACCTTCTCTTTGTTTTTTAGTTGCATACTTGTTCATAGTTACAAACTCAATCCAAGCAATGTGGCTATCAGTGCTGTATACAAAACCACTACATATATCAATACCATCTTTACTTATAACAAAACCGTTTTTTGGTAATGCGTCTGGGTGATGCTGAAACAAACCCCAATCACCCCACCATTTACATAGTGTTTCAAAGTCTTTTTCTTTATTAAAAAGTCTAATTTTCATTTAATTTAATTTATAAAAATATAGTTACACTTTTTAGTGTTATTTTACTTTATGATGCTGCTATTAGCTTTTCTAAGTCAAAATTTAAAGATACTATTGATGTTGATCCAAATACAGGGTCTACATTTTTAAACTCAATATCACCACTAATAGTAAATACTCTACCAGCATTTTTAAATTTAACAACTTGACCATTTTGTAAATTATGTCCGCCTGGTGTTAAAGTTATAGTGTTACTACTTATGTTTGTAACAACTGGTGCTGTAACACCTGAGTTTAAATTAACACCACTCATAACACTAACATCGTCCATTATACCGCTTGCGCTAGCAACATCAAAAGTAGTTAAAGCTGTAGAACCATCAGCATCAGCATCATTAATTGTTGTGCTAACCTCAGCTAGCTCTATAGTTAAGTTTGTAAATTCAGCTTCTATACCTGTTGTTGTAGCTAAAGCACCTTGCCCGTAAGAATAAGCTTTGGTAGGTCCTATTGTGCCAACACTTTGTTTTTGATTAAAAGTTATAGCTCCTAACTGTTTACTTACAACACCGTTTGTTATTGTTGGTTTTTGACCAAGTGTATCTAACGCAGGTATATCATTGTTAACAACTGTAAAAGTTTCTTCGCTAACACTACCATCACTAGCAGTTTTTTCTATAGTGTGAGTTGTTGTATCTAAAAATCTTGATATTGTAGTATTGTCTGCTACAGAACTTCCAATACATATTAAACCTGGAACTAAAGTGTGTATTGAAGTTGTCGAGTCAATAACAAATCTTCTGTATGTTACGTTGTGTAAGTTTACAGCTACATTTGCAACAATGTTAGCTATTGAAACACTTTTGTTTATAGTAATTGTATTGCTAGATATTGCAGTTATAGTAACAGGAAAATCTTTATCGTATATACCATCAAACGCAGCGCCTTTAACAGTCATTCCAACAGCTGCTGGACCAATTTCATTAACAGTAAATGTGTTGCTATTACTTCTAGGCAAGTTACTTATTTCTAAAGCTAACGCCTCACCAAGAACAGTATCTCCAGGTATTGGAAGCGGATGTTTTGGTGTAAAAGATACAAACCCACTTACATCGTTTTGTGATGGTTGTTTTAAAATTTTACCAACTTTTGAAGAATTTAAAGTAGTGGTAATAGAAAAAGGAACGACACCAGTACTTTTACCTCTTTGTAGTGTAAAAGTAGAATTAACAGATGATAAGCCAGTAAGGTGAGTTGGTATTGAAGGGCTTGTTGGTCCAGCGCTTAAACTAATAACAACGTCTGGGTGCTGGTACAAAACTTTTTCTAACAAAGAAGAGTTAGATCCAATAGAAGAATTAATATCCAAAGAATCATCTGCAAATCTTGCTTCTACATAAGGCACGTGTGTAGTGCCAAGAGCATGCTCAGCATATAAATAAATATTATAAATGTTTGGATTATTTCCAGAGCTAAGTCCACCAGCTGGAAAAACTACAATACCATTAAAAATGCCATTAACACATTTTCTATTTTTTAATCTTTTATATGTAGAGCCAAAAGTGTTTGAGCTAAAATCATAATAAGTTACTGTAGAACCAACAGTTCTTTGTATAACTAAACTAAATATAGCACCATCATCACCATTTATCGCAAAGTTTCTAGTTTCACCAAGGTTGCTTATGTAATCTAAACTAAAGTTAAATTCTTTTATATTCATTATTTAGAGCTTTGTGATATTTCAGCGCTAACAGCAAATAGCTCTGCTTTAGCCGTATCATTGTTAATAAACTTTACTTCTGCATATTGACCTAACATACCAGTGTTGTTAATAACAGATTGTTTAGCAAACATTAAATAGTTGTCTGCCTCAAATACAATATTACCATCAACATCTGCTTGTTCAACAGTAATAGTATTGTTATCTCTATCAATAATTAAAACTTTACCTTCATATTTTAATATATCATTAGCAGTGTTATTAACGCTTGGATTATTTATTAAATATATTGTATCATTTAATTGTAAAGAATTATTTATTTTACCATTAAATTTTAAAATTAAATTATCAAAAACAATAACATTACCTTGATCGTCTACAGACGTTGTTTCTGGAGTTTCTTTTAAAGTACCTAAACCTTGAATATTAGAAGAACCAAAATCAGAGTTTAAGTTTAAATCTTCATCTATGCCTTTTATATAGTTAAACCATTTGCCTTCTTTTTCTATAAATTCTGATATTGTTCCTTTTTCTTTTTCTGTTTCTAAAGTTTCTAAATACCAGCCAGGTTTTTCTGTTAAATTATAATAGCTTTTATCTATAGATGTATCTTCGTTTTCTATTATCCTAGATTGACTACCTTCATAATTTATTGCCACAAAACTTTTAGAAATACTAGGTGCATCGTTTAATAACAAATTAATACTAGAATTTGTATAGTCACCGTAAAAAGTATTTCTAGGTTCGTTTTCATCATGGTGTAAATACAAGTTACCTTTGTTAAACGTGTAATAATCACCAGAACAACTAACACCGCTTTCTGGAACAAAAGATTTATGGCTTGGCCAACCTTTTACATTTTCTTTAAATGTTATTGTTTTAAAGTTTTCGTTAGTATAAGCTATTATAGTTTCAACTAGCTCTATTTTTGGATTTTTAATAGTACCTATAAAAGGAATACTAGGATCTGCAGTTGCAAATTGACCTTCCAAATACAAACAATTTTCATAGCCACTGTAATTACCAGTAGTAGTTGTAAAGCTACCTGGTTCTACAATATACTCGTACATACCTTCGTCGTTTATTGTTAAATCTTGAAATACTGGAAAGGTTTGCTCGTTTACTTGATAATATTCATTAACACCTGTAGCATTGTTAAATAATCTTACTTGTAGATCTCCCTGTAACACTCCTCCTTGACCTATCAACTCAAAACTAACTTTATATTTATTTGTATTTAATATCTCTTGATTAGCTGGTATTAAAAGTTTTTCATATTGCACACCAGGAGTTCCTGGGTAAGGATAAAAACTATCTGGTGCTGAAAAAACTCGTTGCCAGGAATTTACCGGCGATGCAAAGAAATTTATTTCATCAGTTATATCATCAAAATCATCACTAGTACCTGTTGAATAGCTTAAATTGTATTCATCTTTTTTCTTATCATAACTACCCAGTATAATGTCAGCGTCTTTTAAATTATCTCTAAAATAATCTTTCATACCATGTAAAGATATTGGTGTTAAACCATCTCTAGACAGTCTAAGCACAACACCTCTTTGTTTGTCTGTAAAGTAAGTTCTATAAGCTTCTTGAACAAACGACTCTGGGTTTGTAGATATACCATAATCACCAACAAATGGAACCGCTTGTCCTAACACGTTTTCATTTGCTATTAATTGCCTTGATGAGTCTGCATTAAACAAAGCATCTTTATTAGCTAGTATTTTTAAAACTTTATCTTCACACAACGCTATTAAATCAGTGTCTCTTGCGTGTAGTTTTTGCAAGCTACCATAAGTAGGGTTTAACTCTTTTGTTATTTTATTAGCTTGTATAAATTGATTTAAGTTATTAACAGCTCCAGAAGAACTATATATTCCTGAAAATATTAAACCATTGGTTTTGTTTTGTTCTTTATAATCATCAAATAAAGTAGAAACTTTTACGCCAGGTCTAAGAAAAGTATTGTTAAAAACGTCTCTAATTCTATTAGATTCAACACCATTTCCAAAAGAATAACAATTATGCCAGTCTAACTCATATCTTACATCATGACTATTTGGGTTTAAAGTAAATGTAGTTGACCTTCCTATCCCATCACTAGCAGTAGTTATATTGTTAACTGATTCTATTTTAATATTTACAACAGTACCATCTGGTCTTGTTATTTTAAAATAATCACCAGATCTTATATTTCTATTTACATTAAATGCCATAATCTATTTGTTATTATTATTCAACATCAATTCTATCATAAGGACGCTCTATTTGGTGAATGTATGGTAAATATGTTATTTCTAATTCTTTGTCTGTTGTTAAAACATTTCCATTTATAGACAAAACTTTAGTTTCAAAAGGAACAGCGTTGCTACTAACGTGTTCTATTATTGATCCAATAGGTATTAACTCTTCTAAACTACCTTGTGAAGAAGTTATTATTGGCACAGAGTCACTTGCTTCGTAATATATATCTATATCAACAGATTCTTTATGTTCTGTTTCCCATATTGCAGGATCAGAAGGAACTAAATATTCAGAATCTTCACTAAAATCTATTTCAAGAAATTCTATGTCATATCCTAAAGGTGCAACTCCAGACTTGTTTAAAGACTGACCACCCTCTCTAAAATAGTTTAGGTTTTTTGCAGAGTTTGGACACATACCATTCATGCTGTATTGTCTAAATATTAATTGATCAGCAGCAACAATGTTTGGTATATTACCAACGGCATTAGCAGAATCTAAATTATCATCATTACCATCATATGCTTTGAATTTTATTGTATAGTCAGGTGATAAAAAAGAAATGTCATGAACAATAGCTTTTTTACTTAAACTTCGTGTTGCTCCATCGGTTGCATCAATATAACTTTCTAGCACCATACCTACTTCTATACTCATAGTTGCACCAGTTACTGAGTCTAAACCTTTTATAGAAGTTGTTGTTATTGTAAACAAACCTCCATTAGCGCTACCAACAGGAGTTGCAGTAGCAGGAACAGTAATGTTGTAACCACCGTTTATTGGTGAGCCGTGACTTTCAACAGGGTTCCAAGCAACAGGTTTATTAAGAAATAGTTTATAATTAACAGCGTAATTAGCAGCGTCAAAAAATGGGTTTGGAGAGTAAACTATTTCACTCTCTGTTTCATCAGCTGCTAAAGTAATACCATCAGATTTAAATTCATTACCATATTGGTCTGCACCTCCACCAGATGCAAATTTTTGTCCTTTTGCAACTCTTAGTTGTCCTTTAAAATGATTACCATTGTTTGGTGGGTTGTGATCGCTAGATTCTTCTATATTATCATACATCAACATGTAATCAATGTGTACGTCTTCAATAGTGTATATTGTTCCAGAAGGATCTTGTCTAAATCTAAATTGACTACCTGCAGAAAGCTTTTTAACAAAATCACCTTGTTTATCACCATATACAGGGTGTGATTGTAAATCAAAATAATTAGGTTTATGATACCAGCTTTGATAATTCGCTCTGCTCCATGATTGCTGAGTCCATGGGGACTGAGAATTTATTTCAATACCACCAAAAGCTATGTTTAAATGACTTGTTTCGTTCCAACTACTCCAACCACCTTTTTGACTGTAACTTCCAGGCCCAGTAGCACCGCTGTTAGCTGTTGGGTATGTTGATGAAACAACGTGGCCACCAGGACCTATTGGATTACCAACAAGATAAGGCATGTCTTTAGAGTTTCTTGTTTCATTGATAAACCAAACATCTTCGTAAAATGCGTCGTCTCTGTTTAAGTCTAAATCTATTTTATCAGCTCTACCTACGTTAGAAAAACTAGGTCTTTGTTCTAAGTTTATACCTCTAAACCAAGCTTTCCAAGCTATATAATTTAACCAACTTTTATGACGGTAATTTGGGTCAGATACAGATGTTGAATCTGGGTCAAAACCAAAGTCAACAGCGTACGAGTAGTCTCCAACTGTTCTTATAACGTTTTTAGCAGCCTCCATAAAACCACGAAGACAAGCGTTGTCAAGTCGAGTTCCTTGTAAAAATGAACCAGGTGGATTAGTACAAGACAATCCTATTGGAAAAACATTATCGTGTGTAGGGTCTGAATAGTCAGCCGCTGAGCCAAGACCCCACCAATCTCCCAAAGCAATATCACCAGCGCCATCATCACGAAGAGCATTACCATGGTACATTGGTCCATTAAAAGATTGTAGACTAGGAGCTTCTGTTGATTTACAGTAATATAACTTTTTAGTTGTTTTAGGATCAGTAACATACTCGTCTAGCTCTGGTGATTCAATTATTTTAGATTCTATAAACTTAGTGTAATTTGCATCTTTAAATATTTTTACAAAAAATCTACCATCAAATTTTGGTGAGTTTTCAATATTAGAAATAAATAAACTAAGATTAGTGTTATCTAAAATTTTTGTAGCATCACCAATATTTAAAGGATCGTCTGAAAATTGAGCAACGTCAGATCTAAATTCTTTGTCAACAGTAATTGAAAACTTAGTGCTTGAACTATCTAAAACAATATCAGTTATTTCGTAAGTGTCAGAAACAATACTTCCTCTGTTAAATTTCAAAAGATATTTAGTTGATATATCTCTAGACGCAAAGTTTAAATGCAAGTTGCTTAAAGTACCATTGCTAAATTTATTAAAATCAACACTAAAAGTTCTATTTCCAATGGTAGGTATGTCGGTATAAAGTTCACGACCAGTCACGGTAGTTGTGTCGTTTTTATGTCCTTTTTTACTTATAAATTTATCTTCTCTTTTTATATTTTCTGGAGCTTCGTTTTGAATATCTATTACTTTGTACTTGTTGTCTTTTATTACAGCAGAACTTTGTACTCCTATACCTTTTTTTAATATTAAAAAATCATCAATTTCAACTTTACTTCTGTCACTAGAGGGAAAAGCTAGCCATATATTATTATCTTCAGCGTCATACCATCGATCCATAGCCATGTTGTAATACTCTCCACTGTTGTCTTTGACATAAAACTTAAAGTAGTTCATATTAACAGGATGCCCTAAAGATTTTATTAAAACAGATAATTTATTTATAGAAGTAGATCTATCAATATCTAAATCAATACTAGCTTCAGAATTAGTTAATACTGGAGTTTGTCTACCGTATTTATCTTGATAAGCAATACCTACCTGGTATTTTCTTGAAGATTTAATTGAAGGAGCTCCTAATGTTGTTGGGTTTTGACTTGAAGTTATTTTAGTTTCTAAGTTTGCTTCAAAGTCTTGTTCAACGCCGTTTTCGTCTATTGAAAATAAATCATAGTTTTCTTTGTAATTACCGTAAACAAGGCGATTTCCTATTATTTCTTGAGTTTTAGCAGATTTAGGAACGTTGTCATATGTTCTTAAAAATTGTTCTTCTGCTAAAATATTTTTTACTGATTCAGAAGTAACAGAGTAAGACATATCTAAAGCATTAGAACTAACCGTGTCAACAACGTAGACAGACGAAGAAGATTCTTCTTTGTAAAGTATATCTATAGACTTAACATCTTCTGGCATTCTATAATCAAAATCACCTATGGTTATATCTTTAACATTGTTTGTCATTCCAGAGTTATAAGCCTCTATAGGATTGTAGTTAAAGTTTCCTGGTGAAAAAACAACATTTGTAAAAGGTGAAAAAGAAGAGTATTCGTTGTCTTTATATTTATATCTAAAAGCAAATCTTGCCATTTTGTCTTCAAATATACCAGTTTCACTTTCATACGTATCAATAACATAATTTAAAGAGTTGCCTTCTGTTACTGAAAATTTTGCAGAGCTATCTTTTGATGTTATTTTTATTCTTACTTTAGCAATTTGAGCATCTAATCTAGTTATAGTAAAGTCTTTTACACCACCTTTAAAAACAACACCTCCACTATCTGTTTTAGCTTCAAACTGTAAACAACTTGCATATGCATTCCAACTAGGACTAGAACTCCAACCGCTTGGATAGTTTTGAGGCGTAAAATCATATTCATAATCACCAGCATCAGCAGTGCTTAAGCTGTCAAATTCCTCTATTTTAACAAAGTTATTTAAACCAGCTCCATTACCATAACCACCTATCTTGCTAAACAAACGAACAGTAAGTTTACCTTCTAAATCACCATCTCCATCAGCGTATAAAGTAAATTTAATTTTATACTGTTTGTTTTCTTCTATTTCTTCTCCACTTTGAGTTCCTACGTGCCAAGGTCTACTGCTTATCTTATAGTATTGACTTCCGTTAAAAGTATAATCTTGTCTAACTGTAACTTCGTTCCAACCATTTTGTGTGCTTGTGTATAATATAGGTAATAACAAGCTTTGATTACTAAAAACATTATCTTGCCATTCTTCTATGTAGCCTTTTAAAGCATAACTTTGTAAAGGTAAAGATGGTGCTTTTCCACCAGGATCAAATTCTTTTATAACTACACTAGTGCCTTCGCTCCAATTTAAAGTAAATTCGTTGCCACCTTTTATGTCATTTTCTATAATAGTAGTAAAATTATCTCCAGCAGAAATGTTCGTAAAATCGTGTATTTGGCCGTTAGAAGAGTTTAAGAAAGAGTTTGAAAACGCTTGGCTTCTAGACGTTGTGATAACGCCAGCGTAAGTAACACCTGGTTCTCTAAAATAATTGTAGTTTATAGAGGGTGCTTTAAAAGGAGCTTTTTTAATAACAGTTATGTGACTTTCTAAAATTCTTGCTGTAATATCTGGATCTGGCGCTTGTCCTTTCTCTATTAATATCTGAGTATTTTGGCTACCATCTTGAACTGTGTAATCAATACAATCTTGTATGTTTAATTTTTTAGGCTCGTTTACACCATCTGTAAAAAATATTAAACCATCTATTATGTTTATAGCTGTTATGTGTTGTTTTGAAAATTTTAACACGGTATTATCTAAATCAACAAAAACAACTTTAACATTTTTTTTATCGTATTTAAATATAAAACTTTGCTCTATAGTATTATTGTTGTCATAAACAAACCAATAAATACTGTTATTTTTTTCGTCAGCTACACTTGCTATACACACAGCATCATCAGTTAAGTAGTTTGCGTTATGAATCAAACTATTACCTAGTATGTTTTGAACAGTACCAACGTCAGATTCGTCTGATGTTGAAACTTGAATATTCATTGCGTCTCTATATTCACCGTTTTGAACAAGTCTTTCATCAAGATCTTTGTTCATTTTACCGGTGGTAAAATTGTGTTTAATCTCCGGCATGTAAAGTTATTTTATTATTTTAGATTTATTTCTAAATATTTGTGTTATATCGCTTATTTTTATATTTGATAATCTTAACTTAGCTGTTCTTCTTGAAGCCCTTTTTTCTTGTCTAAATCTATTAACAGTATTAATACCTATATTAGGTCTAGTAGAAATTATATCATATAGTATTGATTTATACATTGCGTCTTCTGCAAGTTTGTGAACTTTCATTTCTTGATAAGTACCTAAACTATCGCTTATATAGTCTAGTATTATAGTTTTACCTGAAAGTGGTGATGAAAAGTTTATTAAACCATTTTCATTATCAATATAAAAAGATCCATTTATTTGAGCATGTTCTGGTTGTAAACCAAATCTTCTACCTTTATTTAAACTAAACTCATCTTCGTCGTAAGTGTAGTCTCTATTGTTGTTTTCATTAGGAGCATTTGCTTTGTAATTTTCCCAAGTGCTTGATAATTTAGTTTCTATATCTCTGTGTTGTAAATCGTTTGGCGAAATACCATTTGTAACAGAAATTTGTCTAACAAGGTTTCTGTAAGCGTCTGCTTTTGTTTTTGTAAATGTGTTACCTGTTGCAACTCCAGAAGAAGTTGTGTGTACAACAGAAAAACCAAGATCATCATTTTGGTTAAAAGGTATTATACTTGTAATAAGTACATAAACTCTATCGTAGTCTTCTACGTCAATAACTGTTGATTTACCAACGTCACTACCAGCGTCGCTAGCTTGCCATTTTAAAACATCACCAATAGCGTTTGCTTCTTGATTCATGTTTTTACTTTGATTAAATCTACCATAACCTATTTCGTTGTAGCTAGTGTCTCCAGGGTTTGCTTGAATAGAAATTGCAACTTCACCAGCTGGCTTAACACCAGGGTTTCCGTTTGAATTAGTTTCATTGTCATCTGCAGCTGTAACATTTACAGTAGCGCCAAGATCTATTGTGTCCATACCTTGCACGTTAACTCTATGCCAAGCTGCTAAAACTCTACTTGTATAAGCTATACTACCTCGAACACCTATTGGTTGTGGCACATGTGAAAAATTTAAAGCACTAAGTGTACCACCGCCATCTTTACCAAGAGTTATATTTATACCACCAGAATAACTGATTTTGCTTCCTGCAGCAGGGTAAGTGCCTGGGGGATTTGCGCCTGGTTTAGAAACTGCTGATGAAAACTTAACAATTCTATTTAACTTTGTGCTACTCCACTTAGGGTGTAAAAAACCATTACTTCTATTAAAACCAGGATCTGTTACTAGCTCTCTATCATTAGAAAACTCATAAGAACCATCTTCCTCTTGAAGTATTGAAAAAGGATTTGAAGTGTGTTTTGTAGAGTATAAAGGACGTTTTATACCTTTTGAATCAGTCCACGATATTTGTGTATAATTAACATAATCGTGAGGTAGTATCATTTGAAGTGTGGGTGGCAATATTATTTCTTGAGCTTTTACAGATTTAAAAGTGTCAAAAGAAAGTTCTCTTAAAGCTCTCATAGCGTGAAACTGAACGTCTGTTACACTAGCTCTTGGTATTATTTTGTCTAAACCAACATAAGCAACCATAAAAGAACTTATTATATCATCTAAAGAAGTAAACTGATATGATCCATACTCTTCGTCGTTATTGTAATAATAATTTTGTGATTTTTTTATAATATTAGCCATTTATTTATTGTTTTTCTTGTTGAACAGTTGCTCCTTGTAGACCAGCTGCTACTTGAGTTAATTCAGGTTTGTTTAAAGATACACCTGCTAATGCTAATACTCTGTACACAAGCTCTTGCTCATCAGACTCGTGAAGTTCAAAATGCTTAGTTTCAACATTGTCATTAAAAAATGGTTTTTGATTTACAACTTGATATGTCCAGTTTGGTTTACGAGGAGTATCTATGTAACTAACAAAAACTCTATCTTTTAATCTTCCATCAGCATACGCTTCTGTATTGCTTGGGTAAGGATATACTTTTAAAATTCCATCACGACCACTGGATCCTTTTAGCGTGTAAACAGGCCTTCTTCTTGACCAACCAGCTAAAGTTGAACTACCTACTGAAGTTAAATCTCTTATAGATATTTGCTCTGCTTGTGTAAAGCTAGTAGGATTTTCTTCGCCAATATAAACATATGTTGGTTTAGACTTGTAGCTAACTCTAACCATTATTAACCTATAAAGAGTAGGAAAGTCATCATTTAAATTTATATCGCCGTATTGATTTGTTATAGTAGCTTTTTTATCATATCTTTCAAATCTACTTATTTTTTCTTTTAATATACTTACAGCATCAGCATATTTAGTTTCATTACCAGGAATTCTTGAAAACTGGTTTAAGTCATAAAAATACTGTTCAAATATTTCTTTTTGTGCATGGTCTGCAAAAAGATTAAAGTCTTGTGGCGTTATATAACCTCTTTGCTCTTTATTAGCTAATGCTAAAACTTTTTGATATACTGTATCTATATTTATCATATTTTTTTATTATAGTATTGTAACCACCCCGAAGAGTGGTTACTCTACTAAGGTTGTTACGAATTTAATCGTTTTTCAATATTGGAGTAAACCTCCATACCTTCATCAGTTTTAAACCAAGCGGCTAAAGCTGAGTAAGGGTGCTCGTCATAAGGAACTACACAAAGTTTTCTATCATTAGATCCCCATATAAAAGTTCTTTGATCTCCAGACAGTCTAATTATACCCATTTCAGTTGCTTTAATACCAAAGTTTCTAAGTTGAACGTTATCATCATTGACAAGTTCTAAGAATAAATCTGGATTTTTCTTAGCATATAACAGCAAATCTCTTTTAAGCTCTTTAGAACTCATCTTAGATACTTTAGAACCTAACTCAACACGCATAACAGCTTCTGCCATATCAATATCTAAATTAATAGCTGCATTTAAAGCTTCTATTTCTAGCTCTATATCTTCAACTTCGTCAATTGCTATAACCTCTGGTTTGTGCTCTTCGTATACAATATCTTTTAACGGATGGTATAAAGAAAGTAGTTTTTGTAATACTACTTTGTTTTTTGGTACATTTAAAGTTCCGTTTCTAAATATAATATGCTCTAATCTTTGATCTCCTTTCATTTCATCAACAAAACAAGTTACTTGATTAGAAGTGTGTTTTAGTTCTCTTTCATAACCTTTTTCTTCATCAAAGTAGTATATTCCGCTACCTTTTATTAGTTTAGATAAAGGTGTTTTTCCTTTTAAATGGTAAACTCTATTTTTTATTTCCCATTTGTTTTTTTGTGGAGTTGGTAAAGGTTTTTCTTTAACAACTGTTTTTGGTTGTTTTACAACCGTTGTTACTTTTTCTACGTGCTCATCACCAGGATCTCCTGCGTAAGCTTTGTTTGCTTTTTTAGCCATAATATAATATATAATAAAATTAATAAAAATAAAGGGTCGAGGCCGAAGCCCCGACTCTTTAAAGTAATTGTGCTTAGTTCATTAACATGAAGTTGTTAGCACCTTGAACTACTAAACATCTTTCAGTTAAGAAGTTTATAGTCATTGCATCTAAGTCAGATGTTACAGCTCCAACAGAACCAGTAACCCAAGTTTTCATTTGTCTAGACTCAGTTGAAGAAGCTCTATATCTTACGTGTAAGAAAGGACGAGTAAGGTTTTTACCTAATTGCTCATCATACACAGAAGATGTACCAGCTGGAATAATAATACCTCTTACCGCACCAGCAGTATTTCTAGCATTAATACCACCTCTAGTAGCTAAATCATTTAAATATTTCCAGTCAGACTTGTAGAAGTCATAAGAACCTCTTCTAAAACCAGAAAAACCTAAATTTAATGCCATATCTTCAGAGTTGTTAAATACACCGTATGATGTACCACCAGCTCCGTAAGAATTCATTGAAGCAAGCATGTCATCAAAAGCAAGAGCAGTTGCTCTGTTTACAAACATCATGTTTTCTTCAATAGC
>TARA_R110001599_G_scaffold214423_1_pt1 | contig 23447 bp, 21 predicted proteins | sample TARA_R110001599 | Tara Oceans TARA_R110001599 (sample SAMEA4398360) | marine metagenome | biome: Polar Biome; feature: [MES] marine water layer (ENVO:01000295) within the mesopelagic zone...; material: water (ENVO:00002006), including particulate matter (ENVO:01000060) such...
GCATCAGGCACAATTGAAGCACCAGGGCGATGCGTAAAAGCCAAGTCCGGCCTCAATAAGTCGATTCTCGATCAAGGCTGGGGTGAGTTTCGCCGCCAGTTGGAATACAAGCAAGCGTGGCGGGGTGGTGGAGTTCTTGCCATCAATCCACGGAACACAAGTCGGACTTGCCCTGCGTGTGCCCATGTGGCTGCCGAGAATCGCAAGACGCAATCCAAGTTTGAGTGCGTCGAATGTGGGTATACAGAAAACGCAGATCTCAACGCGGCCATCAATATTCTGAGGGCAGGACATGCCCGGCTCGCCTGCCAAGTGAACGGTGCAGTAATGCCGTCAGCAACAGGAACTCACCGAAGCGACTCAAGCCTAACTGCTTGAGCGCCGTAGGAATCACCGTCCTTTAAGGCGGCGAGGATGTCAACTCAAGATTATGAGGATAGTCCAGATAGGACTTCTGACATTGGAATGCTCGCATTATCACTCCATCGCTTGAACACTATTATTCCTTTCTCCAAAACAAACGAACCGTTCAGTTTTTCTTCAACGCCATTTAACTCGTCAATAATAGCGTGTAAGAGCGTATCTTCCTGCTCACTCATTCAGTGCGCCCTATATCATTTCCTATGAACTGGCAGTCTAACATGGACATTCTTCAATTGATGTTGATTAGGTCATGTTATTGCCTAAAAGCATGTCTTGCCGATGGGTAGTATAGATGCTGAACCCTGTAAAAAAATAACCGCACAGATTTCATATCCGGTTATCGGTAGCCTTCCCCGACCTAGACGGTATATTAGTATTACAGGAACCTATAATGGAGAAAGCACTATGGCTGAAGAAGAGATCGTACCAGGTGATAATGGGCGAGAAAAAAGAGAAATAAAAGACGTTAAAAAAATGAAAGACTTTATTGATGAGTCTGAAGTGAAAAGTGACTTCTTCTTAGAAAGGGACGTGACGCTTCATTCTGCGACGGCAAAGCGATTATTTAAACGCGTTTTTGAACATATGCAAACTCAAGCAACAGCGGCAATATTGTTGACGCGAAAGTTTGGCTTACGCGAGTTATCCGATAAAAATGTTGAAAAGATTGATGGAGCGTTTAATCAGTTAACGGCAGAAATGAACAGGGATATGGCGTTTGCTAATAAAATCCTTGAAGACATTGGTGTTAAAAATGCTGCAATGACTCCGGATGCAGTGGCGTTGACAGTAAAAGTCACATGCCCACAAGGGATGGATGTTCTTAATCTTATATTGCGGCTCGACATGCTGGCGATGAAACTTAAAACATTGTGGATGATGCACGAACTACCACTCTCAAATACAGAAGATCGTGTTCATAGTTGGCAGGTTCGTATCTTTAAAGCGTGTGATGCAGTCAGGGCTTTGGGCCAGCAAGCCTATATCGAGGCAGACAAGAAAAAGCAAAGTGACGCTGAAAAGATTGAAAAGGGGCGGGTCAAGCAAGTAGAGCGAAGAAATACACGTTCAAATGAAAAACCCACTCAGAAAGCGGAAGCTAAAGTTTCGTCAGAATCGATAAAAAAGTAGCGAGACTCAAATTGCATCAGCGAACACTTAACCTTTACTTGATTCGAGCCACATTAGGCTTAAGTGTCGAGGAAGCGGCTAACCACATTCTTGAAGTGGCTCCTGCTGCTTGGGAGGCTTGGGAGTCATCCGATATAATTGTTCCAGGATGGGTGTTGTCAAAGATTGCTAGCCTAAATGATAGGCAACAGTCCATGTTGGACGTTATGGGGAAGCTAATAATTGAAGAAGGGGTGTCTCCGATAATATATGACACGTATGCATCGTACTTATTAGACCACCCTGAATCCTCATTTATTAGCTGGCGGCTCACCGCAAGTGTTGCCAATCACTATCGCGATAAGGATTCTTCAGAGCCGCATTTCAAGATGGTAGGGCAGATCTCTCTAAATCCTGATGACGACCAGATCTAATCTTCTTTTTTGCACTATGCCATAACAGTAACGACACGGTTAACACTAGCATTTCGCACAATAACAATGCTCACAGGGTTGGCCATGCCTTTTCTAATGGCCCAAGTCTCTGTTGTACGACGTCGCTCTCCATCGCGTAGCGGCGAAACAGGTTTAACAACTTCCCATTCACCAGAAGTCATCAACTTAGCCAGTCTTCTCCAGGAACGATCAATTGAAGGAATAGCCATTCGCTCACTAAAACGCTCGACGGCATGCATGGTTAAGTGGAGCTCACCTACATGTGTTTTTACAGGCTTATCACCACAATCTTCCAAGGAGACGTCAATTACCTCTCCAGTAAAGCCTTTTACCCAGTCAAAATGCCGATCGGTTGAAATGACGGCACCATTAAACCGGACCTGAAGAAAGCGTCCATGAACAATCATGTCGGCGTTGGTGGTGTGTTTTTTTTGTATTTTTTTGATGCAACCAGAGCTGACTTTAAGAATCAGGCCTTCGCCGTTTCTGTTTTCACCGACGAAACGTGAATGTAGCAAAATATGTTTAATGGCCAGAAGCTCTGCGAGTTTGGATGGATGTTCATGAGGCCCGGTGACGTTAACATCGAGCGAACGCACTGAAGAAGGTTCCCCGCTGCCACCAGTTACTCGAAAATACACTCGGTATTGATCTGTAGCATCTACCGGCTTCCGGTCCACGTAAGTTTGTAAAATAGTAGTCATGTTGTCTCCTAGTTGAATTAATGATGAATGACAACTCTATGAAAACATGAAATCGGTATTATGCAAGAAGGGGGTGTTAACGCCATGATTTACGGGACATGGCACATATTTATTCAGTAGAAGAAGGGATACAAGAAAGGGCGGCGGGGCTGTCCATAGCTTGAATATAGGCCGTCACTGTCGTCCATTTAATAGTAAAAACATATTCACTGTAATTTAATAAAAAGAGATTGTTAATGATTAACCGGATATGGATTCCGTGCGGTTACTTGCTCGAAGGGAATCTTGTGATATCGTCACTGTAATCAATAAATTCAATTCAGGTAATGTATGAAAGCGCTTAAAAAGAAGGAATTTCTAACAAAGAATACTCATCAGGAGATTAAGCCTCGTAGCGCGTTTAAATGGGCCGGAGGCAAGAGATCTCTTCTTGGAATACTTACGCCTGCAGCGCCTAAACACTACAATCATTATTACGAACCGTTTATTGGTGGAGGAGCCTTTTTCTTTTCGCAGCCACAATATCTCCTACATGATTCACAATAATATGAAGTTTAAACCCATAGAACCAGCCCATGGTACCGCGACCTCTTTTGGCAATACCCGCAAATGTTTTATGTCGTTCAATACGTAGATTATGGCAAACCTTAAGGCTTGTTGAGTCAACAAATTCAATCCCCGTTGGCTCACCTTTAATGTGCGTAAAATAAGCACAGAGTGGTGTCAGTGTTTTAGGTATAACTTCTAAGAACCGAGTATAACTGAGTAACGTCGGAAAACGCGTTTTCCAATATCGCGCAACTAAACCGGTGTAATAATTTTTGAAATCACGATGATTCGACCTGTGGAAAGCAATAATGATAGTCATGACTTCACTCATGCTCATCCTACTGTGCCTATTACGTTGTCGTGTACCATCAGTGATGAGCTGCTTTTCCCATTCAGGTATAAAAACGCGGCAAAAATCATCGACATCACAGAATACTTCAGTTAACTTGTTCATAAGCCTGTTTTCCTTTGGTCAAAATCTTTCCTGGTCAAAGATCTGATCGGTAAACAGGCTTTTTAGTTCCTTTGGTTCTTAACCCGAGTTGAGGTTAATCAGCGCCCAATAGTATCCATCCGTCAGCACCTGTACAGATAATTATCCCTATGAATTCATTGATAATTAATTCTTACAACGGGAAAATACGATGCGGAAACTGGTAATTCTTTAGTCCTGATTAACAAGAATGACGCACAGTTATTATAGAAAATCTTCGTATTTAGTCAGCATTTCATTAATCACTTTTTCTAGTGGCGCCAATTGCACAGAGATTACTGACTGGACAGTAAGAGGATCAATGTTACCAAGATAATTATGAACAAGGATATTGTGAAAACCACTAATGTCTCGCCACGGTATTTCAGAATAGTTCGCTTTTAGTTCTTCTGGGAGCAGCTGTGTTGCTTCTGAAAGTGTTTGTAAATTACGTAAGGCGGCATCATACAATATTACATCTTCAGTTAAGTCGCCTCGAGCTTCAATTTGTCTGATTTTTGTGATGGCATCAAGAATATGTTTTGCATACGCATGCCATGATTTACTCATAGTTCGATAGCTTCTTTCAGTACTGAGTCACGAATATGCTGGTTTAATTCGTGTTCTGGAATGACCTCTACCTGTCTTTGTAACAAATTAGATAATCGTTCAGTCAGAGGTAATCGTTGTGCAAACAGATCATAGCCACGGGGGAAATCGACCAAGAAATCAACATCACTATCAATGTTCTCTTCACCTCTAGCGACCGAGCCAAAAACACGAATATGCTTAGCACCAAATAGCTCTGTCAAAGCGATTATTGAGGTTCTATTTTGTCTGATTTCATCGATAAGCATTGATAAATGGCGACCTTGTCTGTTTTGAGTCCATTGTACATGTTTTAACTGTAAATCAGCACTAATTATCCAACTTTCAAGGAATGGAAAGTATATCACTGAAATTGATAGTTATATTGTACAGAGTAACAACGACATACGTTATTTGGCCAATAAGTTGTTAATCAGCGCCCAATAGTTTCCTCCCGTCAGCATCAATACCGATAATTATCCTAATGAATTGATTGGTAATTAATTCTTACAACTGGAAAATACGATGCGGAAACTGGTAATTCTTTAGTGCTGATTAACACTGCATTAAGGAGTCATCGAGAACTACCTTGCCTAGCAGAGCTGAAATTTTCGATTGAAAATTAACTTGAATTATTTAATTTTGTGTATTAATACATTCCCATATAGGTTCTTCATCCTCCCACCAAACCAACGAAATAAACTCACCATCGTGGTAGTGGAACGAATGCTCGTAGACTACTGCATCATTCGCCCAATGGTCTTTACACCAAACTTCACCATCTACGAACCCAGAGCCGCTATCAATGCCGCTAAATATTAGGTCAAATGCTTTGGAGCCTTTGGGTACTATATTTGGTGGCAAAAAAGAGTAGGGTAAATTTTTATTTGCATGAAAAAGCCGTCTAGTTCCATCTTTACGATAAATCACAAAGAATCCCGTATGGTATTGACTTGCTATTACTCGTTTCATGGCCGCCATAAAACTAGTATTAAAAGTTTCTTTAACAGAACTGAGTAAATCAAGGTCCAACGGACTGCCGTTGAGATGTTCTACTAAGAGGTAGCTAGGCATTAATAACTCAGAAGCAAATGCGTTGGCAATGTTCTCTCGGCCTTTAGTGTGGCCTTTTGGCTCATTCATGTCGTTTTTAGAGCAAAGATTTCCAATAATGCCGCGGTCTTTTATCCAGTGCCCTAATTCATGGCCGACAGAAAACCTTTTACGGGCAAAGTTACTCTCGGCTTTGATTGTGATGACCGCTTTGTCATTTGCACCAATAATCATCGCCTCGCAGCCGACCAGAGATTTTTCAATAACCAAAGCATTTTTGTAGTAAGCGATAGCCTCAATATCAATCTCACTGGGGGAGGTAATAGCAAGGTCGCCTATGTATAGTGATTCAACATAATCCTTAACTAGTTTGATCGTCACTATTGACTGCTCCAATACTGATCAAATTTGCAAGAATGTGCTCGGCTTCCTCATCAGTGACTTCTTTACCGTCTCTGAATGCTACAGTAAGGCCTTCAGGCAGTTTGTTTTGCATGAACATATCAATGAGTAGTGCTTTAGCATCTTTACCTGATTTGATTAGACATTTAGCTACACTAATGTCTGTATTTTTGCTTCTCGCTTTTTCTAGGTTATCTCGAGCTTTTATTAATCTTGCTTTCTTTAATTGTGGGATGGCTTGTACAAGCCGCTCAATCGCTAAAGATGAATTATCTTTTAACTCGCCAACTGTAAGTTGTATTTCATTTTTCAGCTCATCATCAGACATGTTGGCAATACTCTCAATCATTATGTCGTCAATTAGTTCATACATTTTCATATTTATAATCATTTCTGAACTTCCTGCTTGAGTTTATGGCCTCTGCGGATAATACGTCTTCGAGTGGTATCGTATCTATTAATATCGCCAGCAAAAATGCTGTCAACAATATTAGACTTCTTTTGTCCATCTGATGTTGCCTTAAGAAATGACAGTGCATCGCTATCATCAGTGAACATTGATTCTAGCTCTTTCCAGATATCTTCTAAAGAAGAGTCATAGCTGTCGACTGCAGGTGAAATTTTATCTTCGTTCATTTCTATGCTGTCAGACGACCTTAGTAACTCTTCATCTTTACGTTCGAATGTATCGTACGCAATCCCCTTCATTATTTGACCTATTGATACGACCAACGGAATATCCTTTGGAATATGCCGACTGTCAGCCAGAATCCTGCAAATTCCTTCATGGTACAGGTCGGAGCCATCCATTCTAAGGCTGTACTTATTAACTAATCTAGCTGCAATAGCCATACATTTAAGTGACAGGTTGTCATCATCTGAAAGAACTGCCTGTTCAAATTCTCCAATCGAGTAATATTCGTATCCTTTCAATTACTATTCCCTTAGACGGACGAAACTCTATTTCTGGACATTGTCCAGTTTTTGAAAATACACCGTCTTATTAATTATAGACAACAAATTCTAGTCATTAAACACTATACCCAGATGTTTGACTATTGTTGGCAGACTATAAACATCATATAGAGGTAACAAGTAATGTCCCTACAAACAAAGTTTATTAACTTTCGTGACACAATTCAATTAGGTAGAGAAGATGCGGCTTATAAGGATGCTAAAGATAAGGATGAAAGTATTCTTATAGCTATAAAAAAAGCATTTAGAGAGGCTGGATATCCAGTAATTGACTCTTTTTATCAAGGGTCGATGAGCACCAATACAGCCATTACTCATCCAATTAAAGATTTTGATATTGATAGAGCTTTAATTATTGATGCCAATGATGCGCCTGACAACCCTGTGGAAGTAAAAAAGCTCGTGTTACAAGTGCTGGAAAACCGAGGGTTTAAGAATGCAACAATTAAAAAGCCGTGCGTTACTGCAGATTATGCAAGTCTAAACTTGCATATAGATATTACGGTTTATCGTAAAAATGGTGACAGTTATGAACTTGCTGTTGGTAAGGCAAGCTCAGATGAAAATAATCGTGAATGGTCACCATCAGCGCCCAAAAAGTTGATTAATTATATTAATAGTAAAGACGAATACTATGGCTCTAGTGAGGATAAACTGAAGCAGTTTAAACGCTTGGTTCGTTATATAAAACGTTGGAGGGATAATAAGTTTAGTTCAGTAGTTGGTAATAAAATTTACTCTATTGGTGTATCTGTAATGTTTAAAGATAAGTTTGCTCCCTCATTTAGTGACGATGGTAAAGCCAACGATTTGCAAGCACTTAGAGATACAGTACATGCAGTCATAAATGGTGGTTATTTTGAGACGCAATCAGATGATAAATATAAAGTTAGAGTGACGCTACCAACCTTGCCTTATCGTGATATTTTTCATAGCAGTAGTATCGATACGGGAACGCAGTTTAGAAACAAGCTTGTATCCATGAGAACTAAACTTGACGAAGCACTTGAAGAAAGTTCACTTATAAAACAGTGCGAAATCATGCGTGGGCTGTTTGGAGATGATTTTGAAGTGCCCGATAGTGATCAAGGTAATACTATATCCAAAGTTGCTTATACATCGGCGGGCGTCGTAGGAACTTCACAAGGAGCGTAAGATTTGAGTCTAAAAATTCAGAAGCATCTTTGCGAACTGGGGTTTGAATGTATACCAGACATGTTATTCGATAATATTTGTCTATTTGTTATTCTGAAAATCGACAAGAAGGATATCAAACTGGTGCTATTCAACGAAGAACCATTCACTGCGATGCCAAGGTTCTTTTTATTAGATCCTAAACGTTATGGTAAGTTGGCTCATGTCATGCTATCTAAAGTTAAAGGCATCATTCTCGGTTCAATTTGTGTTAATGATCGCGATTCTGTGTCAGTAAACTTTGCTCGACCAGAGTTGGCGGTTGAAGAGTCGTTAAAGCGACATCATGCTCTTTTGGAAAGTGCAATAACAAACGAGGAATGGAATGAAAGAGAGTTGCTACGTGAATTCTATAGTAATTGGTTGCAAATTTGTGATCTTTACGAAAAACAGTTATTAGTTTCATGTGCTGATACTTCGCTTCAACGTCTTAATGTTTATTCGCCTATCGTTGATGTTAAATATGGGATAAATAGTCATTATCTTGTTGAGCCAAAAGATAAAACGCTTTCGGCTATTAGTGAGTTACGGTATTCGGCAAAAAACACTAAACGTGCCTTTGCTGGTAAAGCTATCGTAGTGCCTATTGCTACTCTAAAACCAGCTCCCAATCTGGATGAGTCCTTAGAGGAATGGTATCTCCAGACAATACAAGAATTGCCTGAGGTGACAAAAATATCCTTACAACATTTTGGACAATGGCGTGATAAAAACTACTGGGTTATCTTCACTGCAGTTACTATTGCTGATGATAGAACTTGGTTTGCAGTTAAATTAACATCTACTGTTAAAAAGACATTGCCTACTACGCTAGATAAGTTTAATGGCTGGAAGATAAAAGCACTGTCCGTGCGTATGTTCAGTCATGAAAATGTTGTAAGTCGCGGAGGTGGTAATCCTAGCCTAAAGGGCAAACGAGTCGCTTTAGTTGGTGCAGGATCCGTGGGATGCGAAATTGCTCATAAGTTGTCCGCTGCAGGTGTCAGTGACCTTACGATTTTCGACAGTGATGTTTACACAATGGACAACCTCCACCGGCATATTTTGCCTCAATCCTTTGTGGAATATAGTAAAAGTGCAGCCCTGACTTTAATGCTTCACAATCAGTTTATATGGTCAGATGCAACTTATTCATTAAAAGAATTATTGAATATTCATGAAAACAACAATTACTTGTCTAATTATGATCTCATTATCATCGCGATCGGTAGGCCTACACATGAGTTGTTGTTTAAACAATACTTACTAGATCATGAGATAGATATCCCAGTTATTAACTGTTGGTTAGAAGGTTTTGGTGTTGGTGGTCATGCCGTCTTAGACATTCCGGAGTCTAAAGGGTGCCTTTTATGTTCGTATGTATGTCAAGAGTCAGGTAGAAGAGGGTTGAATTCAAACCTTAATTTTATTGAGCAAAATCAAAATATAACAAAAAATATTGCTGGATGTGGCGAACAATTTATTACTTATGGTTCAGTTTGTTCAGCACAGACAGCACTCATGGCCACAGATTTAGCAATTAAATTTCTTGAGGAAAAGATAACTGATTCTTGTAAAGTGAGTTGGAAAGGGGATGACTTTGATGCGAATGAAGAGAAAGTTAGTTTAACTCACCGTTATTATAAGTTTGATAGTTCACTTAATCGACTACCTTTACTAGATCGGGACTGCGATGTCTGCAATGGCTAAACATACTTGCTTTTGTTTGAATGATTTTAGGGTTTATGTTGACGATGAAGTTATTAGCGTTTGGGAAAACCACCGTCAAATTGGAACAAGCGACAACGAGTCATTTGGTGTATTAGCGGGCTCTCATTCACATGATAATAAAACATTCTGGGTCGAACTTTGTACTACTCCACAGCCAAATGATAGTGCAACTCGAACAAGCTTCGTTATGAGGGATTATTTTCATTGCAAGTTTGTGGATTCATCCTATAGTCAATCACAGGGCCTGATTGGCTATATCGGAACATGGCATACACACCCTGTAGGGGTTCCTTTTCCATCAAATATAGATGTTGATGACTGGATAAAATGTACAGAGAGAAATGTTGATAGAAAACTGTTTTTCTTTATTGTTGGAACTAAGGAAACTAGAGCTTTTATGAGAGTAAAAGATACTTTTATTTATATGAACCGGAGGGCGTAAGTTGATAAGTGAAGAGTTATTATTGCATCAGGCATGTTATTACCCAATAGAAAGCTTGAACAAGGCAGAAGAGCTATTAGAACAAATAAGGTCTCTTGTATCTTGGGATAAAGTTGGCTTGCTGGCCGATGAATTGTTCAAAAACCAAGTTTTTATGCTGATTTCTAATGATGTGGCAATAGCAAGTTTTCGTCTTAATTTATTAACGTCTGATCTAGTGCTCGTCATTTCTAATATTGTCTCAGACGATGCTATTGAGTTACGTAATTTTCAAGGAGAGTTCTTTGATGAGGAAAAACTAGCTTCTTTAGAATTACTTAATGGCGTTTGGAATAATTGTATATCACAAGCAACTCCAATCAAATTGGATAAACTAAGCGAATTATTGAACAGAGTTGAAGAAAAAAGGTTTATTAAAGGGCGAGGCAAGGATTTTTCTAAGTCTACACGTGATCAAGTAATGTTTGATAGTTATGGTTATTGTATGTTCGAAGGCTGTGGTGCAAGGTTGGATTTAGATAAATTAACAGGATATGAAGGTAATTATTCCTACAATGCACATATCGTGGCATCATCGGAAGTCGGGCCAAGAGGCATCCCTTATTTATCTGAACAGCTGTCCAACGATCCAAACAACGTAATGCTACTTTGCGACAAACATCATCGATTAATAGATAGAATAGCATTAGCAAATTACAATGCTTCGAGACTGTCTAAGATGCGGACGGATTTTATTGAGAGTGCTACAAAACTACTAGCAGGGCTGAGTTATCAGCCACTTCCTGTATATTCTGTATTGTGGCCAATCGGTAGTTATTCATCTTCTTATCCTGCATCCCGCGAAATTTCGGCATGCCTTTCTCGCTTAAAAGCGAGAATTATGGGAGGCCGGATTGATATTGGTGATAATGACCGTTCCTTGATGAGAAAGCCTGACAGGTTAGTTCGAGAAATGGATGAGATTGTCCAAGATGCAGCGGATGAAATTCTTGGTCAGACCAGAAAATATGGTTACAAAGCTGCATTGTTTGCATTTGGACCAATGCCAGCATTGGTGGGATTGGGAGCTGTACTCGGTAATAAAAATGAAATCACCCCAATGCTACGATATCGAGATGGAAATTGTTGGGTTTGGCCGCAAGAAAATCCGGTTGATAAACCTTATGAAATCCTACCAGAAGGAAAGATTGAGCAAGCAGAAGAGGTGGTGTTATCAATTGCGTTGACTAATCATCCTGAAAATATGAAGCAGAAGGCTGCTGAATTAGGATTTCCACATATTAAACTTGTTGCAAAAGTTTTTGGCAATGGAGCCATTCCACATCCAGAGAATGGATATAAGCTAAAATCTGATTTACATAGATTATTACAACAACTCAAGGATGAGCACTGTATTACGCGTGTGCATTTGTTGATTTGCGCATCAAATGCAGCATGTGTGTTTGTGGGGCAGGCCTTTGATTTATATCAACCTGAGTTGGTAGTATATGATTTTGTAAATGGTGGTATGGAACCGAGATTGACGATATCCACAAAACAAGCACGTGTTTCGCTACAAAAGTTATAGAGGATAATAAAGACTATTACGAGATAGTCGTTATTATGATGAATCCAGTGGCTAGTAGATGATTAATTACTATTCGCAACAAGGTTAAATGTGGATTGAAATTACTTATTACTTTGTTAATTTTTTATAAAAATTTTCTGGTGAAATGGCAAGAGTATATTATCAGCATAGGGGCTGGTTAGTTCGCCGAGGGCTGCGTAGCTGGCAACTCAATTTTTTTGTTATATGTTCCATTAGTACTATTTGAAATAATTACCTCATTGACACGAGAATTCAAGTCTCTTAAATCTTCTAATAGTCTCCCTTCAAGGAGTCTATTTCGAGCATCTATATCTTTTGAAGTCATTTCAATTTTTTCATTCAATGTACTTAATTTGTTATCCATAGATAAGTACAAAGTTACGCTGATGCCAGCAATTATGGTTACAATGGTGATCGCTATAGCAGCTAAACTTTTAAAATAATTCCAAAGATGCTTAACATCATTTTCTAACGTAGCAAATGCAGCAGGAGTGGGTAGATCTTTAAATTTTTTTGTTTGATCATCAACCGTTTTTTGTACCAAATCCTTCATCTCCTTGATATCTGAATATTCTGGCGGAAGTGGTGGCATGGTTGGTTGAGGCTTTTCAGCGCGTATATTCTGAGTCGTTTCTATGTCTTCTCCTGTCATATGACACCCATTAATTTGGTAATGGCGAAATTCATATCTTTAGACTTATCAGCCATTTCCATAGCAACTTCGACTAGCCTATTAGATACCTCTAAAATTTCATCTTCTGAGGGAGTATCCTTCTCACGCATCCTTAATATGACATCAGAAATTTCTAATATTTTATTTGAGATAACAAGGTCATTTGCCGCATTAGAGCGAGCAATTGATAGAACTCGATACCAGTCATTTTGATCTGCCATTATTTTTTCCTAAACTGAACATTAATAGTAATGGGCCCCTGTTGAACTTGGGTGCGTAGTATCAAATAATTGTTAGTTTTCGTGACGTTCATAATGCCTTGATATTCTTGTGCCTTACGACTCATGCTTCCGCTTCTATCCATCAAACCGACTGTTATTGGCGTGTCTTTTGGATCTAAAGTAGCTTTGTAACTTAAAGTACCATTATCGAGGATGATAAATTCAGCATTCCAAACAACCCCCAATGCATCAACTCCTGTTAAATTGTTTCTTACAATCTTAGCAGAACCAAATCCTGGTTCATAAAAGCCTTCTACTTGCGGGGAAGAGGCATAGGTAATTTCATATATACCCTGTAATTGTTCCAAAGTAATACCGTCACTCATAACTCATAACTCATTCCTTTACTGTCTAATATTTAAAATTATGTATAGATATACTATAGCTTTTAAAATAAAAGTATAGCGCACACACCGCAACTGTCTACATGATGATAAAAATAAAAAAGCCCCAACCCAGCGTGTCGCCATACTCGTGAAAGAATTAATCCATCCATGGCTTAATTCCACTCCGGTCGACTGAATTAGTGCTGAGGTTTTGATATATATGGTTGACCTATGAGGACTTGAATCTTGGACAAAGAGGTTATGTGTAGGATGCACAAAAACCAAAACAGCTAAATTTTAGCCAAAATCAAAAAACTAAACATTCCCTTGGGATTAATTCATATTGATAGCCATCTGTGCCGGTGCTGACAGATGGCAACTATTGGGCGCTGATTCAACCGAGAACGAAGTGATCGGCGCTTTTTGCGTGATAATTTGCCGTTACTGCTTAGAATAAGTCGTGGGACTCCCGGGCCGCAAAATCAGAATACGAATCCTGAACTGGGGGTGGCAAGTTATCACGGGGCAGGGGGCACCCAGACTCGCTCAGGAGCAGTGCATGACCAATCAAAAATCTGCTACACTCGATCCCTGAAAAAAATTATATATATTTTGAGGTGCAGGGACTCGTGCTATTAGATAACAGGAAGAACGGCAACGTCGGCGACAAACTCAAGGAAGAGCTTCTTCCTCGGTCGCGCTTATCCGTTATTACCAATCAGTTTTCTATCCACGCGTTTGATGCCTTACGCAAAGAGTTAGCTAATACTGAAAATGTACGCTTTATTTTCTCACACTACAATGCCGATCAATCTGGCTCAACTCAATCAATAAACGGTAATCAGTTCGAGAGACGGTTACAGAATAAACTGACTCAAAGTTACATCGCTAAACGATGCGCCAAGTGGATTGAAGAAAAAACAGAAGTCAGAGCCGCTAAATCAGTTGGCGTACTCAACCAAAATCTATTTCATATCCAACAAACTGAATCGAATGCAGTCGCCATCCAAGGTAGTTCTGGACTGACTACTTCGGGGTTGGGGCTGACTGAATCTAGTCACTTTGAAATGAATACATTACTGTCTGATCCTGAAAGCACACACGCTTTAAAAGAATGGTTCGATAGTATTTGGAATAATAGTGCCGCCGTTAGTGACGTCAAAACCTCATTGTTAGCCCAGCTTAATACGCTAAGCCAAGACAATGCGCCTGAGTTCATCTACTTCCTGACGCTATTTAATATATTTAAAGATCTGCTGGAAGATCTTGATGAAGAAAATATCATTAAGACCAAGACCGGTTTTAAAGACACGCTAATCTGGAACAAGCTTTATAAGTTCCAACGTGACGGTGTACTTGGCGCTATCGACAAACTTGAACGTTACAACGGCTGCATCATTGCTGATAGCGTAGGGTTGGGTAAAACATTTGAAGCACTTGCAGTTATTAAATACTACGAATTACGTAATGACCGTGTATTGGTATTAGTGCCTAAAAAGCTTCGTGAGAACTGGACGATTTACACCGTTAACGACAAGCTCAACACCCTTGCAGCTGATCGCTTTAACTTCGATGTATTGAACCATACCGATCTGACGCGTCTAGGTGGTAAGTCAGGTGAGATTAATCTAGCCACCATCAACTGGGGTAACTACGATCTTATTGTTATAGATGAATCACACAACTTTCGAAATAACGGTAACACCAATAAAACAGAATTGACTCGTTACTCCCGACTCATGGATGAAATCATTCGGTCAGGTGTTAAAACGAAAGTGCTCATGCTATCAGCTACACCCGTGAATAACCGCATGAACGACCTCAAGAATCAGGTTGCATTCATCACTGAAGGTATTGATGATGCCTTAGCAAATAATGGCATTATCAGCATTGAACAAACATTAAAAACAGCTCAACGCCGCTTTAATATCTGGCTAGACCAAGATGAAAAAGAACGGAATGTAGAAACATTACTTGAAGGTATGAACTTTGATTACTTCAAGCTGTTGGATATGTTGACCATTGCTCGCTCACGCAAACATATTGAAAAGTATTACGACATCACCGAAATTGGTGCTTTTCCTACTCGCCTACGACCGCTCAATATTAAAGAAGATATTGACTTACAGGCAGAGTTTCCACCGCTCAAAGAGATCAATAAGATTATCCGTCGAATGAATCTTAGTGCTTATGCGCCGCTTAAATATGTGCGTATGGAAAAGCGCGAAGAATACAATCGCAAATATGATATAGAAGTGCAAGGTGGTAATTCGGTATTCAAGCAGGTTGATCGTGAGCAAAGCTTGATTCACTTAATGCGAATCAACCTCCTTAAACGTATGGAAAGCTCGATTAACTCATTCTCAATGACGCTTGAAAAACTACTGAACCAAGTGGTCACCCTGATAGAACGTATTGAAGCACATGATCCAAGTGATTTTGATGAAGCCAGTATTGAAGATATTGAAATAGACGACCCTAATTTTGACAGCTTGCTGATCGGCAAAAAAGTAAAAGTATTACTGGGTGACATCGACATTATCAAATGGCAACAAGATCTAGAAGATGATCGAGAAAAGCTCGTATCACTGCTTGATTATGCCAGACAGATAGACGCGACACGCGATGCAAAACTGTATCGACTTAAACAGATCATCAAGCAAAAATGTCAAAATCTAATCAATAGCGGTAATAAAAAGATTCTTATCTTTACCGCCTATGCCGATACCGCAAACTATTTGTATGAACATATTGCACAATGGGCGCGTGACGATCTTAATATACACTCAGCGCTAGTAACTGGAGCAATGGCACCAAAGACCACGTTGGCCTCTGTTCGAAGAGACATTAACAGTGTGTTGACGGCATTCTCGCCTAAATCAAAAGAACGTAAAAAGATTGATGCTAGTCTGACAGAAGAAATTGATTTAATCATTGCCACAGACTGTATTTCCGAAGGCCAAAACTTACAAGATTGTGACTACCTCGTCAATTACGACATCCATTGGAATCCAGTACGGATCATCCAACGCTTTGGTCGTATTGATCGCCTCGGTTCAGAAAATGACGTCATTCAGCTAGTCAACTTCTGGCCTAATATGGAACTCGATGAATACATCAATTTAGAAGCCCGTGTCAGTGGTCGCATGGTCTTACTTGATATATCTGCTACAGGTGAAGAAAACGTCATCGAAGAAGATGGCAAAAAGAAAATGAACGATCTAGAGTATCGTCGTAAACAACTTAAACAGCTACAAGATACTGTTGTTGATCTGGAAGAAATATCGGGTGGTGTATCGATTACTGATCTCACGCTCAATGACTTCCGTATGGATTTAACCGAGTATATGAAAGAACATCTTACTCAATTAGAATCGGCGCCTACAGGACTTTATGCCGTTACCTATATTGATAGTAGATTAGAGCCCGAACTCCATCCTGGTGTAATATTTTGCTTGAAGAATGTAGGTGGCAAATCATTAGCTGATAATGCGTATGCGCTTAAACCGTATTATATTGTCTACATCACCGAATCAGGCGAAGTGAAATACAACTTCCTGCAAACTAAGAAGACGCTAGATATACTCAAAAAGCACAGCATTGGCCTGCATCATCCGAACAGTCATGCCGTTGGTTTATTTAATGACACAACCAAACAAGGCCAAGATATGAGTAGCTATCGCGGCATGTTAGAAACAGCAATTAATAGCATCATTGGCAAGGAAGAAGAAAAAGGCGTTGAGAGCTTATTTAGCCGAGGTGGTACCGTGTTGAGTAAGGATACCTTCCAAGGCATTGAAGACTTTGAAGTCACTAGCTATCTGATCATCAAATAACAACCATGATTGAAACGTTCTTCAGCCAACTTGCCATCCCTGAAAGCTGCCAGCTGGATAAACGAATATTCAAAAAGATGTTCTATGATAATGGTCAACTTAATGCGGCTGATAAAAAAGCATTCAGTGATGATATTGATGAAATAATTTGGCGTTACACACTTAAACCTGAAACCATCAACATTCCACGCTATGACGATGCTGACCATGAATATCATGAAATAGCCATTATTCAAATAGCACTTAAAGACACTAAACGGCTAAAACGCATCGCTCAAATCATTCAGCGAAGTATTCCCTATCCGCTTTTGCTGGTTTTTACGCAAAAAAACTCATTGTTATTCAATGCTGCCGACAAACGGATAAACAAAGTCGATATATCTAAGCTTGTGATTGATGAAAGCATCTATAGTGATTGGCTAGATTTAGACGGCCTACAAGACTATGAACAAGACTTTATCTCTCAGTTCACTATGAAACAGTTTTCCTATCAAGATCTGTATCGTACCTACTTAGACATGATAGATAAGATCCTTAACTTAAACTGTGGCAAAATCACGGGCACATATAGCCAAGGCGAACCCAAAGCTGACATTGACCGACGTGCATGCTTAGCTAATATTCACAAATATCAACAACAACAAAGTGAACTTCGCTCAGCATTAAAAAAAGAAAGCCAATTTAATAGAAAAATAGATCTGAACATACAGATAAAACAACTCGAACAACAAATTATTTCAGTACAAAATCAACTCTAGGTAATAGCACAATGATGGATAAACTCGACCCAACAACGGATGGCAGCAGCATGGATATCGTGCAAGACAATATTGATCAACTCAAAGCCATCTTTCCCGATGTATTTACTGAAGGCAAAGTTGATTTTGACTTACTTAAATCAACATTAGGCGAGTACCTAGAAACAAATGATGAACGCTATAGCTTCAACTGGCATGGCAAACCAGACGCCAAACGCATTTCTCAAACACCCTCGACCGGCACCCTTCGTCCTTGCGAGGAAGAAAGCAAAAATTGGGATACAACTCAAAACCTATTTATAGAGGGTGACAACCTAGAAGCACTGAAACTTCTGCAAAAATCATATCACAAACAAGTCAAGATGATTTACATCGACCCTCCGTATAACACTGGTAACGAATTTATCTATCCTGACAACTACAAAGACAATCTCGATACCTATCTCGAATACACCGGCCAGAAAGACAGTGAAGGCCGCAAGTTTAGCGGGAGCAATAGTGAAACAACTGGTAGATATCATACAAACTGGTTAAATATGATGTATCCGCGCCTGAAAATAGCCAAAAACTTGCTACGTGAAGATGGTGTTATTTTTATTTCCATTGGTGACGCGGAGTCACATAACATCAGAAAAACGTGTGATGAAATCTTTGGAGAAGACAACTTTATTGTAACTTTTTCACGGATGATGAAGTCAGGTGGGGCTAAAGGTAAATTTTACACTCCAAGCATCGACTTCATTCATGTTTACGCTCGCAATATAAATTTAACGGCCCCGTTTAGAACACCACTTACTATTGTGCAAATAGAGAGGTTTTATAATAAGATTGAAGAATCTGGCACTCGAAAAGGACAACTATATGGCGAAGAGCGTCTATACAAGGCTAGTTTAGATCCCCGACCAAATCAACGATATTATATTGAATGTCCTGATGGGAGTTATGTTATTCCTCCTGGGGTCACATTTCCAACAAAATTAGGGGAGGGAGAAAAAACTTTACCTACTTCAGAGGATGGTGTGTGGAAATGGATACATACAAGATATCAAGATGAAAAGAATAAGGACAATATTGTATTTAAACGTACAAAAACGTCTGCACTCGTCAATGAAAGTGGCGAACAATCTTGCTGGAATATATACAATAAACTCTGGCTCAAGGAGCAACAAGAAAAAGGCTCAGTACCCTCAAATTTTATCGGCAGCTTTGAAAATAGACAAAGTTCAGCAGAATTAAAAACTTTAGGCATACCTTTTGATTTTGCTAAGCCCGTAAATTTATTAACATTCTTAATCAATCTCGCATGCTCCAGTGACGATCTTATTTTAGACTTTTTTTCAGGCTCATCCTCTACAGCTCATGCAGTTATGCAACTCAATGCTATAGATAATGGAAGCAGAAAACACATAATGGTGCAGCTCCCTGAACGATGTAACGAAAAGTCAGAAGCCTACAAAGCTGGATACAAAACTATTGCTGATATAGGTAAAGAACGTATTCGCCGTGCTGGTGAAAAAATTAAAGCTAACAATGCAGATAAATACAATATCGAAAATCTTGATGTTGGTTTCAAAGTATTCAAACTCGACTCGTCTAACATCAAAGCATGGGATGCTAATTTAGACAATATCGAAGCGTCATTATTTGATGCGGTCGACAACATTAAAGCTGATCGTAGTGAAGATGATGTGTTGTATGAGTTGTTATTAAAATACGGTATTGATTTAACGGTACCAATTGAACAGCGGCAGATTGCAGGTAAGGCTGTTTATTCGATTGGTTTTGGTGCGTTGATTATCTGTTTAGCTGATGATATTACGCTTGATGTGGTCGATGGCATTGGCAAGCTTAAAGAAGAATTGGCTCCCGAACTAACTCATGTAGTCTTCAAAGACAGCGGTCTGAAAGATGATGTGGTGAAAACGAATGCGATTCAGATATTGAAGCGTTATGACATTAATGATGTAAAAACGCTATAAGGTCGCTTATATGGAAATCCAATTTAATCCTGATCTTGAATACCAAAAAGAGGCCATTGATTCTGTGGTCGGTGTCTTTGAAGGCCAAGAGAAACGCCAAGATAATTTCACTGTACCAACCATTGATGTTCGGCAAAATGATTTGTTTGCTAGTCAATCAGATCTAGGGATCGGTAATCGTTTGGAGTTGATAAACGATGAGATCTTAGACAATATCCATAAGGTGCAGCTGAAAAATGGTTTGAAGCAATCACCAGCACCCTTATCATCAAAAGACTTCACGATTGAGATGGAGACAGGCACGGGGAAAACATATGTCTATCTTCGGTCAATGTTTGAGCTTAATCGGGTGTATGGCTTTAGTAAGTTTATTATTGTGGTGCCATCGATTGCGATCAAAGAAGGTGTGTATAAAACACTGCAAATCACCGAGCAGCATTTTAAAGAGCAGTATGAAAATGTGGCTTATGATTATTTTATCTATGATTCATCGAAACTGGGTGAAGTAAGAGCCTTTGCGACCAATGATGCTATTCAGATCATGGTGATTAATATTGACGCGTTTCGTAAGAGTTTTACTGATCCTAGCAAGGAAACGGCTGCCAATATCATCCATCGTGCTCATGATAAATTAAGTGGCATAAAACCGATTGAGTTTATTCAATCTACAACGCCTATTGTGATTATCGATGAGCCACAAAGTGTGGATACAACCACTAAGTCAAAAGAAGCATTAGCTTCGCTGAACCCTTTATGTACTTTCCGTTATTCTGCTACTCATAAAGATAAGTTTAATTTGTTATATAAACTTGATTCTGTGGCAGCTTATGAACAAAAGCTGGTGAAGCAAATCGAGGTAGCTTCGATTCAAGTACAAGATAGCCATAACAAGGCTTATATGAAGTTGGTGTCGGTCGATATTAAAGATCACTCGGCTCGACTTGAGTTTGATTCGAATAAAAATGGACAAACGCAACGGATAACTAAGAAGGTTAAATCTGGTGATGATTTGTTCCAGTTATCGGGTGGCCGTAGTGTTTATGATGGCTATGTAATTAATGATGTTTATTGTGAACCTGGTAGTGAGTATGTTGATTTCACTAGTACGCCTGATATTCTCCAACTTAATCAGGCCATTGGTGGCGTGGATGAGGATTATTACAAGCGTTTGCAGATCAAAAAAACCATTGAGGAGCATTTAGATAAAGAGTTACGGCTTCGCCCTATGGGCTTGAAGGTGTTGAGTTTGTTCTTTATCGATAAGGTGGCCAATTACCGTTCGTATAATGCGGATGGTAAAGCCGTTAAAGGTAAGTTTGCTGAGTATTTTGAGGCTGAATATGCAATGGCAATCAAACGGCCTAAGTACCATAGTCTGTTTGAAGGTGCTGATTTAGCATCATTGGCTGAAGAAGTCCATAATGGTTATTTCTCGATTGATAAAAGCAGTAAACGTATTAAAGATACATCCGGGATAACAAAAGGTGATGAGTCAGCTTACAACACCATCATGAGAGATAAGGAATGGTTGCTAAGTTTTGACTGTAAATTGAAATTTATCTTTTCCCATTCGGCCCTAAAAGAAGGTTGGGATAATCCGAATGTGTTTCAGATCTGCACCTTAAATGAAACGGCATCCGTAATGAAAAAACGGCAAGAGATTGGCCGTGGGTTACGTATTGCTGTTAACCAGGAAGGTGAACGGGTTTATGGCTTTGAAGTAAATACGCTGACGGTGATGGTGAATGAATCCTATGACCAGTTTGTTACTCAATTACAGAAAGAGATCGAGGAAGAAGAAGGTATTCGTTTTGGCGTGGTTGAGAATCATTCATTTGCCAATATCGTGATAGAGAATGATAGCCATCATCAAGAATATCTTGGCGCTCAAACATCAGAGCAGATCTGGGATCATTTACTCGCTGTGGTTTATATCGATAAATCAGGCAAGGTATTAGATAAACTTAAGACTGATTTGAAAAATAATGCTGTTAACTTGCCAGAGGCTGTAGCTGAACATGCCGATCAGATCATGGCTGTTCTGCGTAAAGTGGCTGGTAATCTTAATATTAAAGATGCTGATGCCAAGGAGACAATTCGGCTCAATAAAGCGGTTTATCTGAGTGAAGACTTTAAGGCGCTGTGGGATCGGATTAAGTTTAAAACGACCTATCGTGTGGAGTTTAATGTCACCGATCTGATTGATAAATGTGCCAGTGAGATCAATAAAAAACTGGTTGTTGGTAAAACCGTTTATTTGTATCAGCGGGATAAGGTACACATGCTGAAGTCAGGTTTGGAAGGTGGAGACACTGGCCCGACATCAACGCGTTATATTTATGACGCTAAAGACTTTAAGTTACCTGATGTGTTGAGTTATTTGCAAAATGAAACCAATCTAACCCGACGGACGTTAGTTGAGATCCTTACTCGTAGTGGCAAGCTAGAAGACTTTAAAAATAATCCGCAGAAGTTTATGGATGAAGCAGCAGCCATCATCAAACGCCAAATGCAGCAGACGATTGTTGATGGCATTAAGTACGAGAAGATCGGTGATGATTTCTTCTATGCTCAGGAGATGTTTGATCAAAATGAGTTATACGGCTACTTAAATAAGAATATGCTGGAAGCTCAGAAGTCAGTATTTGAGCATGTGGTGTATGACTCTGATGTTGAGGAACAGTTTGCCCGTTCGTTTGAGCAAAGTACTGAAGTGAAAGTATATGCCAAATTACCAAGTTGGTTTAAGGTTGATACGCCATTAGGTACTTACAATCCTGACTGGGCGGTGCTAGTTGAAGCTGATGGCAAAGATAAGCTGTATTTCGTGGTCGAGACTAAAGGTAGTATGTTCACTGACACCTTAAGACCAACCGAAGAAGCGAAGATAAAGTGTGGTCATGCTCACTTTGATGCATTGGGTAATGATGTTGGGTTTAAGCTGGCCAATGACTTTGGGCGGTTTATGGAGCAGATCTAAATCTAACTCCTCACTTTTTATCCCAACACTCTTTACTAAAGTATTAGGGGGGCCTAGTTAATTAACCTGAGATCGGTTTAAGGTCTCACTAATAATTCAAATTCTTCACGCGTAAGATTTAACGCTGTTCATCAGCATCAAGAAATTACCAGTTTCAGCATCGTACTTTCCAGTTGTAAGAATTAATTATCAATAAATTCAGTAAGATGGTAATCACTCCCAGTGCTGATCGCTGAAAACAGGATGGAGTGACTATATTGGGTTATTAGACGACAATTAATAAGGGCGCACTATCTAGCGCGTCATAGTTACATAAGTCGATGTTATGAGGTGGATTTAAACCAGCAGACTCCATTGATTTATATTTTTATATCCAGATCCGTAATAATCCCAGTTTGTTAGATATTAATCAATGTCCGCGATGGGCCGGAAACAGTCAGATCTCACCTGCGTAGTTTGCAGTGATTTCTGGACTCGACAGGCAACCATCACTGGAATACTGGTAAGGCCTGAGTATCCCAACAGTTACCGCGACGACTCATGCTTGGTTCAATATTTAATTTACTTAATAACTTTTTGAAGTTACGACTGGCGTATTGAGAACCTTGATCAGAGTGAAACTTTACTGATTCTGCCGGTTTGCGACGCCAATAAGCCATCGTCAGCGCATCGAGTACCACGTCATCGGTCATTCTATCGCTCATCGACCAACCCACAATATTGCGAGCATATAAATCCATGACTACGGCCAAAAACAAAAAGCCCTCATGAGTGTGAATATAGGTAATATCACTGACCCACCATTGGTTCGGTGAGCTTACGACAAATTCACGCTTTAAAACATTTGGCGCTGCATTGTCTAGTTTGCCTGAGTAATACCCCTTAGGTGTTTTATAACCACGTTCGGCTTTGATATTTGCTTGCTGCATCAGTCGCAACACACGGTCTC
>TARA_R110001599_G_scaffold56412_6_pt1 | contig 23409 bp, 20 predicted proteins | sample TARA_R110001599 | Tara Oceans TARA_R110001599 (sample SAMEA4398360) | marine metagenome | biome: Polar Biome; feature: [MES] marine water layer (ENVO:01000295) within the mesopelagic zone...; material: water (ENVO:00002006), including particulate matter (ENVO:01000060) such as......
TTCTCGTTTAGATCATGTGTATTCCAGTTCCGCCAATGCCAGTTCTTCCCTAGATCCACGGTTCGATATGCCGGCCTCTAACGTTACAAATCTGCGGTTGGGTTGGCGTAATAATTCTATTGATTTGGCGGTGTGGGCTAAGAACCTAACCGACGAAGAGATTATTAATCAGGTGGCGCCGGCAAATATACATACCGTTGTTGATACAAGAGTTGGCGCTGAAGAGGGTTCCTACCAAGCATTTTCCTTACCGCAGCGCTCATTGGGAATTACGGCGCGTTATAACTACTAATCTTAGCTGGTTTCGTTGCTGATTTTACATCCAGCAACGAAGCGCTCGATGTACCACTGTATCAATTCTAAAGATCGGGCTTGGCTAATGGTGTTGTCGTGAATAAGTTGCTGGCCACCCCAGAATGACATCATCAGTAGCCACGCTACTTGGCCAGCGTGCTGGGCGTCTAAATTCATAGAGCGCGAAATTATTGGCGTGTATAGGTCGGAGATTAATTTCCGGTAGCGGCGACTAACCGCACTAAATGGGGTGTTATGTGAGGTGTTGTCGGACAGCAGGGCCCATAATGCTTGTACGCGGCCCTCGGAAAAACTGAATAAAATCTGCTGAGCTTTGGTGATGGCAACAACAATATCGTCAGTGTGGCTAACTAGGACCTCATGGGTTTGCGTATAGAGTTCTTCAAACATATACGACGCAGTTTGCTCCGTAAGGTCGTTTACTGACTCAAAATTTTGATAGACGAGCTGGCGACTTACTTTGCCGTGTTCGGCTAGGGATATCATGCTTAGGGTATTCCAGCCGTATTCGTCAACAATGACCGCAGCGGTCTCTAGCAACATTTTGCGGCGGGCGATTTTATTCATATAGGGGCGTGCCATAGTTATTCCTTCTTCGCCCGTGTCGCTGCAAAACGGTGAGTAGATTCTCTTGTCTTGTTATGAACGCGCGTAATGTCAGTGGTGATACTTGTGGCATTTAGATTGAACTGAATACTAACGTATTTTCGAGCTATTATTATAATTTTTTACATTCTGTATATATCTCATTTGTAGCGCAGTGTTAAAGCGATAATAAAATAAAAGGTGTTGGCTCATGAAAAAGAAAGTTCTGCTCGGGCTAGTCATTGTGCTGTTGATCGGCGGGGGTGGCTTATGGCAAAAGCGCATTGATATTATGCTCGCAATTGTCAAATTTAAAGCTGAACGCGAGGTGCCGATTGGCCCCAATCGGCAGATAGAATGGCAGCAGGGGCCGACTACCGCCAGTGCGGTAGGTGAACAGACTCCGCCAAATATTATCGTGATACTCGCGGATGATTTAGGCATTAATGATATTTCTGCGTTTGGCGGCGGCGTTGCTAACGGGCGCGTGCAGACGCCAAATATAGACAGCTTAGCCACTGCGGGTGCCATGTTTAATCAATCTTATGCTGGGGCGCCGATATGTGCGGCTTCCCGTGCAATGATTATGACTGGACGCTATCCGACCCGCACAGGTTTTGAATTTACGCCGCTACCCTCAGGTATGGGGCCCTCGGTGGTTAAAATTGCCAACAGTGGCAACCATGGTTTACCGTCCGCGTTCTATAATCGCGACGCTGATATGGGGGGCTTGAGCTATGAAGATAAAGGTTTACCCGGATCAGAAATTACCATTGCCGAAGTATTAAAAGAGCGTGGTTACCATACTGTGCATATTGGTAAATGGCATTTGGGTCGTGGGCCAGAATTCACGCCGAACGCCCAAGGGTTTGACGAAAGTTTGTTTATGGCCAGCGGCATGCATTTACCAGAAGACGACCCGAATGTTGTTAACGCTAAATTGGATTTCGACCCAATTGACAAGTTTGAATGGGCAAAAATGCAGTACGCGGCGTCATTTAATAATAGTGGTGATGATCGCTTTAAGCCGGCGGGCTACTTATCTGACTATTGGACTGATGAATCGATTAAGGTGATAAAAGCCAATAAAAATCGACCATTCTTTCTCTATTTGGCGCACTGGGGCGTGCATACGCCGTTACAAGCCACGCGTGAAGACTATGAGGCGGTTGGTGATATTAAGCCCCACCGCTTGCGGGTGTACGCCGCAATGGTTCGCGCAATGGATCGCAGTGTTGGTCGTATAGTTGAGAGTTTAGAGGCCGAGGGGCTTAGCGAGAACACCATTATTCTGTTTACGAGTGATAATGGTGGTGCGGGTTATCTCGGCTTGCCCGATATAAATTCGCCGTATCGCGGCTGGAAAATCACCATGTTTGAGGGTGGAATTCGGGTGCCGATGTTTATCAAGTGGCCCGCTAAAATTCAGCCTGGGGTGCAGGTGGACGCGCCGATTAATCACATTGATATTATGCCGAGCTTGAGTGCGGCAGCTGATGCAATATTGCCAGAAGACCTTGTTGTTGATGGTCGAAATATTATGCCCTGGGCTTTTGGGGACGCGCCCGAGACCCTGCCCCATGACACGCTCTTTTGGCAGAGCGGTTATTATCGTGTTGTCCGCGATGGTGATTGGAAGCTACATGTTTCTGAGCGGCCAAAAAAAGACTGGCTCTACAATCTTGCTGAAGATCCTACAGAGCAAAATAATTTAGCAATGTCGCAACCTGCCGTACTGGCGAGGTTAAAGGGGCTGCTTGACGAGCATGCCGCGTCGGGCCGCAAGCCTATTTATCCTTACACGCTTGAAGCGCCGGTTGCGGTTGATAAAACCTTGGCTGAGGACTTCTTGCCCGGCGATGAATACATCTACTGGCCAAACTGAGGGCTAGGCCAAACAGGGTTTGGCCTTAGCTGCGGTCATCGATAATGGCTTGTTCTAATCTATCGAGTCGGTCTTGGCCAAAAACAGCAATTTGCTGGTAGCGGAAACTGGGTACGCCCCAGAGTCCATTATCGTACATGTCGAGCAGGTTTTCTTGGGCCCAGCCACGCCAGTCCTCGTTATTGAGTAAGGGCTTGGCCAATGACCAATTTAGACCTGCAGTTTCGACAATCGTCTTCATTCCCGCGTCGGTGGCTGCGTCGATACCTTCTGCCCATACGCTTCGGGCAAAGGTTTCTAAAAACTCATTCCCTAGATTGTTTTCGCTAGCATGTTCAAATAGGGCATAACATCGCTCTACGGCAGCGCCTAATGGGTCAGCGGAAAAACCGAACTTAATATTGTGTTTTTCGGCCTCACGCTTGGTGTCTCTAATAATATACATGCCCTTTTGCTGAGGAACTTGCATGCGCCGCATGACCATGGGTAATACCGGTTTTATGACGAGTGCTACACCGTGGCGAGCCGCGAGTTCTCTGGCGCGAATCAGCCCAATATAGGAATAGGGGCTTCGCGCTGACCAATAGTTGATGATGGGCGAAGCGCTTGCTGCTCGAGTGTCTGTAGCTGGCTCTGGCTCAACCGGTGTTGGGGTGCGAGCGCTAATTGGATCAACGGTGGCATTTTTAACGGCCCCGAGCGTTGTTAGGCGCTGTTCAAGATATTCTAAGCGACTCAGGCCCCAATACCATTCGCTGCCGGGCTTCTCTCCGTAGTGAAGCATGGCGCTTAAATAATGGCCCTTGCTTTGGAGTAGGGTTTCATTGGCGAGGAGATGGTGTTGATAGCATTCAACATTATTGGCGATACGCGCATCGATTAGGCTGTTCAGTGCGTCGCCTTGATCCTGCCAGTAGGTCTCGAAAATTGCCGATGCTTTATCGAGGTAATCGCCTTGCAGCTCGCAGTGCAAAAGCTGGGCAGTAGCGCTATGCGCCAATTCTGGCGTAGTAATTGGCGGTGCGCTCGGGAAATCGAGGCCATAAATATTGGCTAGGTAGGCGCTGTCGGCAAAGGCATTTTGTTCCCACAAGCCGGGGGCAGGGTACATGTTTTCTTGAAGGCGAAGTACGGTTCTAAAATCGAAAGCGATATCATATCGCGTGGATAGGGCCTTCAAAACCTGCAGTAAAATATAGCTGTGTGGGTCGCTAATTCGCAAATAGACCGTGACTAGATGAGGTTTGCCTGCTTTGCTGCGACGGAACTCCGCCAGTTTTCGCTGCCACCTTAGGAGGCGCTGACTGGTCACTAAGCTAAAAACATAAGGCGTTAAACGGCTCATAAAAGTGCTCTTTTAATATGAATAACCACTTTACAGCAGAAAATTGTCAGTTTATTTATCGCGCCAGCAGTGGCCGGCTTACCAATAATTTAGTTGCTTTTAATCCGGCGTCACGGTGATGTAATGCGGCCTGGTAGCTTGGCGTACACAGCATATCAATGAAGGCATCGACATTGGGGTATTGCACTATGATTATTTGTTGCCAGCCATCATCTGCGCCGATAAGGGTTTGCTCCACAGTATTCATTGCGAACAGTGTGCCGCCGCGCTCCATAACGTGCTGAATTGCAACCGCACCATAGCGATTGTAGGCCTCTTCACCGCTGACTGGGGCCGCGTCGCTGTTGTCACCATATTGTGCCGTGTCATGGAAGGCGAGCATATTGATAAATTGCAAAGGCCCGCCCAGATCATTAGCTAATAAATTCCGTAACTGCGATTCGCTGGGATTTAACTTGTCGAGCCCGTGCTGGCCGAGTTCGGCGATGAGTGAGTCAACTTTGGTTTGGTCTATTGGCATTGTGACGTCCGTCTTATATTTTTTAATTTATATTATTTTAAAAACTGCTAGCTGGCATGCAGCTGAGGGTGGCAGCTGCATGCGACGGCGTTTTACAGACCGAGTATCGCGGCTTCTGTCGCTAGCAATGGTGCAACTACTTCATGGCCTTTTACTCGCTCGATAAAACCGCTGAATATTGGCCAGCGCGCGGCGTCAACATGGTAATTGGCGTAGGCCGCGTTAATGAAGGGGCTGACGATGCTAATGTCGGCAATAGTAAGCTCGCCAAACAAGAAGCCTTCTTTAGGCAGAATAGACTCAATGTAATCTAAGATTGGCGGCAGTTGCTTCTCGATGATTTTTGTTACCAAGGCTTCGTCGGTTTCTTGATTGAGAAACATGGGCCGCATAAAACGCTGAAAGAAAATACCGGAAGCCAACTCGGTAACTTTGCTGCCGGCAAGTTCCTCAATCCAGCGGGCTTTGGCCTTGGCCTTAGGGTCGCGTGGGTAAACAGCGACCTCCGGGTAGCTGTCTTCGAGGTATTCGCAGATTACGGTAGAGTCGCAAAGGTTTAAATCGCCGTCTTGCAGTGCTGGAATTTTGCCAAGTGGACTGATCTTTAAGTACTCGGGATCGCCAGAGTAGGGCATCTGTTGAATCTGTTCAAAATCGAGTTTCTTTATAGCCAGTGCGGTGAGGACTTTGCGAACATAGGGCGAAACTGAGTTACCGTGTAATACGATCATGGAGGCTCCTAGATGTAGTGGCAAATTGATGTGGCTGGGGTATTTATTTATCTGCAATCAATTGCTTAGCGTTTTATGTTATGAAATTGGCAATGCCATGAAAAAGCTACTTTACTGAGTAATACGGCGAAATTCTATTAAATCTTTACATTGTGTCAGTATTTATGACAGAATTTTCTGCGTATTTATGACGACGGAATAATGCCGCATTTACGATGCGTAAATCGATCTGTGAAATCACGACTAGGATGGTTAGATTGGGGCTGGCTTATTGCGGCGTGGGGATTACACGACACACAACTTTCTTAGAAGGGCATAATAATGGCGACTAATTTATTTGATCTAAATGGCAAAATTGCCCTAGTGACGGGTTCAAGCCGTGGTATTGGTGAAGAGATTGCCAAATTATTAGCCGAACAGGGCGCACATGTTATTGTTTCTAGTAGAAAAATTGAAGCCTGTCAGGCTGTTGCCGATGCTATTAATACTGGTGGCGGCAGTGCAGAAGCATTTCCCTGCCATGTGGGGAGCATGGATGACATTAGCAATATATTTGCGCATATCCGTGAGCGTCACGGCAAGCTCGATATATTGGTAAACAACGCTGCGGCGAATCCCTATTTTGGCGATATTCTTGATACCGATCTTTTGTCGTATACCAAAACAGTAGACGTTAATGTTAGAGGTTATTTCTTTATGTCGGTCGAGGGCGGCCGCATTATGCGTGAAAACGGCGGTGGGGTTATTGTTAATACGGCGTCGGTCAATGCGCTGCAGCCTGGGCCATTGCAGGGTATTTATTCCATTACCAAGGCTGCGGTAGTGAGTATGACTAAGGCGTTTGCGAAAGAGTGCGCACAACACGGAATTCGGGTAAACGCGCTGTTGCCAGGTTTAACGAAAACCAAGTTTGCTGGCGCCCTGTTTAGTAATGATGAAATTTACGACACCGCAGTGAAAACGATCCCAATGCACCGGCATGCTGAGCCGGCGGAAATGGCTGGCACTGTATTGTATTTGGTATCAGATGCATCAAGTTACACCACCGGCGAGTGCATTGTTGTCGACGGCGGTTTAACTATCTAGCCTAGCTGGGCGCCATGTTCACTTTTAATATGGCGCTTGGTCTTTTTTTCCTCGATACAAGGCATAATAAACACTGCAAATTACCACGGTGAGTAGCAGTACTAAGATCTGTTTGCCAAATCGATCACGCAGGCCATTTATTGCGACTTGAATGGTGCCGTTGAAATTAGCTGGCACCTCTAGTACGCCGTTTTTACGTGCGTATTGGAGGTATTGCTCCAACATGGCGGCCATCTTGTCGGGCATGGCGTCGCTTAGATTCTTGGTTTCACCGGGGTCGGTGACAATATTATATAAATGCCATTCGCTGTCACCCACGGGGCCACGGTTTTTAACGATCTTATACTCACCCTGAAAGAGCGCGGCATTGCCACCTAATTCGTAACCAATGAAGTCGTCCTCGGTATACACCTGATCAATCTCGCCGCGGCTAAGCGCAACGAGGCTGCGGCCAACGATGGGTTCTATGCGACGACCGCCAAAATATTCGATAGGCGTTGGGGTGGAGGTGAGTTCGAGAATAGTGGGAGTAATATCAGTAACGTAAGTGAAGGCATTGTTCAGTTTTGCCCGGTCGCTGATGGCATTGCCGGCGATGATTAGTGGCACGCGCATGCCGCCTTCGCCAGCGTAAAATTTGTAGTAGGCCAGTGGTGATGCCGCTGCGCTGGCAAAGCTCGGGCCAATGGTGTTGAAGCTGCCCTTGGTGCCGAGGGTTTGGTAGTCGTTGCGATAGCCTTGCAGTTGCAGGCCGATTCGACTTGGGATACTCCGGGGATTATCACCTCCGGTGGCTTCGCTGCCATTGTCAGAGGAAAAAATGAAAATGGTGTTGTCGTATTTGCCGATGGCTTTTAGGTGGGCGATTAAACGGCCAATATGATGATCCATCGCATCGACCATGCCCGCATAGACGGCCATGCGTTTTGCATGGAAGCGTTTTTCGTCGGCACTTAGTTTGTCCCAATCATTGGTGCTGCTCATCGTCACCATGTCGCTGTCGCTTGGGATAATACCCAGTGCCTTGCTTTGGCGTTGACGCTGTTCGCGCAAAACATGCCAGCCCTGTTCGTAGGTATTAATGTATTTGTCGGTGAACTCTTGTGGCGCTTGCACGGGGATGTGTACTGCTTGAAAGGGTATATAGGCAAAAAAAGGTTTTGTGTCTGGATTTGAATCGATAAATTCGATGGTTTTGTTCACCAGAAACTCTGATGAGTAAAAATCCGTCGGCAGGGTGGTTTCTTCACCGTCGGCAAACCAATTAGCTTTTTCGTAGATAGGGATATAAGGCTTTTGTTCCCAGTTGTCGGCACCGGTATCCGCCATGGTAATGGTTCGCGAAAATCCGCGCCGGTAGGGTAATTCGTCGCGGGCTTTGCCCAAGTGCCATTTTCCGGCCATGTAAGTATGGTAGCCAGCGGTTTGCAGTAAGCTGGCAACGGTGACTACATTGCCACTGAGAACGCCTCGGTAGTTTTCGCGTGATTGGTGTTCAGGTGGAATGCTTTCGGGAATATTGGGTACGCCATTTTTATGGCTGTCTACACCGGTTAATAGCATGGCGCGCGTCGGTGCACAGCTCGCGGCGGTATGGTAATTAGTGAAGCTGACCCCGGTGGCGGCAAGTGCGTCGAGCGATGGCGTTTGAATTTCACTGCCGTAAGAGCCGATATCACTAAACCCTAAGTCATCGGCCAGAATGAGGACGATGTTGGGTCTGTTTTCAGCGGTGGGCGCGGCTTCGCCATAGCCTGTCAGCAGCGCGATTAGTGCTGCGACGGCAATTCGAGTTGCCGGCATCATGGCTTGGTTGCCAGTTTTTGCGCCGCGACGAATAAAATGGTCGCAATAACAACTTCAATACCAATCAATTGCGGGGCAAAGGCGGCGTCGTGAAGTAGCCATGCGAGAACGCGGTAGAGCGCTGTAATGGCAAGTAGAAGCGCTGGAGTGTGGAACCACACTTTTCTGGCCGTTAGCAAGCCGGTCAATATCATTAGACCCATGCCTAAAAAGAATGCGCCGGTATCGGCGATTTGCGAACTTCGCGCAAGCCCCTCGAGTAGCGGGACCTCTAGGCCTTTTGCGGCACCGGCGGGATCTATTGCCCAGCGCAGGCCGATGAAAGTAAATAGGATGCCCGGTGCGCACACGAGAATGCGGAGTAGCTTTAGCATAGTGACCTTAATTCCTTATAATTGTTTTGGTTGCAGCTAGGCATCGCTCACTAGGTTTAGGCGCTGATTATGCCGCAGTCCTACTCTGTGTTTGAATACGAACTGGCTGTAATAATGTGAGCTTTGCTATGTTTGTTATCATTTTTTTGTCATAGTATATGCCAATAAAAATACCCTCGCAATTAAGCCGTTGGTCTACAGTTTCATCTGCCATGAGGGCAGCGCCAATAAGCGTATCTTGGTAAGCTAGTTATCTATACTGGGACGCTAAGTGCAGCAAACGAATAACAATGAGAGATATTGAATAATGACTGAATTTTCTAGAGTAATACGCGATTTTACGTCCGTGCTGCCAGCCTTGACGTTTAGGCCGCCAAAGGATGCGGAAAAGAAATCCCTAGGACGGCTCTTTCAAGAGACCGCGCAGCGTTACGGAGATAAGTCAGCCATTCTATTTGAAGGCCGTGAATTAAACTGGGGCGAGTTTAATGCCTTAGTGAACCGGTTTGCGCATGCTTTAAAGGGCCAGGGTGTAAAGCGGGGTGACTGTGTTGGCCTGTTAATGGAAAACCGCATTGAAATGTTGGCCTGCTTTTTTGCCTTGGCTAAGTTGGGTGCGGCGACAGGCTTAATTAACACTAGCTTAAAAGGCCGTTCACTGGTTCATTGTATCAATATAACCAATTCAACAAAGTGCATCGTCGGCGAGGAGCTCATTGAGAGTATTGCCGAAGTGAAAGAAGAGCTTCCCCTCGCAGATAATGATTTTATATGGGTCAGAGATCAGGCGCTAAATAAGCCGACGGGCGAGCAATCCGCTGCACCCGCGTGGGCTGTCGATGTTGTGGCTAGCCTCGCTAGTATGCCTACCGAAAATTTGCCGGAAACCCTTGAAATTACCGCCGGTGAAAAGGCGTGTTATATTCTTACCTCCGGTACCACGGGTTTGCCTAAGGCTGCGCTTATTCTCCATCGTCGCTATTTGTCAGCTGCAGAGCCGTACTCACGTATTGCGTTCCGCGCAAAGCAGACTGATCGAATCTATATTTGTTTACCGCTCTATCACTTCACTGGCTTAGGCCCTGGAGTTGGTACTAGCTTGTATTCTGGGGCATCGATATTTTTGCGGCGCCGCTTCTCGGCAAGTAACTTTTGGCCCGAAGTAAAAGAACACAAAACGACGTTATTTGTTTATGTTGGCGAGTTATGTCGGTATTTGGCAATGCAAAAAGAATCGCCCGATGAGGTCAATAATCCAATTCAGACCATGGTCGGTAATGGCTTGCGGCCAGATGTATGGGATGTGTTTCGCAAGCGATTTAAGATCCCGCGAATTAGCGAGATGTACGGTTCGAGTGAAGGCAATGCAATTTTCATAAATTTGCTGAATAAAGATAAAACAATCGGAACCACATCGGCCAAAATACTGTTGGTTAAGTACGACTTTGATGCAGATGAAATGATCCGCGATAAAAAGGGGCGATTAGTCGAAGTGAACAAAGGGGAGCCGGGTGTTCTTCTTATGAAAATTGATGATCGTTTCAAGTTCGACGGTTATAACGACAAAAAGGCATCTAGTAGCAAAGTCATGACCGGGGTTCGCAAAAAGAATGATCGCTGGTTTAACACCGGTGATGTGATTAAGCAGATTGATGTCGGTTTTTCGCTGGGCCTTGCACACTATGAGTTCGTTGACCGACTGGGTGATACCTTCCGCTGGCGCTCAGAGAATGTTTCTACCAATGAAGTAGGGGAAATATTGAATGGCAATGCGCAAGTTGAAATCGCCAATGTGTATGGCGTTCAAATTCCGGAGGTTGAAGGCCGGGCGGGTATGGCTGCAATCACCTTGAAATCGGGGCTTGAGTTTGACCCTGTCGAATTTTCAACGTATGTGATGAACGAAATGCCGGCCTATGCGCGGCCGGTGTTTGTACGCATTCAACCCGCGGCAGAGACAACGGTAACGTTTAAACTGTTTAAGGCCAATTTGCGCAAGCAGGCATACAATTTGAGTGAAATCGACGATGTGGTGTATGTCTTAAAACCGAAGTCGACTTGCTATGAAGTGTTAGACAATGATTTTTATCAGTCCATCATCAGCGGCCAACATGGCTACTAGTATGAATTTTAAAGGAGTTAGCTATGATTGATTTGTATACGGCACCGACGCCAAATGGACATAAAGCGTCCTGCACACTGGAAGCGTTGGCGTTGCCCTATGAGACGCACTACGTGGATATTGGCGCAGGCGAGCAAAAGAAAGCGCCATTCCTGGCTTTGAATCCGAACGGCCGTATTCCTGCGATTGTTGATCGGGCCAATGATGATTTTGCTGTCTTTGAGTCTGGCGCAATAATGATCTACTTGGCTGAGTTGACGGGCAAGTTAATGCCAACGGACGCAAAGGGCCGCTCAAAAGTCATTCAGTGGCTGATGTTTCAAATGGGTGGTGTGGGTCCAATGATGGGCCAGGCGAATGTTTTTCACCGTTATTTTCCTGAAAAAATTCAACCAGCAATTGACCGCTATCAAAATGAGTGCCGCCGCCTATTCGAAGTGCTAGATGGGCACTTAGCCAGTAACGAGTGGTTGGCCGACGACTATTCCATTGCGGATATTGCTAACTGGTGCTGGGTGCGAACGTATAAATGGTCCGGCGTCTCGGTAGATGGCTTAGATAATTTGGCGCGTTGGCTAAGTGTTATGCAAAGCCAACCGGGTATGGCCAAGGGTATCGAAGTGCCTTTTAGTTTGGGTAATTTACTTGACGATGATTCCGAAGCTGAAAAATTTAAAGATTCAGCCCGGAATATGCTGCAGAAGTAGCGTGTCTTGATTTAATTGTTATAGCGAAAACAAGGTCGCTCGGCGTGGTGACCTTATTTCTCCTTTTTCTACTGAGGCGCATCGCAATGTTTGAAGCGTCTTTGCTTATAGTACACTTCTCGGTTTTTGGTCGCGATAATTATGAAAGAAACGAAACTGCCGTCAATAAAAGATGCTGGTGACGGCCGTGTTAAGCGCAGTGTGCGTAGTCGTCAGCTTATTATTGATGCGCTGCTAGATTTAATTAATGAGGGTGTGCTGATCCCAACAGCGCAGCAAGTGGCAGACCGAGCAAATATTGCCATCCGTACGGTGTTTCGGCACTTCTCTGAAATGGAACAGCTATACAATGAACTGGACGCGCGTATCCGTGATCACTATATGGACTTGTTTCGGGGCGGCGATCGTAGTGGGAGCTTAGACGAGCGTTTACAGCACGCGATAGAGCGTCATGCGAATGCCTACATCACTTTGTCTCCAGTAATTTTAGCGACGCATGCCTTGCTGTGGCGTTCGGCAGTATTACGAAGTAATTACGGTGACAATCAGCTTAAGTTGCGCAAAGACTTAGATATTTGGCTGCCAGAGTTAGATTTGGTATCGCCTGATACACGCGAAGCCATAGACGCGATAGCGTCTTTTGAATTTTGGCATCGCTTGCACGTCAGTCAGTCTATAAGCAAGGACGCTAGCGTGAAGATCATTATTTCCTTAATCAAAGACTTATTGTTGGCCTAGTCACGCTATTAAGGGTCATGATGAGGTGTTTGGCTATAAAAGTATTGCGGGCGAGATTTGTGTGAAACCACGCCCATAATACCTTTATTGATTGCGCTTAGTTCAAGGCTTCGGTTTACCATTCGGAAAAACCAACAGAGTATCCCAGTCTCGTAGCCAATACAGTGCAAGGCACGCGCCGAGCATAGGCCACGCCGCAAAAAACAGTAAGTTATCAAAAGGCGCCATATACTGCTTGTATGACACAAGGGTCGAGAAAGCGTGGAGCAATAACACTGCCCCGTAAGTCCAGCGCCGCCATAGTCCGGTAACAAAGGCGAGTATAAGGAGCATTTCGACACTGCCGACAATAGCCGATAGATTGTGATTCAGCCAATCCACGCCGTAAAACTTACTAAATACTTTGCTTGCGTGGGCCGGATTTACAAATTTATCGAGCGTCCACATTAGCATAACCACAAAGACACCCAGGCGAAGCGCAAGCAGTGAGCGCGACAGGGGTTTGTGTAGGGCGTCAGGTATCTCGGTATTGCTGTTCATCTTTGCTCTCCTTAATAGTGAATTTACATTAAAACGCTTGGTGATTTTTGAGATATCGCCTTGTGTTCAGCCTCTGCGCCAAGTGTGGTATTTGGCAAGCCAGCGTAGGACGTTTTGCGGTGCATGGGCGCGCTTCCATTCACCGGCTGCGTATTTGTTGGCTTCTGCCCAAGTAGGGTAGGCGTGGATTGTGCCGAGTATTTTGTTTAAGCCGAGGCCGTGCTTCATGGCAAGTACAAACTCAGCTAATAAATCACCGCTGTGTTCGCCGACAATTGTTACGCCAAGAATGCGATCTTTGCCCGGCGCAGTGAGTACTTTGACAAAGCCTTTTGCAGCGCTATCTGCAATTGCGCGATCTAAGTCGTCTAGCCCATATCGGGTGACTTCAACAGCAATGCCTTTTTCTTTTGCTTCCTGTTCGTTGAGCCCGACTCGAGCCACTTCGGGATCGATAAATGTCGTCCAGGGAATGACGCGATAATCGACTTTGAACTTTTTAAAGTGGCCAAATAAGGCATTCACCGCGGCGTACCAGGCTTGATGCGCCGCGGTATGCGTAAATTGATAGGGTCCTGCAACATCGCCTGCGGCGTAAATATTGGGGTATAAAGTTTCTAGGTAATCATTGGTCACAATAGTGCGGTCGGTCTCAATACCGATATCTTCGAGCCCGTAGCCCTTAAGTCGCGCAACTCGGCCCACCGCGCAGAGTAGAGTGTCAAACTCGATACTAATTTCCTCGCCTTGATGCTCTGCGATTAACCGCTTGCGATCGCCAGCTATTTCACAGCGTAGGGCCTTGTGATTGCACAACACCGTCACGCCGTCCTGTTCGAGCGATGTGGTTGCGAATGCAGAAACGTCTTTGTCTTCCCTTGCCATAATGCGCGGCGCCATTTCAAGCTGAGTTACCTGTGATCCTAAACGGGCAAAGCTTTGCGCTAACTCGCAGCCAATAGGGCCGCCGCCAAGTACCAATAGGCGCTTTGGCGCGTGATCTTGCTGGGCGAGTTCATCCCACATGGTATCGCTGGTCAGGTAACCGGTTTCTTCTATTCCTGGCAGTGGCGGCACAAATGGTTGGGCGCCTGTGGCTAGGACAATGGCACGGCTGGTGAGACGCTGAATCTCGCCGCTATTGTGTTTAATCTCCACGGTCCAAGGGTCGATAAGCTTGGCGTAGCCTTGTAGAACTTCAACGCCTAAGTCTTGGTAGCGTTCGATGCTATCGTGTGGTTCGATTTTACGGATAGCTTCATGGACTCGTGCCATCACACTGCGGAACGAGAAACTCGGCTCGGTATCCTCTAAACCGTAATGACTGGCATGACGCATCTGTTGCGCAATTTTACTGCTTTTTATGAGCGCCTTGCTCGGTACACAGCCATAATTTAGGCAGTCTCCGCCCATTTTATGGGCTTCAATCAGAGTGACTTTGGCTTTAACTGCGGCGGCAATATAGGCAGTTACGAGTCCGCCTGCGCCGGCGCCGATAACAATTAGATTACGGTCGTAGTGCTTAGGTTTGCGGTATTCGGCGTAGACGCGTCGGGCTTTAATCACGGCTAAAAGTTTTTTAGCAATGAGCGGGAATGCGCCCAGTAGAGCAAACGACAGGAGCAATGGTGGCGACAAAATGCCCGACAGCGATTCAATTTGCGCTAATTGCGTGCCGGCGTTGACGAACACGAGTGTGCCCGCGAGCATGCCGACTTGGCTTATCCAGTAAAAGGTGACGGTTTTAATGGACGTTAGGCCCATCACTAAATTAATTAGGAAAAAAGGAAAGACAGGTACTAAGCGCAGGGTTAGCAGGTAAAACGCACCGTCTTTGCTGACGCCTTCGTTAATCGCTTTTAGGCGATCACCAAAACGCTGTTGTACGGTGTTATTCAGTAAATGTCGCGATACCAAAAAAGCGAGCGTCGCGCCGATAGTGCTAGCAAACGAGGCGAGGGCGGTGCCCCATAAAAGGCCAAATAAGGCCCCTGCTGCCAGTGTCATTACTGCTGCGCCAGGTAGTGAGAGCGCAGTGATAACGATGTACAGAAGTAAAAAGGCGCCGCCAACCAGTAGCGGCTGCGCTTCACGCAGGGCTTCGAAGTCTGCCAGACCATTTTTTAAACCATTCAGTGTGAGCAAGTGGTTGAGATCGAAATAGGAAAAAGCAGCAACAAGCGCCGCTATTATCGTCAATAAAATTACTTTCTTCATTCACTTGTTCCGTTGATTGGTTTCATTGTATTTGGTGTTCGGCGCTTAACATCAAACTAGTACATGCTAGATCAACGTCTGGCTAGTCCCGTTTTTCCATAGGTAATTGACTTTGCTCTATGCGTTGGGCGATGCCAACGAAGCAGCTTTCCTTCAGTAAGCCTGTAGCAGGCTTGCAATCGCCAAGGGTTAATGTGGTCACTGGGTTTTGCTCCCTTGGTTGTGGTGATTCCAAGTATTGTTTGTACCAATCGGTCAAGATTAGTATTGTTTTGCATTGCGGGTCAACAATTTGCTTATACGAAATCGATCTACCATAATTATTATTGGCATATTTGCCTGATATAAATGCTTTATTAGCCCGAATAGTTATGTTCTAAGAGTGAGGCATACGTTGAGTTAGTTTGTATCGATTGGTATATACATGCTATAAATGGCCCGGTGATCACGCAGGAGTTAAAGATATGCCCTGGGAGAAGTCGTTTAATGAAGATGCCGTGCTTGAAAAAGCTATGCAGGTGTTCTGGAGCAAGGGCTTTGACTCCGCTTCAATGGCAAATCTCATTGAAGAGACCGGAATTAATCGCGGAAGTCTATACAACGCCTTTGGTGGTAAGCAGGCGCTGTTTGTAAAGACTTTGCTTAAATACGATAGTGAAAATCGCAAAACCACCTTGGCGAAGCTCGAAGCGCTCGATGAACCGTGTCGAGCGATTTGTGAATTCTTCGATGGCATTGTTGCCAATACAGTGGCCGACACAGAGCGCAAGGGCTGCTTTTTGTTTAATACCGTCTTGGAGTGCGGTTCGCACAGCGCCGAGGTCAATGCCATCGTGGCAAACGGTCTACGCGAAATTGAGGGGTTTTTCCGGCGCTGTATTGAAGTTGGCCAGGTGCGCGGTGACATTCGCAAAGACATTGATGCAGAGTCGAAAGCGAAGGCCATGGTGGCGCTGGCATTGGCTATTCGTGTTCTTGGTCGCGGCGCGTATACAGAGGCTGCGTTAAAAACCATTGCCGCAGAGGCAAAACAACTTATTAACTGAGGGTATCTTGACAGTGAGTCGAATCTTAATCTGCCGGGCGTGCGTTGCCACACTGAAGCGGTTTGGTATTGTATTTTCTTTCATGGTAGTGGCGATAGCTGCGCTGCCGACCTTAACGTATGCCACGGAGGCGAATACCATGCAGACGCCCAAAGTCATTATTTTTGATGTCAACGAAACTCTATTGGACCTCGCGCCGTTGCGGCGCTCGGTCGGCGCGGCGCTGCCTAGTGGTGAAGCGCTGTTGCCACTGTGGTTCTCGACCATGTTGCACTACTCGCTAGTTGATACTTTAACTGGTGATTACCACGATTTTGCGCAGATTGGCACGGCAGCACTAACGATGGTTGCCAGCAGTAAGGGTGTTGAGCTTGACGCCGCTGTGGCTCGTCAGGCAATTGCCGGTACCATTACCAAGCTGCCTGCCCACCCAGATGTGGTGTCTGCATTGCAAGCGCTGTCGGAGTCTGGATTTCGTATTGTGAGTTTGACCAACTCCTCTAATGCTGGTGTTGCCGCGCAGTTTGAATACGCAGGTTTGACTAAGTATTTTGACCACCGTTTTAGCGTGGAAGACATTCGTGCCTATAAGCCTGATCCGCGTCCTTACCGCTGGGTGCTAGAGCAGCTAGATATTCAGCCTGAAGAGGCATTAATGGTTGCGGCCCATGCCTGGGATTTGGCTGGTGCTAAGGCTGTAGGCTTACAAACAGCCTATGTCCAGCGGCCTGGTACCGTGACATACCCACTTACCGCGCGCCCGGATTATGTTGTTAAAAATCTGCAGCAACTTGTTGATTTATTAGGAAAAAAATAAAAAAACCTTGATCCTTTTTACTCATTATGTGGATGCATGTCTATTGTGCTGAGTGCCGTGATTGTATTTTTTCAGCGGTACTCTGCCATAAGCCTTCGCTATGTCATTCATCACTATTAGTTTTTTTTTGAATGCTTCCCAAGCTATTTCACTCGTGCTGGTTTAATTGACCGCTGCCCTCAAATTCGCGCAAATCTGATATTGCACTATACTTTTTCAGGCACTGTTCGGCGGCTGTCACAACGCCTGAATATCTTGATTAGCTCATCACTACCTTGAAGACATAGCTCGCCCTGATTGATTTGGGTGTGTGTAATTACCTATGGTGTAAACGGAGTATTTGTAATCAACTGGGGGATCGTGACTTTAACAGCGCTAAGCTCATTCGGCACTGCGGACGAAGTTCAGGGAAAATAATAATATGCTCGATTATGGACGATTTTACAGGACTCCTGCGGCTGCGCTTTTTGTGTGCGCGGGACTGTGTGCGGGTGAGCTGAGCGCCAAAAATTATGAGTTAGAAGATTTCGCATCCTTAAGCCTTGAAGAATTATTAGATATTGATGTGTCTCTGGACGTGCGTCGCGGTGAGACGCTGCGTGAGTCATCCGCGGCCGTGTATATTTTAAATCGAGATGCGATTGAGCGATCCGCGGCGACGAGTATTCCTGAATTGTTGCGTTTGGTGCCGGGGGTCGAAGTGACGCGATTTGGCACCGGTAAGTGGGGGGTTGGTATTCGCGGATTTAATGGGGGGGTTTTTACAAATCGCCTATTGATTCTTGTTGACGGCCGCAGTGTGTTTTCACCCGCTAAAATCGGTATGTTCTGGGACAGCTTAGATACCTTAATAAGCAATATTGAACGCATAGAGGTAGTGCGTGGTCCCGGCGCATCTCTGTGGGGTTCTAATGCCTTTAATGGCGTTATTAATATCGTTACTCAACACAGCGCTGAAACGCAGGGGGGCGTATTAGAGGCGGGTATTGGTGATGAAGAAAAGTGGTTTACCTCTTATCGCTATGGTATGAACCTTGGTGAAGAAAAGCATCTGCGCGCGCATATTAAGGCCTTTGAGCGCGATGATGCTAGTCGTCCAAATGGTCTTGGTAATCGTGATGGCTGGAGTGCCGCACAGGCTGGGATTAGGTATGATCAAGGAAATCCTAGCAGTGGTGCATTGAGCGTGCAGTTAAATGCGTATGAAGGCTCGGAGGGTGAAGAATTATTACTTCCGGATCAGAGCTCGCCAAATTTACAAAATCTGTTTTTCACCAAAATTGAATACTCTGGAATCAACGCGATGCTGCATTGGCAGCACCAGCGGAGCGAGCGCTCGCATTACAGTGTTAAATTTTACGCCGATCACACCGAAAGAGCTGATTCGCTCTTTGATCTTACCGTCGACAGCTATGATCTAGATTTTCAACAGAATTACCGCCTGGATGATCGGCAGCGAATTGTCTGGGGGCTTGCCTACCGCTATACCAAAGATCAATTACCAGAGCAGTACATACGATTTACTCGTGAAAATCGGCAATATGATGTCGCCAGTGGTATTTTTCAGTATGAGCTTAAAGCCTTCGACACGTGGCGATTCATCGCAGGCAGTAAGTTTGAACGTAATGATTTTAGCGGTAATGAAATTCAGCCTACTGCGCGAGCTATTTGGAGTTACAGTGCTGCTGGGGCCGCTTGGCTTGCTGTTTCTCAAGCCAAGCGTACCCCGAGCCGCTCTGAACATGATGCTCGAGTCGGCTTTGATTATGCTGCGCCAGAAGTGCAATTGGAGATTCAGGGCAGTGAATCTTTTCAGTCAGAAACACTCCGGGCCTATGAGTTCGGTTGGCGGCATCGCTTTACGCCAGCATTGAGTCTGGATATGGCATTATTTTTTAACGAGTACAGCGGTTTGCGAACATTTGAGCCGGGGCAGCCTGAGCTGAATGGCTCGCCACCGCCGACGTTTATTGTACCGCTGACCGCTAATAATGGTGCCGATGCCCGTTCTTGGGGTGGCGAGCTGGTATTAAATGCGGAGCTGAACTCCTATTGGCAGACAGAATTGCAATACAGTAATGTGCAGCTGCATGTGGATCCGCGGGGCAGTAATGACCCGACTGTACGAAATCCTGAAGGTGAAAGCCCACAGCACCGCCTTACACTCCGCTCAAATTGGGATTTGCCTGCAAACTGGAGCGTCAGTTCAACGCTGCGCTATGTTGATGATGTTGATAGCCAGAATATTGATGAATACACAGAGCTGGATCTTCACCTCAGTAAGCAATTTAGTAAAAGACTAAGCATTTCATTTGTTGGTCAAAATTTACTTGATTCAGCTCATGAAGAATATGTCGATAGAGTCGTTGGTACTCCGCGAGTTGAGGTCGCGCGTGGCGGCTATATAAAAGTTAAACTCGAATTTTAGCGAACGATTGCTGCTGCTTTACGGATTAAAACTTAAGTTGATTGTGCCCGCTTTTTATATTCAAGGGGTTTGGCGCCAGTCCAGTTCTTAAAGGATCGAATAAATGAACTCGGTTCTGAAAAGCCGACGAGTGCTGCTGTCTCTTCGACGCTACGCCCTGCGTGACTCAAGTGGAAAATGGCGCTGTCACAGCGAAGCCGATTTTTTATATCTTGGTATTGAAAGCCTTCTTGGCGCAGGTAGCTCCGTAATGTGTGGGGGTGTAAGTTAAGCGTGCTGGCAATATCGGAGAAACAAGGGTTGGCGTTAAGTCTCGTTTCGAGTACCGAGCGGACTTTGTAGTGCCAGCTCTTTGATGTATAGCTTTGGGTGATCATGGCAATATTAACGTGGCTTAAGAATTTTTCCAAAGCATGGGCGGATATGTTAACCGGGTGATCAAGCAATGATGCAGAGAAATGAATTTGCGCGCGTGCTTGTTGATAGTAAATATTTTTACACAGGAATAGATTCCAGTACTCGGCGGCATGGTCCGGTTGGCTAAAGCCAAAGTCCACACGATACAGCGGAATTTGGCGGCCAATTAACCAGTTGGCAGTGCGGTGAATATAAAAAAGAAAGGATTCGAAAAGGTAGGTGTCGAATTCTGAACTTGCGTCGCTCGAGGAAAGCGAGATGCTCGCCACGTCATTTTGCACGTCGAGCTTGGTGTATAAGCCCCAGGGAATTAGCCGGTAAAAGCGGGTGAGCCGTTTTAATGCTTCGCCGAGCGTCGGTGCATTGGCAGCGAGTTCTGTCATGGTGCTCCAGCAGCCGAGCTTTTGGGCTTGACTGCCAAACCCCATTAGCTCGTCGCCCATCGCTTGCATGGTGTCTCTGCAAAGATTGGCATAGCTAATTGCCGGAATTCTTGCGTTGGGCTTTTCTAATAAGCTCGGGCTAATGTTATTTTGGCTGAGGAGCTTGCGCTGGAGGTCTGGTCGATGTTGTAAATTCTGTAAGCATTTGCGTACGAAATGGATGGCAATAGTGGGCGATCGCATGCTTTTTTGGCCAAGAGTGTCGGCGCTAAATTATAACAAAATGTCTATTTATTTCCACTTGGATGTCATTGTCTTAGCCGTAGTGATACCGGCAAAATACCCGCTTATTGATATGCGTCGCCGTTGCGGCGTATATCGAGCCAAACTTTGGGTGATAAATACCCCGTTATTTTATGGCACGTTTAGGTGCTGGGAGTCGATATGAATATTCAAGGTAAAGTGGCCGTAGTCAGTGGTGGTGCTTCCGGTATGGGACTGGAGATTGTGCGTCGCCTGCTAAGCCTTGGCGCCAAGGCGGCGATATTCGATTTGAACGCTACTGCGGGCGCGGCAGTGGTTGCCGAGTTAGGTGACTCAGTTATCTTTGCCGAGGTAAATGTGGCCAGCGAAGACTCGGTTGCAGCCGGTATTGCACAGGCGATGGCCGCTTTCGACGCAATTGATATCTGCGTTAACTGCGCTGGAATCGCGACCGGCAGTAAAACTCTTGGGAAGAATGGCCCTTTCCCGTTGGATTTGTGGAGTAAAACACTGGCAGTAAATCTAACTGGTACCTTCAACGTGCTGCGTTTAAGTGCCGAACAAATGGCGAAGAACACCCCAGAAAATGAAGATGGGGTACGCGGCGCAATTGTTAATATGGCATCAGTTGCGGCATTTGAAGGTCAGGTTGGTCAGGCTGCCTACAGCGCAAGCAAGGGTGGTATTGTTGGCATGACACTCCCAATTGCCCGTGATCTCTCAACCGTTGGTATCCGTGTTAATTGCATTGCGCCTGGCTTAATTAATACGCCAATGTTCGAATCGCTTCCGGCCCCTGTGTACGAGGCGCTGAGCAGCACGCCGCTGTTTCCGAAGCGGCTAGGCCGTGCGGCCGAGATAGCGCACATGGTGACCAGTATTATTGAAAATGACTACATCAACGGCGAGTGTATCCGTATGGATGCCGGTTTGCGGATGCAAGCAAAGTAAGATCCGAGTTTGATTTTGTGGGCTGCGTTGTCGCCGCCCGCGATCGAAAATAAAAGGGCATTTAGTGAGGGTGATTCTGACTCCCGCTCGCCTTTATTATTGCATATAGGCTAAAGAGTGGGTGGTCGGTATGAATTTTAATCTTTCGGAAGAGCAGCAATTTATTCAGCAAACCGCACGGGATTTCGCTGACAAGGAATTGCTGGCCAATGCCGCTAAGCTAGATGCTGGGCAGGGCAGTAGTGTATTTTTGGAAAATCTCAAAAAGCTAGCGGACCTCGGTTTTATGGGGCTGAACGTCGATGCTGAGTTTGGCGGCACTGAAGCTGGCACTGTGGCATTTAGCTTGGCTATTACCGGCCTCGCTAGGGCCTGCGCGTCGACGGCCGTTACGGTATCGGTAACGAATATGGTGGCGGAGGTTATTCAGTCGGTGGCGAGTCCTGAGCAGAAACAACACTATTTGCCGAAGATTTGCGGGGGTGAATATTTGGCTGCCGGTTTCTGCTTGACCGAGTCTGGCGCTGGTTCTGATCCCTCTAGTATGAAAACCAGTGCTGTACGCGATGGCGATTGTTGGGTCTTGAATGGCTCTAAAGCGTATATCACCAGCGCCGAATACGCAGGGGTGTTTGTTGTGTGGGCGGTAACGGATAAAGACGCGCCCCGTGGCAAAGGTATTTCTTGCTTCCTGGTTGAGCGTGAAACGCCAGGTCTTACTGTTGGCCCCGCCGAAGAAAAAATGGGCCAGAAGGGTTCGGCGACGAATCCGGTGTATTTTGACGACTGCCGCATTCCGGCCAATGCGCTAATGGGAACAGTTAATCGGGGTTACCAAGTGGCCTTAGGCGAACTGGCTGGTGGCCGTATTGGTGTAGGCTCTATGGCTTTGGGATTGGGTGAGGCTGCTTTAGATTACGCTAGAGACTACGCCAAGGAGCGCCAGCAGTTTGGTCAGCCAATTGCTAATTTCCAAGGTTTGCAGTGGATGTTGGCTGACGCATACACCGAAATGGAGGCCGCGCGGCTATTATTGATGCAAGCAGCCTTCACGAAGGAGAGCGGCGGCGATTTTGGTAAACAAGCGTCAATGGCCAAGTTGTTTGCGTCGGAGGCGGCCAACCGAGCGTGTTATACCGGCCTCCAAATTCTGGGTGGCAATGGTTATAATCGCGAGTATCCGCTGGAGCGTTTAGCCAGAGATGTGCGTATTACGAGTATTTATGAAGGCACTAGCGAAATTCAGCGCATGATCATTTCGCGTAATATTTTCAGTTGAGTGTGCTTTATTCAGACCCGGCCAGTGCCTGTTGTTTTAGGGTGCTGGCCAGCTCCTCTCCCAAGTATTTTTCAATAAGGTAATGTACGCCATACAGTACTGGCGTCATCACCACGGCCATTAAAAATTTATAAATATAATTCACTACGCCAATCGCGAAAACCAACTGTAAGCCCCAATCAGCGCCAATATAAAATGCGATAAACAACACTACAAAGCTGTCGATAAACTGACTAACCAAGGTTGATCCGGTGGCACGCAACCAAATCCAACGTTCCCCGGTAATCTCTTTTACTCGGTGAAAGACCATGACATCGATAATTTGTCCGACGAGAAACGCCACCAGTGAGCCAAGAATAATCCACAGGCCTTGGCCAAATACCAACTTAAACGCGGCGTCATAGTCGCTGACCAGTCCTCGCAAATTGTCTTGCTCGGCTTGCGGCAGTGCGGGGTTAATATGAGATTGGGGCCAGAAATCGGCGGGGACTAAATGAATACCAATAAAGAACATAGCAAAGGCATAGATTATTAAACCTACCGTGAGATACGACAGTAATTGCACGCCGCGCTTACCGTAGTACTCGTTAATGATATCGGTCAGTACAAAGACAAAGGGCCACAGCAACACGCCTACCGTGAGGTTAAAAGACAAATGCTCGACGCCAAAAAAAGCGAGATCCAATGGCGCAATACCTAAGGTGTGCTCTAGGGAAAAAATCTTTACGCCTATCAATTCTGCGATTAGGGCGTTGGCTACAAAAAAACCGCCGAGAAGAATAAACAAGCGGGTGGCTTTGTTGTTGAGGGTATTGCTCGTCATGGGTTTATCCTAATAGCCTGGTCCAAGAGC
>TARA_R110001599_G_scaffold100042_2_pt1 | contig 23407 bp, 30 predicted proteins | sample TARA_R110001599 | Tara Oceans TARA_R110001599 (sample SAMEA4398360) | marine metagenome | biome: Polar Biome; feature: [MES] marine water layer (ENVO:01000295) within the mesopelagic zone...; material: water (ENVO:00002006), including particulate matter (ENVO:01000060) such...
AGTAGAAAAAATTACTGAAGGTAATAAAGGTGTAGTTGTAACTATAGTAGCAGCACACTCATGTGTAAGTTGTAGAGGTGTTAAACATCAAGGAGCTTCAATGATTACAACTAAAGTATCTGGTGTATTTAAAGATAATGATAATGTAGCTCGTAAAGAATTTTTTGATTCCCTAAAAATTAATAATGGTGGACATCAAATCTAAAAAACAAATACTTGAAATATTAGATGAGGAATTAAAAGGCAACTTAAATGTTCTTATTGACCCAAAGAAAAAAAATAGTTTTTCATCATCACGCATTCAAGTTTGGAAAAAATTAGTAGCAGAAAGAATATATTACCACCTAACAGAACAAAATGATAACCATGAATAAAGAAAAAAATAAAATACCATTTATCTCAGAAGTAGAAGAATTTAATGAAGTTATGGGGAAAAGTTGGCAAAATAGAACATCACCAACTATTGACCCTAAAGACGCCCAGTTTGTAATTGATTTTATAACTGAAGAACTAGATGAATTAAAAGAAGCAGTTAAAGATAAAAATATTATTGAAATATTTGATGCTTTGCTTGATATTACGTATGTAGGATTAGGCAATGGAGCTTTAGTGTTTGGTTTAAAAGATAAAATGTTAGAGGGATATGCTGAAGTACAAGCCTCCAATATGTCTAAAATATGCCAAACATTAGAAGAAGCAGAAGAAACTGTAAAAATACGTTCTGAACAACAAGGTGAACCTTGTCATTACTTAAGTGATGGAAATGGTAAGTATGTAGTATACCGTAGCTCAGACAATAAGATAATGAAATCAATGAATTATTTTAGACCTGATTTAGCACAATTTTTTACAGAGGATGAAATAAATGGAACTTATTTAAAGTCTTAAATTTCTACCTAAACTCACGTATGTATAACTGTATACAAATTACAAAATATTAATTAATAACAAAAAAAAAATTTAAAAAATGGTAATCAAATTAACAGACCCAACATCAGAATTCGGATTCGTAGGTGGAACAAACCCTATGAACAACGTAAGAGACAGACTTAATGCTATTGTAGACTTTTCACTACAATCTAAAACTAGTGCTGTAATTACTCAACCTTTAGCAGTAGCAACTACTGACACAGATACAGCAATAGATATTCCAGCAAATTCTCTTATAGAATCTATCGGAATTTTATACGTTGAGAATGTTACACTTGCAGCAACTTCAACTTTTGATGTAGCCTTCGGTACATCGGCAGCAGGTGTAGACTTAGTAGCTTCAACAAATGTTGGACCAAATAATGTAACAATACTAGCAAATTCATTTGCTTCAACATCTAATGGTAATATATCAGTTGCAGGCGGTACTGCATTGGTTATGGCTGTTGCAGCTCCATTATTTACAGGAACTACATCAACTTCAATATTTGTATCAACTGTAGTAGGAACGGCTGCATTAGCATCTGCATCTTCTTTTAGAGTTGTAGTAAATTACAGAGGATTATAGTAGATTAAAAGTATTTTAAAAATAGTAAGGCTTAACTTGGAAACGGGTTAAGCCTTTATTATATTTACGTCAAAACAGGTTATAAATGTATAAAAAAGCGTTTGCACAGAGGACAAAGGGAAATAATTTTCTAATCCATCTCTGGGAAGATCAAGGTTATAGTAAAGTTGAATGGGTTAATCAAGCTTATATTGAGTGTGATGACCATCAATCTACCCATATGGGTTTAAATGGAGAATCCCTAAGAAAAACATCAAATTGGAGATCAGATAATCCCAAACTCCACTTCCACGATATGACTCCATATCAAAAATTCTTAGTAGAGAAATATGGGGTTAATGATGAACCCTCCAAAACACAACGAGAAGTATTTTTTGATATTGAGACTGAAATGGGGGATGCTCTTACAGAAGAGTATATCAAATCTGCCCCTAAAAAAGTAACATCCATTGCCTGGTATGATAAACAGGCTGATTTGTGGGGAATTTTAATTTTAGATCCTAAATCTAAAATGAAAAGAACTAAAGCCAAAAATAAGGAAATTATTCCATGTCAAACTGAGAGAGAATTACTATTAAAATTTTTAGAAAGATTTAGAGAAATTGATCCTGATATTATAGTAGGGTGGAACAGTGATTACTTTGATATTCCATATCTTTATTATAGAATGTGTAATGTTTTAGGTGAAGATGTTGCTAAATACCTATCTCCCATAGGATACGTCAGAGAAACCCCTTGGTATAAAGACCAATATATTCAGATAGCAGGGGTTGAATCACTTGATTATATGCGTCTTCATAAAAAGTTTAGTTGGGCTGATGAACCATCATTTAAATTAGATGCTATTGGGGAAAAGTATGCAGGGTTAAATAAAATTGAATACGATGGGAATTTAGATAAATTATTTGAAGAGGACCCATTAAAATTTATCCAATATAACTTCCGTGATGTTGAAATTTTAAAAGTATTAGATGAAAAGTTAGATTATTTAGCTTTAGTAAAAAATCTAGCACATAAGGGTAAACATAATTATAGTGAAGTATATGCTAATACTAAAACCCAAGATGGAGCAATTTCAGCATATTTATTAAGTCAAAAAATTATTCCCCCTGCTAAAGAACGCAACCCACTATCAAAGAAAAATTATGCTGGTGGTTATTTATTCTGCCCAAAAGCTGGGATTTATAATTATGTTTTTGATGAGGATTTAACATCCTTGTATCCTTCAATTATAATGACCATTAATATAGGTAAAGAAACAATGGTTGGTAGAATTATAGATTCTGATGATAGAAATAATCGTTTAGGGTTAAATGATTTAAAACGTAGGGACCCTGAAGAAGAATTAATTGTTGAAAATGCTAAACGTAGTAGAACTAAGGTTAATGTTGGTAGATTAATTTATATGGTTGAACAAAATAATTTATCAATATCAGCAAATGGTGTTATGTTTAATACAGATAGAGAATCTGTTTTATCTACTATATTAAAAAAATGGTTTGATGAGAGGGTTTTATATAAGGATAAAATGTCAAAATCTTATAAATCTGGAGATAAAGAATTAGGTGCTGCCTATTATATGAAACAGTATACTATGAAGATTTTACTTAACTCGTTATATGGCGCAACAGCTTTGGGTAGCTTCAGGTATGGCAACGTTATATTATCCGAAGCTATAACGCTTAGTGGACAGCGTATTATACAAGAATCTGCACTAGCTGCAAATAAACACATAAATAAAGTAATGAAAAATGAAATAACATTATGAAACATATAGAAGATACACCTTGGTGGATTTGTGATACAGAAGACATTAACTATGTTTGCTATTCAGATACTGATTCAATCTATATCCATGCTGAACCTTTACTTAGATATTTATATTCTAATTTTGATGAGATGCCTAGTGAAGAAAAGGATGATAAATTAGAGGACATTGCTTTAAAATACCAAGATATTATTACTGACTCTTATGATAGTTTAGCTATAGATTGTTTTAATGCTAAAGGTAAACATAGACTTGAAATGAAAACTGAATGTGTTATTAGATCAGCCTATTTTAGAGCTACTAGACGTTATGCTCAATGGATTACTAAACAAGAAGGAATTGTAAAAGAATCACTAGATGTTAAAGGTCTTGAATTTAAAAAAGCTAACTTCCCACCGGTATTAGGTAAGTTTTTCCATAAAAACTTAGTTGATATATTAAAAGGGGCAGAACAGAGTGAAATTGATAGTAGAGTAAAATCATTTAAAACTCAAATTCTTGATGGTTCTATATCACTTACAGAATTAGGCAATCCAACATCAGTTAAAACCTTAAATAAATATACTGAAAGAAAAGCAAGGGCCGGAGAGATGTTTACCGTTGTAGCTAAAGGAGCACCTGCAGCTGTTAGAGCTGTTATTAGATATAATGATTTACTAAATTTTTGGGGATTAAATAAAAAACACCCCCAAATAACTCAGGGTGATAAAATTAAATGGATTTACCTTAAGCCAAATCCCTACCAGATTGACGCCATTGCCTTTTTAGAATATGACTTACCTGAAAAAATACATGCATTTATAACAAAATATGCTGATAGGAAAAAAATATTTGATTCTATACTACTAAATAAATTAGAAGGTCTCTATAATGATTTAGGTTGGAGACTTGCACTTAACCCTTATAAAGAAATGTTTTTTAAGTTTTAATATATGAAAATACTAGGAATGATAGAAGGGTCTCATAGTAGTGGCATTGCCTACTTACAAGATGGTAAACCCCAATTTGCATTAGAAGAAGAAAGACACTGTAGAGTAAAGGGACATGAGGATTTCAAAAATAACTTTATAAGATACCCTTATCATGCTAGCCAAGCTACTCCAAAACTAAAAGAATTTGATTGGAAAGAAATAGATTACATAACATCATCTTGCCCTGCAACAGATAAAAGTAAGTATGGATCCTGTATAAAGGATTGTTGGGAAGATTTAGGTTTAGGTCCTTTCCCACATGAAAAATTTATTAAAGTAGACCACCATGAAGCACACTGCCATTTAGCTTATTATTGTAGTGGGTTTTCAGAACCTACTTTAGTTATATCTTTAGATGGTGGGGGAGAAGAATATTATGCGAAATATTATTTAGGCCAAGATGGAGATTTAGAATATATAGATGGAACCCATATTCATCAAAAATCACTAGGTCAATATTATTGTATGCTTACTGAGTTTTTAGGGTGGAAAAGATTAAAAGATGAAGGTAAGGTTGTAGGTTTATCTTCTCATGGAAAATATGTAGATTGGATATATAATGCTTTTAATAATTGTATTAAAATAGATGGTCATAATACTGATGATTGTGATAAACATAAACAGTCTAAAAAAATCTATGATGATTTTTACAAATTATTTGTAGAATATAATCCAAGGAATGATTTAGGTCCCCACGGATATAGTAAAGAAGATATAGCATATAACGGTCAATTAGTATTTGAAGAAAAAATATTAAAAATAATAGATTCTTTAAAATCAAAATACCCCCAAGTGGAAAAAATAGCACTATCTGGTGGTGTGTTTGCTAATGTAAAATTAAACAAAAGAATTAATGAGTTAAATTGGGTTAAAGAAGTATTTATAACACCCTCTATGGATGATAATGGTTTACCCTTAGGTTGTGCTTTAACTGTACATAAAAAACAAAACCCAGAATTTAAACCTTTTAAGTTAAAAGATACATTTTTGGGGATAAGTGCTGATAAGGTTGAGTATGATCCTACCCAATTTATGGAACGTCCCTATAATGAAGAAGAAATAGCATACGATTTAAAAGACGGTAAAGTAATAGGATGGTTTAATGGGAGGTATGAACATGGTCCTAGAGCATTATGTAATAGGAGTATAATAGCAGATCCCAGCATACCAGGTACATATAAAAAAATAAATGATAGATTACAGCGTAATGATAATATGCCCTTTGCACCTGTAGTAATAGATAAATATGCTGAAGAAGTATTTAATTGTAAAAAATCAAAATATACTGCTGAATTTATGACTATGCTTTATGATACAAATGATTCTTGGGTGCCTTTAATACCTGCAGTAGTACACCCTATAGATAAAACAGCTAGGATTCAAATTGTTACTAAAGATAATAATCCTAAATTTTATAGTTTAATAAATAAATTTAATGATATCACTAATATCCCCGTTCTATTAAATACAAGTTTTAATGTGCATGGTGAGCCTATAGTTTGTCATCCCGAAGAAGCTTTCGTACATTTATCCAATAACATAGTGGATAAGTTAGTAATAAATAATAAAACTTACATAAAAAATGATAAATAAATTAATAGTCCAGTCAATAATTAATAAATATTACCTTGGAGAAAATGAATCTGTAAAGTGGGTAGTTAAAGACAATTCTTTAAGTATTGATTTTATGACCCCTAGTAAAGATGTAATTGGTAGTGTAGTTTGTACCAACTTTGAATTAGAGGATAGTAAATTAGCAATATATGATACTAAAAAACTAAATAGTTTGATTAGTATTTGTAGTGGTGATCTTCTTCTAGAACTTGTTAAAAATAAAGCGATCTATACCAAACTTCAGATATCTGATCTTAACTTTAATCTTAACTATGCACTATCTGACCCTTTACTAATTAATAAAGTTGGATCCGTAAATGAAGCTGATTGGGTGGTAGAATTAGACTTATCCCAAGAGGATGTTGATAATATCATCAAAGCTAAGAGTGCATTATCCCAAGTAGATAATATGTTAGTAACAACTACTACCAACCTAGATGGGGAAGATGTAGTAGAATTTGTATTTGGGGATGAATCTGGACATAATAATAAAATTTCTTATCAAATATTAGGTAATATTAAAGAAAAGAATTTGAAAATCCCCTTCAATTCCGGAACTTTTAAAACCATCCTCCAAGCTAATAAGGATATGAACGGTGGAAAATTATTATTAAGTAGCATGGGGTTAATGAGATTAGATTTTAGTTTAGACACAATCACCTCTCAATATTATATGGTTCGTAAATCTGAAAGTGAATTTTAGAACTATGTAAAAAAATAAAACTCTCTATATGTATAATAAATTGACCTAAGGGCGCACGTTTTATTTTATTAATCGATGATCGAAAGACATCAAAAAAACAAATGATATGAGTACATTATTCAAAGAACACCTACCATTCGATATTTTATATCGAAATTTATTTAAAGCAGATGAAGCCTATGCTCCTGCACTAAACTCTAAACAACCCCATCCCTTAGATATTTACTACGATCAAGAAGGTCTTTACTTCGAGATTGCATGTACGGGTCTTATTAAAGAAGATATATCAATTGAAATTGAAGGGGATGTATTAAGAATTTCTTATGACAAGCCAAAAGAGGAAGAACAACTAAATCTTTCTGGGTATATTTACCATGGTTTAAGTAAAAAATCATTTAATTTAGGGTATAAAATTGTCGCTAAGTATGATCTTACAAAAATCAACGCCGAAATGGAAAGTGGGTTATTGAAGATTTCATTACCACTATCCAAAGAATCTAAGCCAAAGACTATTAAAATTAAGTAACTTAAAGCGCCCTTTAGGTTGGTTTATCGTAAATTTGTTCGTATATTACGGTATAAATAAAAAATAGTTATATGGCAAAAATCACAGACCCAAAAATGGAACCCTATTATATAGGTAAAGATGCACATTGTTATACAGTGTACGAAGTAGTAGCCCCCAAGAAAACTAGAGCAGGAGATGTTTTAGAAAAAGGTAAAAAAGGGGTAGACTATGAGAAACCTGTATCACATCACACTGACTTTGGTAAGGCTCTCCACAGTGTTATGAAACAGAAACTTAATAATGGTAAAAAACATTATGAAGGTATAACTGAGTATATCGAAAAATGGGATGAAATTAAAAACGAATTATCAGAAATTTTAAACTATCAAAAATTATAAACATTTATGAAATTAGAAGCTTTATTTAACGCAGTTATCGTTAAGCCTATAGAGGCAGAAGAAACAACCCATGGAAACATTATTGTTCCCGATATGGGAGATGAAAAAAACAAAACAGGAAAAGTAATTTCAGTTGGCCCTGGAATGAGTACCCTTATGGGAACTTTTATTCCTACAATTAGTGAAGTAGGGGATGTAGTAGTTTTACCTACACAAGGATTTACAAAACTTCCTTATGAAGGTGAAGAATATTGGGTTGGTCCTGAAAATCAAGTACTTGCAAAAATTAATAAATAAAAGATAAAGAATGTCAATAAATAACAAAAAACAAATTGAGTTTGGGACTGAAGCTAGAACCGAACTAATGAGAGGGATTAATATTTTAGCAGATGCTGTTACGTGTACATTAGGCCCTAACGGGAGAAATGTATTAATAGATGGTACTAAAAATGACCCTAATGCCCAACCAATCCATACTAAGGATGGGGTTACAGTTGCAAAATCAATAGAAGGTATTGAAGGTGAAATAGCTAATTTAGGAGCTCAAATGGTTAAACAAGCAGCAACTCAAACCGCAGACAAAGCTGGGGATGGTACTACTACTTCTACTCTTTTAGCTAGAGAATTAGTTAATGCTGGTTTAAAACATTTAAATAACGGTGAAAATGCTGTTGAAATTAAAAGGGATATTGATAAAGCTGTTAGTGAAGTAGTTGAAAATCTTAGAAAAAATATTAGTAAAGAAATTAGTGGGGAAGAACAACTGCAACAAATAGCAACCATATCAGCTAATAATGACCTTGAAATTGGTAAGTTAATTGCAACTGCTATAGATAAAGTAGGTAGAGATGGTGTTGTCCATATTGAAGAATCTAAATCAGGTGACACTTACTTAGAAACAGTAGAAGGAATGCAATTTGACCGTGGATATAAATCCCATTTCTTTGTTACCAATAATTCAGATATGAGTTGTACCCTTGAGGATCCCTATGTTTTAATTGCAGATCATAAATTTACACAAGTAAAGGAGTTATTACCTATATTAGAAAGTGTATCAAGTACTAATAAATCACTACTTTTAATTTGTGATGATATTGATGGAGAAGCATTAGCTACTCTTATTGTAAACAAAGCAAGAGGAATCTTAAAAGTAGCAGCTGTAAAAGCCCCAGATTTTGGAGATAGAAAAAAACTAATACTAGAGGATATAGCAACATTAACTGGAGGTACAGTATTTGATAAGGATAAGGGAATGAAACTTGATAAATTTTCATGGGAATGGTTTGGTCAAGCTCGTACTGTAACTGTTACTAAAGAACAAACAACTATAGTTGATGGTAAGGGAGACGAAGAAGCTATTTCTAATAGGGTAGGTGATTTACAAACCCAAATTGATAAGGAAGAAACTCCATATGTTATTGAACATTTACAAAATCGTTTAGCAAAAATGATTGGTGGTGTATCTATAATTCATGTTGGGGGTCATAATGAAACTGAAATGAAAGAGAAAAAAGATAGAGTGGATGACGCCTTACATGCTACAAAAGCTGCTTTAGAAGGTGGAATTGTCCCAGGTGGAGGTGCTGCTCTGTTATATGCTTCTGATAAGTTAGATAATGATGTCTTAGGTAATAGAATTGTAAAGAAAGCATGTAAAAAACCATTTGTTAAAATTTTAATAAATGCTGGTTATTATGAAACAGATGCTGAGATATTAGCTAATAAATTATTTTCACCTACACTATCTGAACAAAATGTGTGGAATGGTTATAATCTTAAAACTAAAAAAGTTGTTAATATGGAAGAAGCTGGAATTTTAGACCCAACAAAAGTAACTATTACAGCTTTGCAGAATGCAGCTTCAGTAGCAGGTACTATCCTTTTAACCGAATGTGTAGTAGTTGACCATCCAAAAGATGAAGAAACTACTCAACATCCTCAATATTAATTATGGCCTCCACACAAGTTGTAGAACATAATGAGTTAATCGCAACGAGAGTCGCACCTGGTGACAGGTGGACTCTGGTTGGCGATATTAAAAAGGAAATATTTCCTACTCTAACAGACGCTTTAGAAGCTTTTTTCCACCAAACAAACTTTAGTGGTGCTTTTAGATTAGATCCCATTGATAGTAAGTTATATGCAATTAAAACTACTAGTATGGATGTTGAGGAAGAAAAACCTAAAACCTTTAGCATGTATGGTGAATTTAGGCAAGGAGCTTAGTAATAATATTTGGAAAAGTGATAGATAATTCGTATATTTAAGTTATAATAAAAAAGTTATGAGTAATAAAAATCATTCACTTCTGGTGGAAAAATACCGACCACAAACATTAGATACGTTTGTAGGTAATGAAACCTTAAAAGGACAATTACAAAAATTTATTGATCAAAATGATATTGTAAATATGTTATTTTATGGTCCTGCAGGATCTGGAAAAACAACACTTGCTAAGTTACTAGTAAAAAACCTTGATTGTGATTATTTAACAATTAATGCAAGTGATGAAAGGGGTATTGAAACTATTAGAGACAAAGTATCAGGATTTGCAAGTACTATGTCATTCAAACCCCTAAAAGTAATAATACTAGATGAAGCCGATTTCCTTACTATTCAGGCACAAGCTTCTCTTCGTAATGTTATTGAAACGTTTTCCCGTACTACTAGATTTATAATGACTTGTAACTATGTTGAACGTATTATTGATCCCTTACAATCAAGGTGTCAAGTACTTAAAGTAATCCCCCCATCCAAACCTGATGTAGCAAGACATATTGCGTGGGTATTAGGTGAAGAGAAAGTTGAATTTAAAATAGAAGATATTGGGACTATTGTAAACCAATACTACCCAGATTTGCGTAAATGTCTTAATACAATCCAACTTTCAACTCAAAATAATAGGCTAACAATAGACAAATCAGTACTGGTTTCATCCAATTACATGACACAAGTACTTAAAGAATTATTAGGTAAAAAATCATGGAAGGGTATTAGACAAATAATAGCAGACGCTAATGTTCAAGATTTTGAAGAACTATATAGGTATCTTTATGATAATGCTAGTAAATTTGCACCTGGTAATGAAGGTATGGTTGCCTGGTATATAAATGAACATTCATATCAATCTAATTTTAGAATAGACAAAGAAATTTGTACTATGGCTTTAATAAGTAAGTTAATAAAAATTAATAATTAATTTAATAAATAAATACAATGGCAGAACAAGAACAACAACAAATGCAAATGAATGTAGACGTTAAAAACACTACATCAATAGAAACACCAAGTGGTGGTGTAGTATTCCAACAAGGGGTATTACTTCGTAAAGTATCTAAATTCGTAGTAGGTGCCGAAGAAGATGCAATAATGCCTATCCCGGTATTCTATGACACTAAAACTGGTAAAATTCTAGAAGCAACAATCCCAGCCGATCTTAGAGAGGAATATAAAGATCATATTATATCCTAATGAAACTTTGGGACTGGTTAGAGGAAATCACAGTTAAGAAAACCCCGGCATCCCAATTTTCAAAAGAAGATTGGGGTAGTTGGAATTCTTATATGGTACATAGATTTATGTCGATGAGTGAAGATAATATAGATATTTCTAACTTAGCTCAAAGAATATTACCAACTGATAAAGTTGGGATTTATAATTTTTACTGCAATATAATTCCTAGAAAAAAAGTTTGGAATAAATATATTAAGTCAAAAATAAAATCTAAAAATAAAGATTTATTATTATTATTAGCTAATTATTTTGAATGTGGGTCCCATGAAGCAGACCACTATGTTGATATTCTAGGTAAGCAAGAAATTAAATCAATTTTAATATCTATAGGAAAAGAAAAAAAAGAAATAACTCAATTATTAAAAATATGAATAAATTAGTAGATGTATTACGCACATCAGCACATTCAGATAAAGCAAAAGCATTATTATCACTTGAATTATTAGGTAATAAAGCGGTTGGAATTGGAGACCATTCAACTGGTGATTTTTATAAGAATGCTGAAGAAGCACTTAGTATGTTAGTCGATGCCGACGATAGATTAGAAGCAATAGATAAGTACTTTAATATTAAAAAAATATTATAATGGGAAGCACAGTCGAAAAATATTACGAAAATCAACCAGATAATAAAAAAATCAACCCTACTGAAATTAGAACAGTTTCAGATTTTGAGAAACAATACCCTGAATTAGCTTTTGAGTTTAAAGAGATCCAAGATGAACAATATAAACTATTTGCCAGTAAAATGTTAGATTATGGTTTATCAAATATTTCCCTAGGATCTGATTTAAATAGTAAAGATGATAAAAATTTATCTCTTACAGGTATTTGGCTTCGTTGTAATGATAAAATTAATCGTTTAAAAAACCTTCTAAAACGTGATGGGAAGAACTATGTTGAAGGTGAAAAATCAATCGATAGTTGGGTAGATATTTCCACTTATGGTATTATAGCTATGTTAGTTACAAGGAATAAATGGAAATAAAATAATAATAAACAATGTTTAAAGATTTTTTGATTACAGGTCACCCTCGAAGTGGAACTAGCTATAGTTCCCATTTATTTAATACTTTTGGGTTTAGTGTAGGCCATGAAGTTATAGGAAGTGACGGAATATCTTCTTGGTGTTTTGGATCAGATAAAGGCTTTAATTTGTGGACCGATAAAAGTAAAAGAAATGAATATACTTTTAAATATACTTTTTTAAATGTACGCCACCCCTTAAGTATAATTAATTCATATATCCAACTTAATTATGAGGATAAAATGCCTACTATTTTAATGGAATTATGGGGTAATTTTAAAATATCCCAAGATAGCAAAATATCAACAGCAGTAGACCAATATTTAAAATGGGATAATTACCTATGGGAGGTGAATAAAATTGACTATTGGTTTAGAGTTGAAGATCAACAAAAATTTGTATATGATACTTTAACAAGTTTAGGCTGTAGCCCACATTACCCCTTAGGAGAAAATAATATAAACAAGGATTTCCTTGATAGAAGCCGAAATACTCGCCCTAAATCATTTCCACCAATTACTTTAGAAGATATACCACCTAAATATCAAATGTTATTAATGGAAAAAATACAATTTTATGGATATGAGTAAAAATTTAAAATATTAAAAATGAAAAAAATAATACCTTTATTTAAAGTTTTCATGGCAGATACAGCTGCTGAAGAAGTAACTAAAGTACTTAATAGTGGTTATATAGGTCAAGGATCTAAAGTAGATAATTTTGAAGATAACCTTAAAAAATATTTTAATCACGACTATATTCAAACTGTAAATTCTGGGACATCTGCACTCCATTTAGCCTTACATTTACTAAAAAAACCAACCCCCCACCATCAAATTTTTAATAAGGGACATTATGCGGATAAAAGATGGCTAGGTTTAGAACCTGGGGATGAAGTATTAGCTACAGCCATGACTTGTACAGCATCAAATTGGCCTATATTAGCTAATGGTTTAAAACTCAAATGGGTTGATATTGACCCTGATACTTTAAACATGGACCTTGATGATTTGGCACGAAAAATTACACCAAAAACAAAAGTAATTATGTTAGTTCACTGGGGTGGTTACCCTAATGATTTAGATCGTATAAAAGAAATACAAGAGAGAGCGTACCAAATGTATGGTTTTAAACCTGCTGTAATAGAAGATGGAGCACATTCATTCGGCTCAGAATACAAAGGTAAACGAATTGGAAATCATGGTAATTTAACTATGTTTTCACTTCAAGCTATTAAACATATTACATCAATTGATGGTGGTGTTTTGAGTTCACCCCATAAAGAACTTCACCAACGAGGTAAATTAATCCGTTGGTACGGTATTGATAGAGAGGGTGATAGGAAAGATTTCCGTTGTGAAGCAGATATTGAAGAATGGGGTTATAAATTTCATATGAATGATGTTTGCGCTACTGTAGGTATTGAAAATTTAAAACATGCCGATAATATTATATCTAAACATAGAGAAAATGCTGCTTATTACGATAAACACTTACAAAATATTGAAGGTATAACATTATTAAAACGTGAAAAGGGATTTGATTCTGCTTTTTGGATTTATTCTCTAAAGGTAGAAAATAGGGATAAGTTTTATAAGCATATGAGTGGGTGTAATATAGCTGTATCACAAGTTCATGAACGTAATGATAAACATACTTGTGTTAAAGAATTTCAAACTCACCTCCCATCTTTAGATGCTACTATGGGTAAAATTGTTTCTATCCCTGTTGGGTGGTGGGTTACACCTGAAGAAAGAGAATATATAGTAGATTGTATTAAGAAATGGAAATAGGTAATATATTAATATGTGGTTCAACATATCTAACTAAAGCAGTTGTTGATTTTATCAAACCCTATTATAATTTAATAGGTTATGTACCATCACATACAATTTTTAGTGTTAATAATATTGATTTACCTATTGTTGATTTTAACGTTGATTACGATATAATATTATCCATCCAATATGACAAAAAAATATCAGATATAACAAATAGTTATAATTTACATACGGGGTTACTACCAGATTGGGGGGGTGTTGATATATTATACCACACATTAAAATCTAATGTAAATGAACAAGGACTCACATTTCATAAAATTAATAAAGAATTTGATGCCGGGCCCATAGTTAGTAAAATTACTTACCCAATTATAGAGGGTGATACTATGTTGGAACTATACCATAAATTAATAAAAATAGCACCATCCTTTATGTTGAGCTCACTAAAATTATTAGAAAATATTCCTAATACCGAATTATGTTATAAAGAAACACCTACAATGTATTACAAAGGAAATATAGCCAAAAAAGATTTAGAGGAATATAAAAATTTTCCAAAAATATTAAAGAATTCATTTAAAATAATCGATAAATGAAAGAAATAGTTTTAGTATTAGCTTACACTCCTACCCTCGAAAAACAGGATAAATTGAGAAACTTAATTATTTCTCTTAAATCTTTTAATTATAGGGTTTGTTTATCTACACATACGTCAACCCCTCAAGATATCATAGATAGGTGTGAATATTTTCTATACGATAAAGATAACCCTATATTGTGGGATGATGATATGAAATATATTAATCATTTAAGAACCCATAATTGGAATTTTACTTTTAGAGCTCCAACATCAATTGCCACTCATGGGTTAGCTTTATGGAGACTTTATTCAGGAGCTTTATCTTATTTAAAGAGTTTAGATGAAGAAGTTGTACATATGATTGAATATGATACTATAGTAAAAGATAAAGATTTTTTTAATAATAATACTTCATACTTATTAGATTCATCTTATACTTCTATATTATATTCCCTCCCTAGGTTTCATGATGGTGTTGGTAATTTGATTTGTAATTGGCCTATACAAAGTGTTAATATTAGGAAAATCCCCTTTAATTTATTGGAATTTAATTTTAGTGAATTAAAGACCCAATATAGGGAATATTATAACACTGGAAAACACCCTGTAATTGAATGTATGTTTTTTGATAATATATGGAACAAGTTAGATTACAAATTAATTAAATTGGATAAAGAATCAGATTTATCCTCACTAACATATAACACAGATAGTGTAGGTGATGGTAATATGGAGAAATCTACCCATATTACATTCCATGGGGGTGAACTTCACTTCGTGACTGAGAATTATTCTCCTGATCCTAAAAATTATACAATTGTAACGGATGGTGCAAGTGTAGATATAACTACACCCCAAAATACTTGGTTATTTCGATCTTTAGGTATAAAATTTTCAAATAAAATTCGTATTTTTAAAGAAAATATATTAATTATAGAGTATGATTTATCACTACAAAAGGATAGAGACTCTATCTTTAAATATTCAAAAGTTATAAGCAACTTCATTTAATTATTTGGCTTCGCTAGTTATCTTTTGTATATTATAACATAAATAAATTTATGGCCAAAAATAAAACACCTCAAATTGTAAAAGAAATACAAGACAACCCCCCAGAACCTGTAAACTTTGCCTTTGAAAAAAACGTTTCTTATTCTCAATTATCGATGTACACCCAATGTCCTAAAAAATGGGCATTAAATTATAGGGATGGTCATAAAGTAAGAGAACAAAGTATACATATGACTTTCGGTACAGCGATGCATGAAACACTTCAAATGTATCTTGATGTAATGTATAATGAAAGTACGGCCGCTGCTAATCGCATTAACTTGGAAGAAGATTTTGAGGTGAGGTTAAGAGAGTGTTATGCTAAGGCTTATAAATCAAATTCTAATCTTCACTTTAGTACACCTGAACAAATACGAGAATTTTATGATGATGGGATTGAAATTATTTCATATATAAAGAAAAATAAAGGTAAATATTTTTCAAAACGAGGGTGGTCATTAGTAGGTTGTGAGATACCGATTGTATTAGCGCCTAACCCACGTTTACCTCGCGTTAAATACATGGGCTTCCTTGATGTTGTACTATACCATGAAGATACAAATAAATTTATTATAATCGATATAAAAACATCAACCAATGGTTGGAATGCTAATGCTAAGAAGGATAAATCCAAACAACATCAATTAGTTTTATATAAGAAATTTTTTGCTAAGCAATATAATGTTCCTATAGATAATATTGAAATTGAATTTTTTATTGTTAAGCGCAAATTATGGGAATCAGACGATTTTGTAATTAAGCGTGTACAACAATTTCAACCCCCCTCAGGTAAAACCTCAGTTAATAGGGCAACTGCTTCACTTAAAGTTTTCCTAGATAATTGCTTTACTAAGGATGGGTTTAATGATAAAGAAATGATAGCTACAATAAATAATAATTGTAAATGGTGTCCTTTCCACAAAACCCACCTATGTCCCGCGACTTCTTAACAAGATGCGTATGTATATGTATATATTAAATAAAAAATAAATAATTATGGCTGACAAAGAATCAACATTAACTAGTGTTAAAATTAAAAGTGACTTATTTGAAGACTTCAAAATTGAATGTGTACGAAGAAAATTTAGTTTTCAAAAACTTGCTGATCGATCTATCTTCTTATACTTAACAGATGAGGATTTTAGGAAAAAAGTAAACTCTCAAACTAATTTAGATATAAAAAAGTAAAAAATGAATAAAGAAGGTTATATTATACCCGAAAAGAGGAAAAAGATAATTCTTATAACGGATGACATTAGAGTTCATAGTGGGGTTGCACAGATAGGTAAAGAACTTGTTCTAAATACCTCCCACCACTATAATTGGTCATGTTTAGCAGGTTCAGTTACCCACCCAGATAAAGGTAAAATGACTGACATATCCCAACAAATTAATGAAGAATCAGGAATAGATGACGCATCTGTAAAACTATACCCTGTAGATGGTTATGGTAACCCTGATATTTTGAGAGAAATAATTAGAATTGAAAAACCAGATGCAATTTTACTTATTACAGACCCTAGATATTTTGAATGGATATTTAATATGGAAGAAGAAATTCGTAGAAAAATCCCAATTGCTTATCTTAATATATGGGATGATATGCCTGCTCCTCAATATAATGAAGAATTTTATGAATCTTGTGATGCTCTATTTGGAATTTCTAAACAGACAGTAGCAATTAACAGAATTGTTTTAGGTAAAAAAGCAGATGATAAAGTTATTAAATATGTTCCTCATGGGTTAAACAATGATAAGTTTTTCCCAATGAGTGAAATTAATGATGAGTATACTAAATTTAAAAACTCAATAACAGGGGGTAAAGATAAAGATTTTATTTTGTTCTTCAACTCTAGAAATATTAGACGTAAAGCAATCCCTGATACTTTAGCTGCTTGGAAGTTATTCGTTGATGGTTTACCTGAAGAAAAGAAAGATAAAGTACTATTTATTCTCCATACAGAAGTTATGAGTGCTCATGGCACTGATATCCCAGCAGTTATAGAGTACTTGATGGGTGAGGATGATAAAACTGTAATAGTATCTAACCAAAAACTCCCTACGTCTCACATGAATTACCTTTATAATATGGCCGATGGTGTAATATTACTTTCATCAGCTGAAGGTTGGGGATTATCTTTAACAGAATCTTTACTTACGGGCACTCCCTTTATTGCAAATGTGACTGGAGGTATGCAAGATCAAATGAGATTTGTAGATGAAAATGGAAATTGGTATACTAATAGTATTGAAGTACCATCAAATCATAATGGTACTTTTAAAGAACATGGAAGGTGGGTTCTACCAGTTTTCCCAAAAGCTTTAGGTATGGTAGGCTCACCACAAACCCCCTATATTTGGGATAGTAGATGTGATTTTAAAGATGCTAAAGATAGAATAGTTGAGTTATATCAAATGTCAAATAAAGAGAGAAAAGAACGAGGAAATGAAGGTAAGGAATGGGCTCTTAGTGATGAGGCTGGTTTTACCTCTAAAAACATGGCCAAAATTTTTACATCAGGTATGGAAGAGTTATTTGTAACTTGGAAACCTCGAAAGAAGTTTACATTTTGGAAAGATACAGATTTTGAAATTAGAACATTAAAACATAAACTAGAATATTAATGAAAAATACATTTTACATAAGTGCACCTGTAGATACTTACTCAGGCTATGGAGCCCGATCTCGTGATATAATTAAATCTCTAATAGAATTAGATAAATATAATATTAAAATTTTATCTCAAAGGTGGGGGGATACTAGAAGAGGTTTTTTAAATGACTTTCCAGAATGGGAGTTTATGGAGAAATATATAGTACCTCAAATATTATCCAAACCTGATATTTGGTGTCAGATATCAGTTCCAAATGAATTTCAATCTATTGGAGCCTATAATATTGGAATAACAGCAGGCATTGAAACAACAGCTTGCGCTCCTCAATGGATTGAAGGGTGTAACAGAATGGATTTAATTCTAACCTCATCTGAACATTCTAAAAGGGTATTTGAACTAACTAATTATGAAGTGCAGAATAAGCAAAATGGTGGGAAGGTGAATCTTAGTGTTACAACCCCAATTAAAGTGTTATTTGAAGGTGCTAACTTAGATGTATACAAACCCCTAAAAGAACCAATGACTAATGATGAATTATACAAATCAATAGACTCAATCCCCGAAAAATTTGCTTATTTGTTTGTAGGGCATTGGTTGCAAGGAGATATGGGACAAGATAGGAAGAATGTTGGTTTACTAATCAAAGCTTTTTATGAGATATTCAAAAACAAATCTAATGCCCCTGCATTAATTTTGAAGTGTAGTTTAGGTAAGGGGTCTCATATGGATCGAAGAGAAATAATGAAGAGGATTAGTTCAATCCGTAAATCACTTCCTATAACAAAACTACCTAATATTTATTTGATTCATGGGGATCTATCAGATGCTGAAATGAATGAACTTTACAACCATCCAAAAATAAAATCAATGGTTTCAGCAACTAAAGGTGAAGGTTTTGGTCGCCCTTTATTAGAATTTGCACTCACAGGAAAACCTATAATAGCTACAGGTTGGAGTGGTCATGTAGACTTTCTAAACCCTAAATTAACAGCATTGATGGGTGGGGAATTAAGTGACTTACACCCATCATCCATACAAAAAGATATACTTATTGAAGGGTCTCAATGGTTTGACGTAAATCATGGACATTTAGGTCATTATTTAACGGATGTAAAGAAAAACTATAAAGAGTGGTTACCTAAATCTAAAACTTTAAGTAGAAATTTAAGGAAGAATTTTAGTTATAGTGCTATGAAGAATTTACTTGGAAGTATTTTAAATGAAAATGTAAAGATACCAACTAAAATGGAATTAAAATTACCTAAACTTAAAAAGTTAACCCCAATTAATAAATAAAAATATGAATGGTTTATTTCAAACTCAAGATAAAGGCTTTGGAAGTTTTATTGTTATACAAAATGATTTAATTGGTAATTTTATAAATCAAAACGGTTTTTGGGAAAATCATCTATGTCACATATATAACAATTTAATAAAAGAAACAGATATAGTTGTTGATGCTGGTGCTAATATTGGGTTCCATACTGTACAATTTGCTAAAAAAGCAAAAAAAGTATATTCATTTGAACCTCAAAAATTAATATTTAACCTTCTAAGTACTAATATATTATTTAATGATGTTTCACCAAATGTTAATAATTATAGATTAGGATTAGGAGATAAAAAATTAACCTTAAATATGACCCCATTAATTGATTCTATACAACCAGGGGGAATGGAAAATTTTGGAGGGTTAGGGTTATCTACAGAAAACAAAGAGACTGAAGAAGTAGATGTAGTGGTTTTTGATGATTTAGGGTTAGATGCTATAGATGTTATAAAAATGGATATACAAGGATCTGAACTATATGCTTTAAAAGGAATGGAAAAAACATTAGATAGGGATGAACCTTGGATAATGTTGGAGAATTACATAGACCAAGAAAATGACCAAAAAGTAATACAGTATCTATTAGATAAGGGGTATGAAATAATTCGACTAATGATTGGTAATAAAGATGATTGCTTTATAATCAAACCTAATAAACATCAATATGTAAAAGATTTATTGCTTAAATCAAAATTACCAACTAAATTACAAAACAAAAAAACAAATGGATAATTTAATAAAATGCGACCGCTGTAACTCAGATGCATGTTACGTTCAAGAAGTTAACGAAACCCTCAAAAACTATATGTGCTATGGGTGTGGGTTTATTACAAATACCCTAATGGAAGATGGTTCTAAATTTCTTAAGGATCAAATGGAACTCCTTCCTAACCTTTATAAAGAATTGATGGGTGAAGATAATCATGGAAAGGTATGGATGCCCTCCACAGTTAACGTCTTAGACAAAGGTATGGTTTTTGCCAATGGTAAATCAGCATATGATTGGAAATGGGGGGCTGTATTAGCTGTAGAAGTTAAGGATGACGAGAAAGAAAAATTCCCAATTAAAGGGAAAAAAGATGAATATTATAAGTGGAGGATGGATATGAAAACTTTGAAAGAATTTGAGGAAAATGACTACATGGAAGCTTTAGAATACATACAAATTTTTAAAAATTAAAAGATGAAAATTTCATATGCCATCACGGTTTGTAATGAATTAGATGAAATAACTAGATTATTAAATTTCATCTTAAAGAAAAAAAGAAAAGAAGATGAAATAGTTATTTTATTTGATGAAAAAAAAGGCACCTCTAAAGTTTGGTCCATTTTACTAGAATTAAAGGATGAACCTTCCTGTAAAGTAGTATCTTCTAATTTTGAAGGACACTTTGCAGATTGGAAAAATTTACTAACATCTAAATGTTCGGGTGATTGGATATTTCAAATTGATGCTGATGAAGTGCCTCATGAAGATTTAATAGAATACCTACCAGAAATAATTTTAAGTAATCCAGATAATGAGGTAATTAGGGTTCCTAGGGTAAATACTGTATTTGGTTTAACGGAAGAATATATTAGACAATGGGGGTGGAAAATTAATGAAGATGGTTGGGTTAATTGGCCTGACTTTCAATGGAGAATTTGGAAGAACCATCCAAAAATTAAATGGGTAAATAAAGTACATGAAGTATTAGAAGGATATGAAACTTGGTCTAACTTACATGAAGATGAAAGATTTTCCCTATACCATCCTAAAGATATAGAAAAACAGATTAAACAAAATAACTATTACAATACCTTATAAGATGGCACATAAAGAACAAAGAGATTATTTAGATAAAGTTAAAAAACAGTTCCCAGATGCTTTTAAAAATTGTAAAGTATTAGATGTAGGATCATTTAACGTTAATGGGAATGAAGAGCCTTGGTTTGATGGTTGTGATTTTATAGGCTTAGACTTACTCCCAGGACCAGGGGTGGATGTAGCATGCCCTGCAAACGAATATGATGCACCAGATAAAACCTTTGATACAATCATATCTTGTGAATGTTGGGAACATAATCCTTTTTATAAGGAAAGTATTGAAAATGCTATTAGAATGTTAAAACCTGGAGGGTACTTTATATGGACTTGTGCAACAACTGGAAGACCAGTTCACGGCACTTCATCTCAAGATGCTATTGATAGAGCTAAAGGTGAAACCTCTCAAGGCAATAAAATAACAGAATGGAAAACAATGCCTAATGTTGAAAAAGAAGATTGGGATAATGAATACTACAAAAATGTTACTGAAGAGGATATTAGATGTTTTTGTGATGTAGACCAAATATTTAGTTCTTATCAATTTGAAGTTGAAGAAAACCATTGTGATTTAATGTTTTGGGGGATTAAAAAATAAAAAATGAAATTAAAAAGTATTATAAATAAATCAACTTATGGAACTATGGGGTATGTAAATACCCAAAATGATATAGATACTTTAGAGTCTTACATACTATATAACCTCCCAGTTATAAATGAGTTTAAAGAAGTAGTTGTAGCTACCAATTATGGCTCGCCATTACAGGATGAAATGTCTAAATTGTGGAAGAAATATTTTCCAAATTGTATCTTAATTCATTCTAAGGTAAATAGAGGACACAACCATGGGTATACTGATTTAGAGAATTTATTATTTGATTGGTGCAAGGAAAATAATAGGGAGTGGTTTTGTAAAGTATCTAATGATATTATATTAGACTCTTCTATTTTAGAAAAGGAAGTTGAGAAATCTGATTTTTACTATATGAATGGTATAGGCTATGGGGGAATGATTCCTTATAATTTCGATTTTGAAAAAATAATCAATGAGTATTTCTACCCACAGGGAAATTTTTACTTATTAAATGTTAGTAAGTGTGATTTTATTAATAATAAAAGTTATCTTGATGAAACCTATGAATTTATCCAAAACATTCCAAATTACAATGGTAAAATTTGGGAATATATTGAAGGGTGGACTTGTGAAGATTTCTTAAAACAGTGCATTATAAGAAATAATTTGTCAAAGTATCATTTGGTTCCCTTAAAAGAATATCGTATTTTGTTGGAAATGGTAAAAAATCAACAGATATACGATTGTAGTCATAAAAATATAATGATTGAAGGTATATGTCATTACCAATATCCAAACGAACTTGTTACCTTAATACAATAATAATCTATAAATGGAAAAAATAACATTCTGTATACCTAGTAAGGATAACTTAAAATATTTAAAATCTGCTATTACTAGTATTAAACAAAATTCTATTCTAGAAAATGAAATTCTCATCTGGGTAGATTCAGATAATGATGGTACAGAGGAATGGTTAAAACAAAACCAAATTAAATATATAGTTAACCCTAAAGACAAACCTCAAGGGATAGCAGCAGGGTATAACAGGTGCATAGAAGCATCTTCAAATAATATTGTTTGTATGTTCCATGCTGATATGTTTATGGGTAAAGGGTTTGATGTTAATATTATTAAACATCTAAAACCAAACACAGTTATATCAGGGACAAGAATTGAACCACCCTTACACCCAGAAGGAAAAGAAAAAATAGTAAAGAATTTTGGAATGTATCCTAAGGACTTTCAAGAAAATGAGTTTAATAGTTTTGTAGAATTAATAAAAACAGAACAAAAAGATAAGGTGACATATGGAATATTTGCTCCCTGGGCTTGTTTTAAAGATGAAATTCTAGAAATTGGAATGCATGATGAAGAATTTCACTCATATCATGAGGATTCTGATATTTTTAATAGATTTTTATTAAAAGGTATGAAGTTAATCCAAAGTAGGGACGCATTAGTTTATCATTTAACTTGTAGAGGGGGTAAATGGATAGATGGGGTAGAACAAATAACTAAGGACCCAGATTTTCATTCTATGACTGTTAATGCCCGAAATCACTATTTAAGAAAGTGGGGGGTGTGGATTGAAAATGATTCTTACCAACATCCTATATTAACCCCAAAATATGATATTGGTTTTATTGTTAAAACTTGTAATGCTTCTTT
>TARA_R110001599_G_scaffold229588_1_pt1 | contig 23373 bp, 19 predicted proteins | sample TARA_R110001599 | Tara Oceans TARA_R110001599 (sample SAMEA4398360) | marine metagenome | biome: Polar Biome; feature: [MES] marine water layer (ENVO:01000295) within the mesopelagic zone...; material: water (ENVO:00002006), including particulate matter (ENVO:01000060) such...
TTGAAATCTGACAAAGCCACCGTGATTATGTTTATCTGCAATCACTGTCCTTTTGTAAAACATGTGGATGAAGGAATTGTAGCCTTGGCGAAAGACTATCAAGCGAAAGGAATATCATTTATAGCCATCAGCTCAAACGATGTTGAGAACTACCCGCAGGATTCGCCTGAGTTAATGAAAGTGGAGGCCGAAAAAGTGGGCTATACTTTTCCTTATCTGTACGATGAAAGCCAAGAAGTGGGCAAAGCCTATCAGGCGGCTTGTACTCCTGATTTTTATGTGTTTGATGCCGAATTGAAGTGTGTTTATCGTGGTCAATTAGATGATTCCCGACCAGGGAATGGCCAGCCCGTAACAGGCAAAGATTTACGTTCTGCCTTAGATTGCGTGCTGACTAACGAGAAAATTGATTTTGAACAGCGACCAAGTATGGGCTGCAATATCAAATGGAAAATAGGGTAGAGCTCCACTAGTCGTAGCGTCACGCTGCGACTATGAAGAATTGGCTCTAAGCCAGATCTAGACCAGCTGGGTAATACTTTAAGCTCTACTAGTCGTAGTGTCTCACTGCAACTATGAAACTGGATTCTTAGCTTGAATCGCCTTAATAATCATTTCAGAATGCACCCTTGTGTTTTCAATAAACAGCGTGCTTGTCTGCATTCCAGAATTGATTACTCCAGCCACATATACATTGGGCAAATTGGTTTCTAGCGTGTCTGCATGATGCGCAGGAATTTTCAATTCATCTTCTGAAATATCAATGCCCAGTGCTTCGAATAAAGTATAGTTGGGTTTGTAGCCTGTCATGGCCAAAACGAAATCGTTCTCAATGGTCATTGGACCGTCTGGTGTATTAATGAGTACTTGGTGTTCTGTGATTTCAGTAACGGTGGAATTAAAATAAGCCTTGATCGCGCCTTCTTTAATTCTATTTTCAATATTGGGTTTGATCCAGTACTTCACTTTAGGGTAAATTTCTGACTCCCGAATAACCATCGTCACTTCCGCTCCTTTGTAATAGGTTTCTAAAGCCACATCGCAAGCCGAGTTGGCCGAACCAATCACTACCAGTTTTTGATTTACATAAGGGTGAGGATCGTCATAAAAATGCTTCACCTTTGGCAGTTTTTCTCCCGAAATATTCAAGAGGCGTGGTGTATCATAAAAGCCAGTAGCAACGATTACATTGTTGGTGGTGTAGGTGCCTTTACTTGTCTCGATGTGATACACTCCGTTGTCAGAAGTCATGCGATCTACCCTAGTGTAGGGTTTAATGTTCAGTTTCCAGCTTTGCTGAACCCTCCTGAAATATTCTAACGCTTCCCTTCTTGTAGGTTTATCGGTATGCGAAATAAAAGGTACGCCACCGATTTCTAACAAATTAGAGGTAGAAAAGAAGGTCATATTGGTAGGGAAGTGATAGATGGAATTCACCAAAGTTCCCTTTTCCAACACCACGTAATTTAAATTGGCTTTTGTGGCTTCAATAGCACAATTAAGTCCGATGGGGCCGCCTCCTATAATTACTAAATCAAAATGGTTTTGCATGGTATTCAAACTGCTACGGGAATAAGATGGTTCATGGAATTGCTGGTTTGTGATGTCACTAGTTGTGGCGTTTCGACTAGTTAGGTTCCTCCTGTTCTTATAGAAATAATTTTACTAGCCAAACGATCAAGGCAATTACCCCCAAGCCTACTAAAGCAAACAAATAAGCTTTTGCAGCTAAACCAAAATTCTTTTCTTCAAATTCTGGTGCTTTTTTATCTTCAACTACTTCTTTATCTCTCTTCATTTTTCGGGCTCATTAACTTATTATACAAGTGAGCATTAGTGAATATTCTGAAGTTTCTGATTTATCAACAGAGCAGTTATATAGATTAGAACTACCAATATATTATGAATCCATTGCAATGTGCGGTTGGTAATTCTGAATGAGAAAATCGGGAATGTGCTTATCAGCAACTTTAGATATAAAATAATTATTTTCTTGCTCAAAAAAATGGTCTGAGGAACATGAGACTCCCAAGCAGGCTTTTTAACGATGAGATCATAAAATCGAATCCCAAGCTTTGTTAACCCCACTACCATTGATATTAGAGCTAGAGTTTTAAGGCTCATACTTATAGGTTTTATTCATTTTATGATCGTCATTATTTTCTGCTAGTCGTTGCGTATCGCTGCGACTACGTAAGTTAGTATTTATCACTAAAAGTGAATAGTGCTGTTTTTAGTGTTTTGGCTTATCGAAATGCCAAGATCAAAAAGGTAAAATTGAAATAAGCTTTTTATATTAGGCAATACATTGATCGCAGTGAGGTGCTTTGATCAGAGGTGCTCTTTCAATTAAAAATGATAAAATAATGATTAGCATTAAGTTAGCTCCTAAAGTTAGCCTCAATCTTAATTTTGAACCTAACATTAATGATCTGGATTTTTGGGACTTAATTAAGGTGTCGATTGATTACGAAAACCACAGTTTTTTGGTTGGGAATACAAATATTCTAGAGTTTATCGTTGATTCAGAAAAGCTGATTGATGATTTACTGAGAGGTAAGTTGGAAATTGAATCTAGATACTTACATGAGTCTCTGAGTCATTCCTTTCAACTAGAAAGAGACAAAGTATATAGTGAGCAAATTCATATAAGGGAATCGAATCTAGAAAGGTTGACCGAGTTCCAATTTCTATCACTTAAGACCAACTTATTTTTTTATAATCTGGAAGGGAAAAAATATTTTGAAGTGAGCCCTACTTATCCTCGGAATTATGATTTAGAAGACTCTAAAGAGGCTGACTTCATCACTTTTCAGGATTGGTTCAAGGTCTTTAAGCCACATTTCAAAATCGAACTGTCAGATGAGCCGCTTGCTAAATGGATGGAAAAGTGTAAGAGCCTAAGGTATGAAGTCGATTATATGAAAAGTTCGAGGTAGCCCCTACCTCCATAATTGGTGCTTAACTTTCACGAGTTTCCATTTTATAATACCCTCCTGAGGCAGACTTTGTGTAACACCAGCTAGACCCGTTTTCTCTATCACACAAGATTTAAAAATCAAAAAAGTATAATTGAGATAAGCTTTTTATATTAGGCAATGCATGTGGTTGCAGGGAGGTGCTACAACCAGTGGAGAATAATTAAGACTATGGATTACATAATTGCTGCTGCCGCTTTATTTTTTGTTAGCAATATAGCCTTTCGAGTCCTATGGACTGTTTTGGACAAGCGATGTAATGGAGAGTTAAGAGCTAAAAGAATTGGTAGTTATAACCTAGACTCTTCAAATGTTAAAAGAATAATCGGTCAAACACATGATGCTAAATTAAGGAGTCAGTTAAGGCTTCTTTTATTTACTCACTGGCTTTCTGGTTTTTCATTCTTAGTAATGATAGTAGCAATGTTTATAGGTTTCTTTTTTTAGTCCCCAACTGACGCTCACTTGCCCCCTGCGATAACTGGTGCTTACCTGCGGTGAGTACCTATTTTGTGATGCACTTTAAGTGCATCATTTAGGTGGATTTTTCTAGCACACAAGATTTAGAAATCAAAAAGCTAAAATTGAAATAAGCTTTTTATATTAGACAATGCATGTGGTTGCAGGGAGGTGCTACAACCAGTGGTGGGTATTAATTATGAAAACATTATTCTCGGTATTTTATTATTGGATTACTACTTATGGAGATCCAGATAATTCAACTGCAAGCGTGAGAGCTTCGATTTTTTTGGCTCTCTGTCAAACTTTCAATACTTTTTCAATTCTGTTTTTATTAACCATGATGGGAATAGTTAGGTGGAATTACCAAATTGATAATATCTATCTAGTGGTTACTGAAGTGATTTTTATAACAATGAACCTTCTGTTAATTAAAAGGAAGAATGTTGTTTCAAAAAATGAAAAGGTTTTCACTTTGACCTACTTCCTCTTATCGCTTATTATTTTTGGAGTACTGATGAATTTGACCGAGGTTATCCGCTCGTAGTGAACACTAACTGCCGTAACTAATGCTTTCATTTGGCGAGTACCTATTTTACGATACCAACCTGAGGCAGACTTTGTATAACACCAGCTAGACCCGTTTTCTCTATCACACAATCTTTAAAAATCAAAAAGGTATAATTGAGATAAGCTTTTTATATTAGGCAATGCATGTGGTAGAAGTGAGGTGTTACTACCAGTTGAGAATTTAGAGCCAATCTGAGAGGGTTTACCGATGTGAAATTCTTCCTGTTTAGGCTGTAAAAACTTTTCGTCTAACAGTTAACACTCCATAAAATCAATGTAATCCAAAATTAGTCGCCCTATCTTTTAATTAGCTATTAGCGGCTGCGTTTTCAACAGCTCTCCAAACCCTCAATATATTTCCAGAGCAAATATTTTTAATGTCTTGATCAGAATATCCTCTTTTTAGTAACTCATATATCAGATTTGGGAAAGTGGAAACGTCCTTCATTCCAGTTGGCAACGAGTCACCCACGCCATCATAATCCGATCCTAATCCTACGTTCTTTGTACCTCCTGTTAAGGCCACTACATGGTCAATGTGATCAGCAACCTTAGATACATTGCTCCAAGGATCATTCTCTTTGGTATAGTTTTCAACGAAGGCTTTGCCTTCATCACTATTCCTATCAATTCCTGAAGAGGCCTCCCAAGTATTAAGGTACTCATCATAAGCGGCCCTTCTGTCACTATACTCTCCATCTAGGAAGCTACTTCCAAAATTGATCATGATCACACCATCCTTTTCAGCTAATTTTTTGATCATCTCATCATTCATGTTGCGCTCAAAACTTGGCGTAAATTTTCTTGAAGAAGAATGTGAAGCAATGGCCGGCACATCTGTCATTTCCATGACATCCCAAAAAGCATTGTCTGAAACGTGAGAAATATCTACCATAATTCCCACCCGGTTCATTTCAGTAACAACTTGCTTCCCATAACTACTCAATCCACCATGGGTCGCAGTTGTATCGTAAGAGGAATCTGAAATTTTATTGTCCTTCCCGTGTGTCAATGTGATGTATCGAATACCCGCTTTTTGATAATATTCAACCAGTGAAATATCTCCTTCAACTGGTGCTCCATTTTCCATTCCCATCGGTAATGATATTTTACCAGCCTTGAAGTTAGCTTCAACATCATCGGGAGAATATGCAATTGCAAACTGATCTGGGTAAGTATTTGCAAGCTGTTTGGTCATTTTAATCACTGAATCCGCAAATGTTTTTGCATATCCTTCAATTAATTGATATTCAGAAGGAATATAGATAGACATAAATGGAGCGTCTAACCCTCCTTTTTTTGCTCTTTTAAAATCAAAATTTCCATCAAGGGCATCCTTAGATACGTCCAAAACCTCACCTCTTTTCATAAATCCTGCTTCCACCATCCGGTAGGGTAAATCCACATGACCATCAGCAATGATAAATTCATGCGCCAATCGGTCGGCTTTTTCAAGAAGAGACTCTTCCTTTTCTGCTGGGCTGCATGCACAAACAGATAGCGCAAGTAATACTAATAGATGTTTAGGCTGTTTCATAATTCTAAAATTGAATGCTGAATATAGTTATCCTTAAAGGATTTTAGAAACGGGGTTATATTAAGCGGCTATGCGTTACTTCTTGCGAGTCAAATTCATCTCCATGATTAGAAACTCTTGACCACTTTCCATTACAAAAGCATTCACTGGAGCACTGTGGCAACTGGTGCCTGCCTAGCGGCAAGCACTTACTTTGTTATGCACTTTGAGGGCATGATTAGATTAAAGTAGAAAAACCAGCCCTATAAACCAGGCTGGTTTTTTAAGAGTTTAATTACGTGTTAGGTAAGACTAGTCATTCCAAAGCCCATCTGCGGTGTAACTTCCGCCTTCTCGTTCCCAAAACTTACCGTTTAGGAATCGATAACCTTTGTCAAGCTTGTTCAGTTTGGCTATTTCTTCATAACTCAACTCAATTTTAGCCGATTTCAAATTCTTCTTTAACCTTTCTGGGTTTACCGATTTTGGAATTACGGCAGTACCTCTGGCTTCCGCCCATTTGATTAAAATTTGCGCGGGATGAACATTGTGGGCTTGAGCAATTGCTTTAACCACAGGGTTCTCAAACATATCTGGCTCGTCATGCCCCTTCATTCCCTCTGCCCTATCCTTTGAACCTAAAGGAGAATAAGCGGTGTAGTGAATATTGTTCTCAATACAGAAGTGCAATAAATCGTTTTGAGCCAAATAAGGATGCGATTCCACTTGGTTCATTTCTGGCTGAATGATGGCAGTTTCCATTAGTTTTTTCAGCTTAGGAATATTGAAGTTTGAAACGCCAATGTGTTTTACCAAGCCCTTCTCTACACAGGCTTCCATGGCTTTCCAAGTGTCTGCAATTGGCATTTCGTCAATCGGAATAAAGTCGTCAGCCGTTTTTGGGTTGATGGCTTCTTTTTTATGCGCAATAGGCCAGTGGATTAAGTAAAGATCCAAATAGTCTAATTGCAGGGCTTTCAAAGATTCTTGTAAAGCAGGCTCAACGTCTTCTGGGGCATGGAAGGAATTCCAAAGCTTAGAAGTCACAAAAAGGTCTTCGCGCTTTATGTCACCATCGGAAAAGGCATCGGCAAAAGCATTTCCAATTTCGGCTTCGTTTTGGTAAATCCAAGCGCAGTCAATATGGCGATAGCCTAGTTTAATGGCTGTTCTAACCGCTTGATAAACTTCGCCTGGTTCAGACTTCCAAGTTCCGAGTCCGATGGCTTCTAATACATCTCCGTTCTTAAATATCAGTTGGTTCATAATGCCTCTAAAGAAATTTCACCCCCTAAACTAATGAACTACGCTGTCAGTTCATTGGTTTTTGCATTTCTAAAGCATTATTTTTTTCTAAAGCATAACCAATGGCTAATCATTTCTTAAGTTATGGACAGGGTTTGTTCTCATGATCTTCTGCGTTTGCCAAAGAATGGCCAAAGCCCCAATACCGATAGTAACGATTGTACTGACAAATATTTCGGCAAAGCCCACGCCTCCACTAAATTTATTGAAGATACTCACGAATACGGAGTCATAGAATAAGTAGGCAGATGGTACGGCAATAATTAGGGCGATAACCCACATTTTGAAAAACATACTGGCCAGTGATTTTAGAAGACTGAAACCATCGGCACCCAAAACCTTTCTAATGGCCACTTCTTTGGTTCGATTCTCGGTAGAATAGATGACCATACCAAGTAGGCCAAGGCTGGAAATGGTTACTACGAGGAGGGCTAGAAATCCAAAAATTTTCAACCCAATCATAAAGTATTCATAGGCGCTTTCAATTTCAGTGTCTAAAAAAGTGGATTTGAAGGGCTGGTTAGGATAGAGTTGTTCCCACCCACTTTCCAGGCTACTCAATGTTTTGGGTAAGTCTTGTGATGTGATTGAAAGTAGGGCATAGTTTAGACCAGAATCGCTCAGGCGCATGACCATTGGTTCAATGCGTTCATTCAGCGGCTCATGATTATAATCCTTGATCACACCTACAATCTGAACTTTCTGGTCATTTTGAAATTGACTCAAAAGGCTGTCTTTTTTGGATGGGTTGAGGATGTTTAACTTAGTCATCAGGCTCTGATTCACCAGTACTTGCTCTATTTGATTGGTCAAAATTTTGCCATCGCCCCAAACCATTTCAATTTCCATATGATCTATAAACTGATCATCAATAAATACTTCCTTGGCCCTTAATGAGTCAAATTTGTTTTGGCTATAAAAATAGACGGATCGGGACAGTGGCGTACCAGGAATGCTTGACGAGAAGCTAATGTCTTTCACTTCGGCATTAGAGAGAAATGTATTTCTGAGAAGTTCGGCTTGGCTGGATTCGATAGGAACCACCAAAACGTTCTCTTTATGAAAGCCCAAATTATAGGTGAGGGTGTGCTGGTACTGCCTGACCAATACGCCAATGCCAATCATGAAAACTAGAGATACCACAAACTGAAAAACCATTAGGCCTTTTCTGACACCAGATATAGATACTTTATTACTACCGATGGTGTTTCTTAATGCGGCAATCGGGCTTGTTCTGGCATAAAAGAATGCAGGAACCAAACCCGTAAGCAGTCCTGTGCCGATGGCGAAAAGAATAAAGATGAAGACGAGTTTAAAGTTTAATGCGAAGGTGAGGGATGATGCCCCGACTAGCGATGACAAAAACTCATCTCTGATAAGAGAAAAGAAAATTGTACTGATGCCCAAAGCAATGAGGCAAATGAGTATCGTTTCAACTAGAAATTGATGAATGATCTGCTCTGATTGGCCACCCATAACTTTTCTGATCCCAATTTCTTTTGATCTTTTTAGCGCACTCGCAATGGCCATATTTACATAATTGATGCAGGCGGGCAATAAGATTAAAAGGGCCGTTCCGAAGAAAAGTAGCAGTCCGGCTTTGTCAAACACGAAGCCTACTTCATCATCGAGGTCTGGTCCTGGGTTGATGTCGAGAATAGACTGTACTCGATAGTTTGCTTCTGTGTTTTTCGCTTCGAAGAAGGAAGCGCCTGTATTGCCAAGGGCATTGATCTCTTTTTCTAGAGAAGCGATTGATTTATCTGATTTGAAGTAGTAGAAATTCCCATGAAAATCGTCCCATTTTTTATTGTTTGATATGCTGCTGGGGATAGCTGCTAATAAGTCAAAGGTGAAGTGCGTGTTTTTAGGAAAAGGCGCCAGTACACCAGCTACCTCTAAGTTGCCCCAATTCTCAGTCTTGAGTATTTGATTCATGGCCGGTTTTTGCCCGAAAAGCTTTTCTGCTAACTCGGAGGTGATAATCACTTTCCCGGGCATGTTTAGGGCACTTTTATTTCCTTCTATTAAGGGAAACGAGAACATATCAAGGAACGCGGGCCCTGTCAAATAACCTGATAGCCTGAATGGATCTCCGGTAGTTTTTACTGAAGGAAAGAACTTATCGTTAATATGAACCTTATTGGTGATCGAGGGGAGGGCGTCATCACAGAGGTAGGCCAATGCACTGGGTATAGATGCATATCGGCTGGTGCTTTCCAAGCCAGTCACCTCAGTGGTGACTCGGTAGATTTTTGAGGAATCCTTATGAAATTTATCGAACTGCTTAAGTTCGACCATCATGGTGAGGGCCAAAAGCGCAATGGACATGCCTAATGCCAAGCCAAATACACTTAAAAAGGTAAAAGTCTTCTGTTTGATAATGTTTCGAAACGATATTTTAAAGTAGCTTTTGAGCATGGCAATGAAGTTGTTGTTTTGTGGTTGAGAATTTTTGTGTTGGTTTTTCCTTTTTGTAATCGCATAGGAAAAGGACAGCCTTATCATTTGTAACCAATAGAAACACTTGGCATGGCCTTTTCCGTGCTCCACAGCATTGATCTGATAGAGCTCTTCTAAATCTCCCAGTAAGTCTTCAACAGCTGCCTGACCGCATAGTGCTGTGAAGATTTTTTCTGCTAATTGTGGAGGTTTATTCATTTAAGTGAAAGGTTAATTTTGGACACCGACCAAAGCTCATCTCTTAAGGACTTCATGTCATTGAGTGAGATGATGGCTTTCTGTTGAAGTTCAAAGTAACGCTTTCGTCTACCACCGCGTGTGGCAGTGGGTTCGCCCAAGTAGGAAGTGATAAGTCCTTTTTCTTCTAGGCGGGTGAGTGTAGAATGGAGCGCACCAAGACTTAGTGTCCTATTTGCTCTTATTGCAATATTTTCAAGGATAGCAACTCCATAGGCCTCCTCACCAAGGTGGGCGATGGTAAGCAGAACAAGCTCTTCGAATTCGCCTAAGTAGCCTTTCATATTTCTATTAGTTTCTATTTTTAATATTAAATAAAAGTACGGCAGTTTTTTATATATGTTTCTGTTTTTAATAAAAAATAATTTTGTGGTGGGTTTTACTTGGGTGAAAGGGTAAGTTGAGACTTAAGGAGGGGAGGTGTTTTGTCTAATCTGTTTTGGCTCTGATAATGTCTTGAACGCCATACTCATTGACAGGTGCTTCCCAACCTTTCTTAATTTGGGAGGCGATATATTTTTCTTGTTTATTGCTTAGGCTTAGATTCATTGCTTTCTCCTTCCCTAAAGGAACAATATAGCAAATATGGACATATTCGACTAAGTCAAAAAAGACTTAACAATACTTGAAGCGCCTCAAAAAAGGAAATAATCAAAAAGCGCAATCTCAACAGTGATTCTGCTGCTTACCTGACCTAATCTGGTCTTGTTTTGTGGGGTTTACCCAGTATTCAAGCAACTACGCTACCTGTTGCTGAACTATTACATAAAAAACAAGAAAGCTAATGCTGAACCATAATATCATCTTAAGACTTTCGAATGTGAAAAGGATTTGGCTTCTGCATAAAGTTTAAAGCTAAGGCCCTCATTACTTTATAAATGAAATTTTCCTTCGCCTGACTCTTCTATTTAATTAAAATCTTTGCCAGCCTTCAATTGCTCAATAGCACCTTCTACAAAGCCTTTGTTGGCTTGAGGTGCTTTAGTTAGGGCTACTTGTTCATAGGACAGCGCCTTATTATAGTCGCCTATGGCGGAATAAATCCTTCCATACCCGTGAGCCGTGAGCCAATGGTCTGGCCAACGTTCATTTTGTCTATTGAAAATAGTCATGGCTTCTTCAAGTTGCCCCATTGTTATTAATCGAGTGCCATGTGAATAGTAATTGTCAGCCGTGGTAGTCGATAGCTCCAATGCATTGTTTTTCAAATCAGAAGCTTCCGCAGTTTTACCTTGTGCGGAAAGCAAATCAGCTTTTGTGCTCAGGTTGGTGTAATTGGTTTCCATGGCCAATGATTTTTCAATCCAACTCATTCCATCAGAAAGGTTTACGCTATTTGTAGCTGCATAAGCTGCCGCTCTGTTATAGTCTCTCCAGGTTAATCCAGTTGTATCGGATAAGTATGCGCTTAAATCTGTCATCACCATTCCATGTGTGTCAAAGCCAACTGTGAATGGAATACGTTTCTTCTCCCAATCCAGCACAACTTTGGTGGTGGTTTCGCTAACCTCTTGAAAAGAGTAAACCAGCCTTTCTGTATTTGATATTACTTCGGATTGAACTTCAACTCTTAAAGCATCATTTGATTCTTCGTATGAGAAGCTTCCCCAAGCGTCTGAAACATTTGAAAAGATAATGGTGACTTTCCCATTCTCATGAATGAGCATGTGAATACCATATTTTCCTGCCGAGATAGGTTGCCCTTCAATAGTTGCATCATGAGAAAACTCAATGGTGGTGTTCTCATTAGCCCCTGCTCGCCACGGACGTGGTTCTCCTCCTCCCATGGCCGGACGGAAGTTCATCTCATAAGGTACTTGCCTACCCCAAATCTTGCCTGTCCGGTCAACACCATCTGGTGAGATAACACTCGGGCGAGAATAGTCAATGGTAACCATAGATCTTCCTACCGTCTGTTGTACAGTAGCAGCAGGACTAGGGGATTGAGGAAGGTCTACTGTCTTTCTCGCCTCTGGTGCTGCTGTTGCTACTTGATTATCGGTTGTGCCTGATGAACAGCTGGAGATTAAAATCAAGATGATTAATAACGTATAAAATTTCTTCATAATCTTAGGGTTTAAAACAGCTATACCATTGAGCCAATGTCTGACCCCATTGAAGGGTAAGCATAAATCATATTTCGGATGTCTTCTGTTTTCAATTTTGCCTTTATGGCCATTGCAAAAAGATTAATGGTCTCTTCCGCATGAGGCCCAATTAAATGTGCGCCAAGAATATGCCCGTCACTATCGGATAAAACTTTAAAAGCATATGTTGGTTCATTGATTCTTTTGGCGTTATACCAATTGACAGCATTTCCAGATTTCACCTGATAGGCAATCCCTTTTTCTCGGGCTCGTTCCTCTGTCAATCCCACCGAAGACAATGTTGGTAGCGTAAAAACAGCACTCGGCATTTCAAGATAATCGGGTGTCTTAGAATTCCCTCTAATGATGTTGGCCGCTACAGCATGCCCTTCCATTACGGCAATTGGAGTAAGATTAAGCCCTGGGCTGGCCGCTGCATCTCCGGCAGCATAGACATTCAAATTGCTTGTGCTTTGAAGATATCCGTTAACCTCAATCCCTTTTTGAGAGTATGCAATTCCAGCAGCTTCAAGGTTCAGCCCATCCAGTTCTGGCACTCTGCCAGCCGCATTTACAACAAGGTCGGTTGAAAATGATTTTTTAATACCATTTTTCTTTGCAGCGACCGAAAAACCCGAATCTTTTTTTTCAATGGCGATCACTTCTGTTTCAAGGTGTAACTCGATACCGAGTGCTTTGGTAGCCTCGACCAAGTGATCAACCATGTCAGGGTCAAAACTTTCTAGAGGCCTTTTACCACGATGAAAGATAGTAACCTTACTGCCTGCCCTAGCTGCCAAGTGAGCAAACTCCATAGCGATATAACCACCTCCTATAAAAGTGATATGTTTTGGAAGGGCTGCTAAATCCAAAAAACCTGTGCTATCTATCGGGATATCACCACCAGGGATATTGAGGTTTACAGGCCTCGCACCTGTAGAAACCACAATATTTTTAGCTGTCAATAAATCATCGCCAATAAGAACGCTATTTGGAGATTTGAACTCGGCAGCGCCATGGAACATAGTGACTCCGGATTTTTTATACCCAAGCTCCACATTGACTGGCATTTTGGAAACAAACTCATTTTTAAAGGTCATTAGTGCAGGCCAGTCGATTTGCTGATTACCAGACAATCCTAATCCCTTCATTTTATGAGCTCTATCTATAATCTCAGCGGCTCCAATAAGGATTTTCTTAGGGTCACATCCGCGCAGCGCGCAGGTCCCCCCGTATGGTCTAGAGTCAGTAACGGCAGTCTTTAGTCCTTTTTTGGCGCACTTGTTGGCTATGGTCATTCCCGCCATTCCTGAGCCAATCACGAGTACATCGAATTCTTGATTCATAATAAGTAGTTAAAGTGAGTAGTTCTTAGCTGCAACAGCCACTCTTTCCATTTTCCTGAATTGGGGGACATGCGTTAGTGCCATGAGAGCAATAAACACAGCAGTCACCATTAAGAGGCTTTAGCACTGTTTTGCAACTCTCACATTCATAAAAGAATTGGCACGAGTCGGTGGGCATTGTTTCTTCTTTTGAATGCCCACAGTTAGGGCATGTAATTACAGATTGTAGTGTGATTTCCTTTTGCATTGCTAGTCCGATTAAGGTTGTTTAATAACAGTATAGCCAGTTTTGTTTATGGCTTCGATAATTGCTTCTTTGGATATTTTGCTGGCGTCAAACTTGACCTGTGCCTTGCTGGTTTCGTAAGACGCAGTGGTCTCAATAATCCCCTCCATATCATTGACAGCATGCTTCACATGTTCCTCACAGCCAGTACAGGTCATCCCTTGAATTTCAAAGTTTACTGACTGAATTTGAGAAGTCGAAGTCAACACCACTTCTTTTGAATTATCTGGGTAGAAGACGTGTGAATAACTAGGGAATGAGAGCATTAGTGCTGAAAAAGCAGTTACTATCATCAAAAACTTCCTTGATTGCCAGAAAGAGGGCTTTTCATCCTCTTCGCATGCACATGCTATCTCTTCAGCAGTTCGTGGTTTCAACTTCTGGTACCAAGCAAAGGCCAAAACCAGCACTGTTAAACCAATTAAATAGGGCCTTATTGGTTCCATCCAGGAAAAAGTGGCGGCTATGCCACTTGTACCTGATATCACGGCAATCACTGGTGTGATGCAGCATAATGAAGAAACTACTGCTGTCAAAAGTCCGGCACTGGCCGCTTTGCTTTGTGATTTAGTATTACTCATTTTATTACCTCCTTTTTATTTTCTTGTATTAATAATTCTAATATTGGTTGAAGCAAAGTGGTTTTTGACTTTACCAGTTCATAGAAAACGGTCTGGCCTACTTTATTATCCTTGACAAGCCCACCATCTTTGAGTTTTCTCAAGTGTTGAGAAATGGCCGGTACGGTCATGCCTAAAACATCACTCAAATCACAAGGGCACATCTTTTCTTCAGAGCGCAATAGGAAAAGAATTTTCAAACGGACTTCATTCCCAGATAAATTCAGTATTCTGGATATATCTGTGATCGGATTTTTGATTTCTTCAATTCTGGCTTTGCAATCCCTGATTTGAACAGGGTCAGCCAATACTCTTATACAACTTTCAACCATAACTTAATCTTTTAAGCAATTTCTTAAACGCCAAGATAATAGGTTGGTTTCATTATTTAAGCAAATACTTAAATGATTATTGTTGATGGAGTCAGCTAGAAGACCTTGAAACTTAAGGTTTGGGTTCGTTGAATTTTAATTTTTTGCCAAAACGGATCTACAATACCCATACATTTAGGCTTCCATGGCTGGCGCCATCGTATTACCTAGGTTCAGATGCTTGTGTTTTTTGGTTTTTAATTCCTTATGATAGGTCTCTATCAGGGAAACCTTATTCAAGAATTAATGGCGTTTGGTAATTTATAAATTGGTCTCACATACTACCAATCCAAACTTGAATAAATAGATCGTTGATAAAGAGGCTTATTTAAGAGTCAACAAAACCACATTCTCCACATGGTGTGTCTGTGGAAACATATCTACTGGCTGCACTTTTTTGACACTGTATTTTGCATCAAGCAAAGCCAAATCGCGCGCTTGTGTGGCGGGGTTGCAACTAACATAGACAATCTTTTTAGCCTCAATTTTGAGCAGCATTCCAATTACATCTTCATGCATTCCTGCGCGTGGAGGGTCGGTGATGATCACATCAGGTTTGTCATGATTAGACATAAAGTCGTCATTCAGTAATTCTCTCATGTCGCCAGCGTAGAATTCGGTGTTCGTTACTCCATTGATTTCTGAATTCAATTTGGCGTCTTCAATGGCCGCTTCTACATATTCTAAACCGATTACTTTTTTAGCGTCTTTGGCGATAAAGTTGGCAATGGTGCCCGTGCCGGTATATAAGTCATAGACTACTTCATCACCCTTTAAATCAGCATAGTCTCTGGCGATTTTGTAGAGCTCATAAGCCTGAGAGGCGTTGGTTTGGTAAAACGATTTTGGCCCAACCCTGAATCTTACGTCTTCCATGGCTTCGGTAATGTGGGCTTCACCATAATAAAGTACTACCTCCAAGTCGTGGAAAGTTTCGTTGCCCTTGTCGTTGATCACGTATTGTAGGGAATGAATATGAGGGAAGGCGGTTTTGATGTGTTCCATTAACCCCATGTTCTTTTCATGCTCCATGGCAAATTGAACAATGACCATCCATTGATCCAGCGATGAATTTCTAATGATCAGGTTTCTGAGGTTTCCAGTTCTTCTTTTTAAATCGAAGAAAGGCAAGTCGTTTTCAAGGCAATAATTTCTTACCGAAAGTCTAATTTCATTAGAAGGATCAGGCTGATGATAACAAGTTTCAATGTCCAATATTTTATCAAAACTGCCCGGAACATGGAAGCCTAAAGCCCTTCGGTCTGCATCTTCGCCAGTAGCAATTTCTTCTTTTGTAAGCCATTTCCAGTTCGAAAAGGTGTATTCCAGCTTGTTTCGGTAGTACTTGATTTTTGAAGAGCCTAAAATTGGGCTGATTTCAGGCAAAGGAATTTTACCAATACGCTCTAAATTGTCAATCACCTGCTGGTGCTTGTATTTTAGCTGAATGTCATACGGAATGTGTTGCCATTTACAGCCACCACAAACGCCAAAGTGCTTGCAGAATGGTTCTACTCTGTCTTTTGAATATTCATGAAAAGTAAGGGGCTTACCTTCCATAAAGTTCTTTTTCTTTCTGGTCACGAGTACATCGACCACATCACCGGGCGCAACGCCTTCTACAAAAAGCACTTCATCGTTTACACGGGCAATGCACTTTCCTTCTGCTGCAATGCCTTCGATTCTAACTTGTTCTAGTACTTTTCTTTTCCCCCTGAATTTTGCCATGCGCGAAGATAATTTCATTCTGTGAATTATGTTCTACAAAGTGAAAATTCAGCCATACTCTATTTGAAAAAGGGCAGAAAAAAAGGTGTCTCATTAGAAACACCCTTTAACAATTATGAATGGGGTATTGATTAATTATTATAGCCAGTATTCTGAACCAAGTTAGGGTTAGCGTCAAGCTCTGCTTGTGGAATAGGGAAAACAAGTAAGGGGTCATTGAAGTTTTTCCCACCCGCTGTCAGCCCTAATCTTTTAATGTCATGTAATAAATGACCTTCAAAGGCTAACTCCTTTTTTCTTTCATCCAAAATGTCTTGAAGAGTAATTGGATTGAGAATTGGGTCGAAATCATTTAGAAGGCCCGTTAAGCCAGCTCTATTCCGAATTCGGTTAATATCTGCAGTAGGAGTTGCTCCAATAGAAGTATTCAACCTGAAATTCGCTTCTGCCCTAATTAAATACATCTCTGCCAATCTAATGTAGATCACATTCGCAAATTGATTTTGCCATTTTAATGAGAATGTGCCATTGGATTGAGTGTAATAGAAATCTCCACGTTCATCGGCTGCATCAAAGGTGTTTCGGAAAGCGAGTTGAACAGGTATATCGCCTCTGCCCCCATATGTTCTTGTGGCCCAATAGGTATTCATTCCATTGGTTCCATCCTGATCAGTCACTTGCCATGCAAAGATATCTTCCGAACTATTCGAACCGTTATTAAAAGCATCCGCATAGCTTGTTGTCAAGGAGAAATCTCCAGAACTAATTACCGAATTTGCTTTATCACGAGCCGCTACAAAATTGCCCATTTGAAGATAGACTCTAGCCAGAAGCGCATTTGCTGCATTTGAAGTAGCTAAATAACTATTAGAATCAGGCAGTTTTCCAGCAGCACTTTCCAGGTCAGTAACCGCTTGTGCATACACTTCTTCCACTGTATTTCTGGGCACTGCAAAGTCATGACCCTCGGTGCTCAAAATGGCTTCCAAGGATAGGGGTACAGCTAATTGAGAATTCACTTGCCCTGCTACATAGGTAGAACCAAAGAATCTAGCCAAGTCAAAATAGGCCATTCCTCTTAAGAACTGGGCTTCTCCTTCTACTCTGTCTTTTTCATCAGCATCAGTAAAAATGCTAGAGTTTTCAATTACAACGTTTGCCAAGTTTATAATTTGATAGGCGTTTGTCCACGAACCACCAACAAAACTGTTGTCTATGGTGATGTTTTTCTGAAAAAACTGTCTAGGCTGAAGAAATGTGCCTTGCCAGTCTACCTCATTAGTGGTGCCTAAGAGCTCAGAAGCCAAATTTAAGTTGCCTCCATAACTTCCCGTTTGTCCGGCATCATCATATGCCCCTAAAAGGATTGCTTGAACGTTTGCTGGTGTTGAAAGTGCCTGATCTATTGATAAACTTTGTGCTGGTTTTATATCCAGCGCATCCTGACAGCCTACCGTAAATGCGGTAATGCCAATCAATACTAACAATGATTTTATATTATTTTTCATTATTTCAAATTTAGAATTCAAGGTTTATACCGAAAGTATAGGTCTTTGCTTGAGGTGCAGAATAGAAAGCCTGACCTAATGCAATGTTATTGGAGAAACCGCTATTGAAATCGGCTGTTGACTCAGGGTCATAACCAGTGTAATCTGTAAAAGTCAGAAGGTTAAAGCCTGAGAAATAAACACGGACTCTGCTCATCCCAATTTTATCTACGGTGGATTGTGGTACGTTATAACCTAGTGTCACAGTTCGTAGCCTTACATATGAAGCCTCTTGTAGATATCTTGTAGAGTGTTGGGTTCCGTTCCCTCCAAAAAGCCTGGCTTGTGGTACATCGGTTACATCGCCAGGGTTCTGCCATCTGTTAAGTTCGTTAACATCTTGGTTATCGTAGAAGTCACCACTTGCTGCCTGAAAACGACCCCCGCTATTATAAATAGAATGTCCATTTACAAATTGAAATGTAAAGCCAAGATCAAAATTATTGTAAGTAAAACTATTGGTAATACCGCCTTCCCATTTAGGAAATGCTTGTCCAGCAATAATTCTTGAAGCTTCTGAGAAATCATTCGTAGTGCTTCTATCAATGCTTCCGTCTGGGTTTTCAGTATTCTTCACAAATAGTGCATCTCCGTTTGCCTGATCCACACCGCCAAATTCTACTATATAGAACGAGGCTAATGATTCTCCTTCTCGTACAATGTTCCTTCCTGAAATGATATCACCACCAGGTAACTTTGTCACTTCATTTTTATTGGTGAAGAAATTCAAACTTGTTCCCCAAGTAAAATTGTTAGTGTTGATATTCTTGGTATTCAATAAGAATTCAAAACCTTTATTGGTTAAGCTACCAACGTTTTTAAGGATAGAAGTAAAACCCGAGTTACTAGGTAAGGGTTGTGCAAGCAATAGATCATTGGTTTCTTTAGAGTAATAATCTATTTCTCCCGAAATTTTGTTTTCAAGGAACCCGAATTCAACTCCAATATCTAATTGATTGGTTCTTTCCCATTTTAAGTCTTCATTGCCCAACTGAGTTGGCTTAAGACCTGGTTCACCACGATAAGCTTCGGTACCGAAAAGGCCTAAACTGGCAAAATTTCCAATTTCGGCATTTCCCGTTTCACCATAACTTGCCCTTAGTTTTAGGAAAGATAATTTGTTAATTCCACTAAGGAATTCTTCTTGAGAGACAATCCAACCTACTGAAGCAGCAGGGAAAAATCCATAACGATTGTTTGCTCCAAATCTAGAAGAACCATCATAACGTGCACTTAGCTTTACAAGGTATTTATCTCTAAAAGCATAATTGGCCCTACCGAAGTAAGATAGAAATGCAAATTCAGTTAGATCAGAGGTGCCTGCTGTAATTGTGCCTGCACTGGCAAGGGTCTGCAAATCGTCTGATGCAAAGTTAGTACCGGTGACACTTTGGTATTTTCTAGCAGATGTCTGGTAATTGAAACCAGCAGTTACTTCTAAGTAATGGTCTGCCGCTAAATCCTTACCGTAATTTAAGTAGTTATTCAGGTTTAGGTTTTCAGTTCTTACTGAGCTAACAAAACCTTGTCCACCAACTGACTCACCCGTTTCGGTGGATCTTCCCCAAAATCTATCTTCTGATTGAGAGAACAAATCATAACCAGCCTCTGAAATAAAGTCTAATGAAGGGAGTACGCTATATTTTAAATTTACATTGGCCAATGTTCTCCAAACCGAAGTCAAGTAACTAGCGTCTTCATCTTCAATTAAGAAGTTGTAGTACAAAGTATTTGGGTTGGGTGTACCATCGGCATTGTATGCTGGCGACAAAGGCGACTGGGCAATTGCTTGAAGTGGGGTAGCAAAGGCGTTGTCATTTGAAAGACGGTCAATTGTAGACCTAGAGATTGACAGTCCCATTCCAACACTAAGCTTATCATTGAACTTATGGTCGATGTTCATTCTAGAGGAGATTCTTTCCAGGTCATTACCCCGAATTATACCTCGAATGTCAGTATATCCTCCTGAGAAAAAGAATCTCGTATTGTCGTCACCACCGCTTATTGATACATCGGAGTTTCTATTGTATCCATCAACAAAAACAAGGTCTTGCCAATCAGTATCTACTTCACCTGTTCTCCAGTCGGTGTTGCCTGCCAGAAAATCGAAGTCTCCTTCAATATCAGCATCAGACCCTCCCGAATTGGCATTGGCTTCTCGGAAGAGCTCAATATATTCAGCCCTGTTTAGCCAATCTCTACGATTAGTTTCTCGGCTCATTCCATTAGATAAGTTGAGGGTAATTTTGGCACGTCCACTTTCTCCACGTTTGGTAGTAATCAAAATTACACCATTGCTACCTCTTGCACCATAAATGGCTGCGGAAGAGGCGTCTTTCAAAACTTGGACAGACTGAATGTCATTTGGATTGATGGAAAGCAAGGGGTTTACGGCAGCCCCATTGGTTGATTCATTATTGTTAGTAATTGGAACACCGTCTATTACATACAAAGGTTCGGTGCTGGATGATATGGATGAAACTCCTCTTACCCTTACACGAGTAGCTCCATCTACTTTACCGTTGGTTTGCTGAATAGAAACCCCCGCGGTTTGGCCTGCAAAGGCATTTTGAAAACCTGCTGTAGGAAGGTCTTTCAGTTGTTTTGCATCGAGCTTGGCAATATTGTCCGTTAAATTCCTTTTGGATTGTGTACCGAAACCTACAACCAGTACTTCTTGTAAAGCTGTGACGTCTGGGTCTAAGAATACGTTTATGGAAGTCTGGTTTCCAATGGCTATTTCTCTGGTGATGTAACCAAGGAATCTGTAAACCAAAACCGTTGCTGTTGATGGTACTTCTATTGAATAATTACCATCAACGTCTGAAGCCACTCCAATCTGAGTGCCCTTAATATTAATCGAAACCTGCGGTAAAGGCAATCCATCATCGGAGGCCGTCACCTTTCCTGTTATCGTTCTGTTTTGTGCTAGGGCTGAATTCACGGAGAAACACCCTAATACAAAGAATACGAATAGTAGTTTTTTCATAAAGCTTGTTTTAGTAAAATGAAATATATCTTTATGAACACATCTTAAAGGCGTATCACCCTTATTTTGCTACATCCATAATTCTATAATAAAACTGGTGTTGGCTTATATAATAGGTGAATAAATTCGCTGACTGTCTGTTTTGCGACTAATTTGAGTTGTATTACTCGGGTAGTACGAAATTTATGGGGCTTGAAATTATAGGTTGCGATATAGGTTTTTGACATGTCTTGTTTATGTGTTCTTTCGGTTCCATTGAAATGCCTTACCTTTGCAGCCCTATTAGAAAAACGATTATGAATTTTAGAGAGACCTTCTCAATTGTTGATAAAAACAGGATCAGCGCCAAAAGCGATATTTTTTCAGGCTTAACGGTGGCTTTGGCCCTTGTGCCCGAGGCCGTTGCATTTTCTTTTGTGGCTGGGATTTCCCCAATAGTTGGACTTTATGGTGCCTTTATGATGGGCATAATTACTTCCATTTTTGGTGGAAGACCCGGAATGATTTCAGGCGCTACTGGTGCTTTGGCCGTAGTGATGGTTTCTTTGGTGGCAGAGGGGGAGCTTATGGGAGATGGGCAAGGATTGCAGTTCTTGTTTGCTACTTTGATCCTAACAGGCATTATTCAAATGTCTGCGGGCTTTCTAAAGCTAGGCAAGTTCATCAGAATGGTACCTCATTCGGTAATGATGGGCTTTGTGAACGGCTTGGCAATTGTGATTTTCATGTCGCAATTGGGCATGTTCAAAATTGGTGGAGAATGGCTTACAGGTTCTTCTTTACTTATTATGCTTGGCCTGACGCTATTGACCATGGCCATAATGGTGTTCCTTCCTAAAATCAATAAAAATATTCCAGGGGCACTAGTAGCCATTGTGGTGGTTTCGCTCATTGTGATTTTTGGGGGAGTAGAAACCGAAACGGTGAAAAGCTTTATTCAAGCAGGTGGAGGCGATGGTATTAAAGCCGGACTTCCTTCTTTTAATGTGCCGGTAATCGACCTAAACTGGGACACGCTAGCATTTATTTTACCCTACGCGATCATCTTAGCCGCCATTGGTTTGATTGAGTCCTTGATGACACTTAACCTTTTGGATGAACTGACTGAAACCCGTGGAAGCGGAAACCGTGAATCGGTAGCGCAAGGTTTGGGCAACTTGGTCAATGGATTCTTTGGTGGAATGGGCGGTTGCGCCATGATCGGTCAAAGTATTATCAATGTAAAATCTGGCGGTAGAGGTCGTCTTTCTGGCGTTGTAGCCGCATTGGCTCTGTTAGGCTTTATCCTTTTTGCTTCCGAATACATTGAAATGGTGCCTATTGCCGCATTGGTAGGTGTAATGTTTATGGTGGTCATTGGCACATTTGCTTGGTCTACTTTTAAGGTATGGAACAAAGTACCGAAGGCCGATGTCATCGTAATTCTATTGGTAACAGTGCTTACTGTAATTTTCGATTTGGCGATTGCCGTTTTTGCAGGGGTAATCATTTCAGCCTTGGTGTTTGCATGGCAAAATGCATTGCGTATTCGTGCTAGAAAATCAATTGACGAGCACGGCATTAAGCACTATGAAATTTACGGGCCATTGTTCTTTGGTTCTATCAGCCTTTTCAATAGCAAATTCGATATCAAAGAAGATCCAGATGAAGTCGTAATTGACTTTGCTGAATCTAGAATTGTTGATCAATCTGCCATTGAAGCGATTAATAAACTGGCAGAAAGGTATCAGAAAGAAGGAAAAACCATCCACTTGCGTCACTTAAGTAAAGATTGCTTAGCGCTAATCAAACGTGCCGAAGAAATTTGCGATGTGAATGTGGTGGAAGATCCAGATTACTTTGTAGCCATTGATAATTTCAATAAATACAAGGCAAAGCTGGCCAATTAATGACGGTATAATTGATTGGTATTTTTTAACTTTCGATTCATGAAAAACAAAGTTGTCATCATCACAGGAGCTTCTTCGGGTATTGGAAAAGCATTGGCCATTGAGTTTGCTAAACTGGGCGCACATATTGTCATTACTGGTAGGAATGAAGCACGCCTCAATGAAGTGGCTGAAATTCTGGATGGCATGAAAACCCGAAATCTTTGTTTGCAACTGGATGTAGCCAAAGAAAAAGACAATGAGATTTTAGTCAACGAAACAATAAGAACCTTTGGTAAAATTGATATCCTGATCAATAATGCGGGCATTTCTATGCGAGCACTTTTTGAAGAAATCGAAATGGACGTGTTCAAAAAAGTGATGGACATTAACTTTTACGGAACCCTTTACGCCACCAAATACTGCCTTCCCGAAATACTAAAAACGAAAGGCTCCATTGTAGGCGTGTCGTCAATCAACGGTTACCGCGGCACTCCAGCCAGAACCGCTTATACTGCTTCGAAATACGCGATGAATGGCTTTATGGAATCGCTACGTACGGAAGTAATGCACAGAGGTGTTCATGTACTCGTGGCTTGCCCTGGTTTTACTGGAACGAACATCCGAAATGCCGCACTTACTGCTGACGGTACTTCGCAAGGTGAATCTCCTCGTGATGAAGGAAAAATGATGAGCCCAGAAGAAGTAGCACAAGGCATTATCAAGGCCATTCAAAAAAGAAAGCGCGACATTGTATTTACCAGCCAAGGTAAATTGGCCGTTTTCCTCAATAAATGGATGCCCGGCCGAATGGACAAAATCGTATTCAACGTTTTTGCTAAAGAACCAGATTCTCCCTTTGGGAAACAGTAAATCAGTTGGTCAGTAAATCAGAAAACAGGAAAAAAGAATAGTGAAGTTGGGAACTCAAATTGCTGAAAAAAGCTCAGCCTTAACTGACCCCTGACCCCTGACCCCTGACCCCTGACCCCTGACCCCTGAC